>Ga0209268_1000653_pt1 | contig 17832 bp, 19 predicted proteins | sample GraSoiAngelo_143_FD_185900 | JGI IMG/M metagenome (GOLD analysis project Ga0209268, IMG submission 185900) | Grasslands soil microbial communities from the Angelo Coastal Reserve, California, USA - 14_1009_02_30cm (SPAdes) (version 2) | ecosystem: Environmental > Terrestrial > Soil > Grasslands ... | reverse complement strand
AAATGGGCCGATCAAATTTGTATCGAGGACTCCGCGGAAATCTTCGACCGGATAATCGAGCAGGTTCGGCATCGGCGACGGCCCAATGGTGGAGGCGTTGTTCACGAGCACGTCGAGATGGCCTTTGAATTGGGCCAGGGCCGTCGCGACAATACGCTCGATGTCGCGCGGCTTGCTCACATCGGCCTCGATTGCGACGATGTCTGTCTTCGGCGCGAGTTTGCGCGCGTCATCGCAAACTTGGCTCAATTGATCGCCGTGTCGGGCGACAAGCGAAAGTCCACCCGCGCCTTCGCGCGCAAATCGCAGCGCCATTTCGCGCCCGAGTCCCTGCGATGCCCCGGTGATGAGAATGTTTTTGCCTGCTAACCGTTCCATCGTCCAAAGATCGATGCGCAAGTGTTTGCATCAAGCTACTTCGTCTTGGCGTAAAGAAGTGAATCGAGAATTTGCCCGTCCTTGATTACGTTCTTTTTCAATCGTCCTTCTAAAACAAAACCGGCTTTCTCGAGGACCCGAAGTGAAGCAGGATTGTTCGCGTATGGCTCGGCGTAGATGCGGTGGAGCGGAAAATTCTCGAAACAATAGTCGGTGAATGTAGTCACCGCTTCGCTGGTTACGCCCTGTCCCCAGAATTTCTCGCTTAGCCAGTAGCCAAGTTCTGCGGTGTGCCGATGGACGTCTTCACCAATCCGAATTCCGATTCCACCGGCAGCCGATCCATCGATCTCGATGCAAAAGTCTGTTGTCGGCTGCGCACTCGTTGCGCGCTGGAGGAATTGCTTCCCATCATCGACGGTGTATGGATGCGGAAACAAATCACGCAGACCAAGCCAAATTCGTCGGTTGTTCGCATGTTTGGCTAGTGACGCCGCGTCATCGAGCCGCCATGGCCGGACCGTGCAGCGCTCAAGCAAGAGCTGCACTTGTTTATTTTCCGTCGAACCTGATCCCAGTTTTTTGCACTTCGCGGTAAGGCAAAAGCCAGATCAGGGATTCGTCGTGAAGATCGACAACCTGAATCCGGTTGCCCCACGGATCGTGAAAATCGCAGCGGAACGGCGGCTGAAGTCTTAATTTGTATTTGCCAGTTATTTTCTTGCGCACCTCGGCGAGTTGCTGTTCGTCGCGCACCATGATTCCGAAGTGTCGCATTCCTCCGGGATGCAACTTCTTTACCTCGAAAATGGCGAGGAACTGGTGCTCGCCTAGCTTAAAAAAAGCGTCGCCTTCGCCGCGGTCGAGTTGCTCGAGATTGAAGACGTCTTTGTAAAACGCGACCGCCTTTTTGACGTCATCCACCTCGATGGCGACGTGATTACACCCGTAAACTTGCACGCTCATTACTTAACTTACACTGCGCACAGTAAATTTGTAGGACGCATCAATGAAAGTCCGTGGTGATATGAGATTGTATCTGACCGAGGCGCTCTGCAATCTCCGACAAAATCGACGTGTATGATTTTAAGCTAAGTCATGAAGAAGAGACTGCTCATCAACTGGGCTTTTTATAAGCCTGTCGGTCATCTCCTTGAGGCGTTGCAACACGCTCGCGGTTATTACGCGGCGAATCGCGACGCTGTTGACGTCTACCTGCTGATAAACGCGGCATCACCGAGCACTCTGGTCAAGGCTTGTCCGTGGATTACCGGCGTGTATCCAATCGATTTCGCGGAGGTTCAATCCCAGCACGAGCGAGCCGCGTCGCTTCAGGCTGTTCCGCCGACCTGGGACTACATTGTTACCGATCCTCGTATTGCCATCCAAGACCCGACAATTGGAGGACGGGGGGGAGAGGCATTGATTGCGACCCAAGCGCGGGGATGGGAGTGTAAATGGAACACGACCGGACTACTTGGCACACAAGATCCGCTGCCTTATGCGGCAAATGCGCGGTTCAGCCTTCCAATTCCAGCTGACGCGCGAGTGTTCGCCGGCCATTATCATCATCATGGACCGACGATCTGCGTGCTTCCTGGCGGTGGAAGCAGCGGCCTGCAACAAAACCCGTCGCTCGAGGTTTGGAGTGACATACTTATGGCCTTGGCTGATGAGTTCTCGAATCTGCGCGTATATATCACTGGATTATCGCGCGATATGGCCGGGCAAATTCACACCAAGGGTCTTTCGTCGCAGGATAGCGACGTGCTCGCCCGGCGCCTCCCGTTCGTTACCAATTGCTTTGATATCGGACTGTGGAACCAGGTCGCCCTAATCGCGGAATGCGACATCCTCCTGGCGCCGCATACCGGGTTTGCCTTCATCGGGCAGTTTGTTGGCACGCCGTGGCTCGCCATTTCCCGTTGTCCATGGCCAGAATATTTGTTTAACGGGATCCCGTTCTATTCAGTCATTCCCGATTGCGACTCGTATCCTGCGCAGTGGCGGATGGATTGTGAATGTAACCAGCGAATTGCCCACCGCGAGAAAACGGTCTGTATGGAAGATGACAGAGTGCGTGCCCGAATACCGGATTTGATCAACGGCGCGCGTTTTCTGCTCGAGCCCAATGTGACCTACGAGCAGGCCATTCGGGTCCATGTCGAGAATCTACGACGACAAAAGCGGAACCTGGACCAGTTCGCTTTCTTTATGGATTAGCGCGATCTGCGGAGTTTCCAGGCAGCCACGCGCAACGAGTTGCCACGCAAGAGAATTTGGTGCGTCGATAAATCGACCGCAGATTTTCAATCTGCCATACCCTATTTTTTTCGATGACCGACCATTTCGCCTTTGATCGTTCGCGAATCGACCCGCGTAAGGCGTTTTTCCATCGCCGGCGCGAGCAGCGGGATGTGCGGAATTTCGCAAAGATATTCGGCGATGAACCAGATCGGCTTTTGTGTCGCCATCCAGTTGAGGCGGTCGAAACGGGCGAGATTCACCGGACGTGAATATCGCCGCAGTGTCCGCTCGCCGCGAAGATTGAAGTAGACATTAAAATAACTCATGGCCAGTTCGCGTAGGTTGCGGTAAACCGGTTCGCGATAACGGCAGCCGGTGAAGTTCGATTTCGCGACCGCACCCCAGTGTCCACGGCGTTTAAAGATGGCGACGACGTGATCTGTATCCTGCTCGGCTTCCAAATCGAAAATTAGAGGCCGAAATCCCAGGACGCGGAGTGCCGCAGCAGCAAAGATTCCGCCTTCGAGACAAGACGCGGTCCGATCATGCAGAACTTTTTGCGGCGATCGCGCCGTGAAGCTGAGATTATAGGGCAATTCATCGAGAAACCGCTGAATGCCCGCCGGTGTTTTGAGTCCGCGCAACGTGCGCAGCTCTCGCGGTGTAAGGCCCTGAAATTGACGTCCACCTGCCGAATTCATAACCTCGCTGGCATGAAATTAGGCGCGTGCATGCGGACAATTGCAACTTCGATTGTAGCTCTAACCAGTCCAATGCTAGTAGTTGCGCAGTGGCCGGCGCCAAAGGCGCCAGTTGTTCCGGAAGCCGATGGTTAAGTAACCATCCCAAAAGCGGCGGTGCCACCTGACAAGACGCGTGTCTATAAGGCGATCTTTGACGCGACCCGCGCAGCCGACAAACCGGCAGAGTTGCTTCCCGCGCTCAGTATGGCCGGTTCAGAGCTGAATGCGTTTGGCGTGGCTGGTGTGCCGTTGCAAAACACAAAGTTCGCAATTGTTTTTCATGGTCCCGCTATCGATGCAATTCTCGATGAAGCTCACTCCCGAGAAAAATTCGGGGTGAACAATCCGAATCCAAAAGTGCTTTCACAACTCAAGAAATGTGGAGCGGAAATGTTTGTCTGCGGACAGAACCTCGCCGCCGATAAAATCGACCCGAAAACAATTGTCGTCTGACGTGGAAATCGCGAGCGATGCGCTGATCGTCTTGATCACATATCAGAGCAACGGTTATTCGCTACTGAGTTTCTGAACGCGCACCCACATTGCAGATTCACGCACGTAGCGAGAAAGCGCGATCTATAACCCGAGCGGGTACCTCGATTCAAAATCGCGCGGCAACTCAGTTTCGAAGCCACCGAATGTGATCTATCGGGACAGGAAACTTCATGATAAACTTACCTTATGACCCGCATATTCGCGCTGCTGGTCACGGTTATGGCAATCGCCATGGCGGCGCTAGCTGCCGATGAATCACCCGGGGAGCAACCGGATTCATTCGACATTGAGCCGCCGATATTGAAGGAAAACCTTTCGGAGGAACCATTGCTCTCCACAGCAGCACCGGATAGCGATCTCGGGCGTCTGGAAAAGCAATTAGAGCGCGCGAAGAAAAATGCGGCTGGCGCGGAACATCTTTGGAAAATTGGCGTTCTCGCGAAAGTAGAAGTGGAGCAACGTGCGTTGAAAGTTGTTCGGCTCGAATCCGACCTTGCAAATGCACAGCTCGCACGTGCGAAAAACGACCTCGCCGCGCAGGAATCTCAAGTCGCAGCCGGTGAAAGCACTAAAGACGAACTGGAAGCCGCGAAAGCAACGATGGCGCAATTAACTGAAGCTGTGCAAGCCGCCACCGCAAAGCGGGAACGCGCCGAACTCGACGCCGCGGAAGCTAACCTTCGTCGACAACAGAAACTTCTCGCGCTTGGCAGCGCGCATAAATCTGATGTCAATCGCGCTCAAGAGAAACTCGCCGAACTCAAATCACCGAAGAATTAACCAAAATATGATCACTGGCAGCCGAAATTCCACGTAACGCGTCGTGATCGGGAAGTTAGAAGTTCTTCGCCGCATTCGATTTCACCAGGGAAAGATTTTCGCTTGGAGCAATAGCCGATACCTAGTATCCCGCCGCCTGTCCGTCTTTGCGGGATTCGCTCGCGCCGACGTAAACGCGTTGACCATCATGCATTTCCACTTTGATGGCTTGATAGCCGCCGTAGCCACCAACATCGAAGCGGACGTCGTGCCCACGTTTACGCAGTTCGCGGACGGTTTCGTACGGAATGCCGCTCTCGACTTCGACGTAGCCGCCCGACTCGGTCATCTTTTCGCCGGTAGGTTCGTTATCGCCTTCGTGTTGCCAGCGCGAGGCGTCGCCGGCTTCCTGCACGTTTAATCCGAAATCGATCTGGTTCGTGAGAACTTGCACGTGACCCTGCGGTTGCATGCCGCCACCCATGACGCCAAACGCTTCCCACGGTTTGCCGTCCTTCATCACGAATCCAGGAATGATGGTGTGAAATGGACGTTTACCGGGCGCGTAAACGTTCGCGTGTTGCGGGTCCATCGAGAAAAGCTCGCCGCGATCCTGGAACATGAAACCAAGTCCGGGCACCACGATGCCGCTGCCCATGCCCCGATAATTGCTTTGGATGAGCGAGACCATGTTGCCTTCGTCATCGGCGGTGCAGAGATAAATCGTGTCGCCTTGATCCAACGTCGGAGTTCCCGGTGCGACGTTTTTGGCCGCGCGGTTTGGGTCGATTAACTTGCGGCGCTCGGTCGCGTAACTTTTCGAAAGCAATCCGGCGAGCGGAATTTTTGCGAATGCAGGATCGGCATAGAATTTCGCGCGATCAGCCCACGCGATCTTCTTCGCTTCAATCATCGCGTGCAACGTCTCGGGTGAATTGCGGCCCATTGCGCGCAGGTCGAATCCTTCGAGAATATTCAATATCTGCAGCGTGGCGACGCCCTGACCGTTCGGTGGCAGTTCAAAAACATCGTAGCCACGATAATTGGTCGAGACTGGATCGACCCAAGTCGATGCATGCTTTTCGAAATCGGCTTTGCGCAGAAAGCCGCCATTGGCCTGCATGAAACTGTCGATCTTGTCCGCGATCTCACTTTTGTAAAAGGCGTCCCGGCCTTTCTTGCCGATTAATCGCAATGTTTTCGCGAGCATTGGGTTCTTGAAAATGTCGCCTTTGGCTGGGGCCCGACCTTTGCCATCAAGTGTGTACGTTTCCAGAAACGCGCCCGGCATATTCTTGTAGAGCGGCACGCTGAGTTTCCAGTAGTACGCGATTAAGTCCGTAACCGGAAAACCTTCCTCAGCGTAACGAATCGCCGGGGCCAGATCGTCGCTCAACTTTAGTTTGCCAAATTTCTTATGGAGCTCTGCCCAAGCGTCCACCGTCCCCGGCACGTTAATCGGCAACATGCCGTGCGGAGGAATTGTTTCGCGACGCAGTTTCGCCAGCTCGGCTTTCATTTGCTCGTAACTCAAGCCGAGCGGCGAACGTCCGCTGCCATTGATCCCATAAAGCTTGTTCTCTTTCGCGCTATAAACGATAGCGAACAGATCGCCGCCGACGCCGTTGGAGACTGGTTCCATTAAACCGAGCGTCGCGTTCGCGGCAATCGCCGCATCCACCGCGCTCCCACCGCGTTTCAAAATATCGACCCCGACCTGCGTGGCCGCCGGCACACTCGTGCAAACCATTCCATGCCGCGCCAGGACCTCCGATCGCGTCGCGAAATTCTTTCCCGTGATGCGATCGATTTGAGAATTGGCAACGTGTGCAGCGGTCGTGAGAAGAGCAAATGTTGAGATACACTGAACGAGCTTCCTCATTGACTCACCTTAAATTCGATGTCCGTGAATTGGAAGGAAACGTCGGTTTAGAGTTGGCGTCTGACAGAGACGCCCTACAATCCCTGCGATGAAAATGTCGTCCGATACGTGCAAGGCGATCAGCGTAATTTTCTTGTACATGGCTCTTTTATCTTTTCTGGTCGGCATGGCTGGCCGATTTAAAGAGAGCTTTCATTCGCGCGCCGAAATCTCCACGGCTGGATTCACCGTCGCAGCGGTTTTGGCCGCTTTGGGACTGATCACGTTCTTATTGTCCTGGGGAAAAAAAACCGATAAACCATCCGAACCGCCGGTTTGACACTCGGATCGGGCGGCGTCGGTCTCCTCCGCATGTGCTGCGAGCACTCTCAGCGAAACTTTGCACGCCGCTTCTAATCACCGCGCCGGTGAAAGCTGGTGGGGATCGTGTTTAAGAAACATTGCGGCGGCGACCGTTCCCGATCGCCGCCGCTCCACCCCTCCGAATCAAAGGAAGTTAATTCTGCATTGCGTCGTGCATTTCTTTGTGCGCGTTCATCATGTCTTGATGCGCTTTCTGAATGTCATCAAGCTTCTTCTGCTGATCAGCCGTCAGCAGCGGGCGAATCTGCGACGTGGTGCTATCCATGACCGCCTTCATCTTCTGCATGGCCTCCTGATGGATTGCGGCGATTTGCGGTTTGGCCTGATCAATGATCGGCTGGACCTTTGTCTGCTGATCGGACGTCAGGTTCAGCTTGTTGACTAATCCTTCAAGCCCAAATCCGCGCCCATGCCATCCGCCGCCCCCGCCGTGGCCGGGTTGAGCTTGCACCATGGCAAAGCCGCCGAGGGCGATGGCACCCGCGGCCGCAAGTGTTAATAGGTTTCGTTTCATAGTTGTTTTTGTTTGTTATTTTACTAAGCGCTTTTTGCGCTTCTGTAGCTAATGACCGGAGAAAAATCTCGCCGGTTACATTTTGTTTTCTCGATTCAGCTGAAGAAATTGTAACCGTAACCCGCCACTGCCGGTCATAGGCAGTGGTGTGGATGCGTTCTCGATGACATGGATGATTCTGACGCAAGCGCGCTGGTTAAAGCTGCGCTCCAGCATGATGATGAAGCGGCTCGCGCATTGGTCCGCCAGCTTTATCCGCTTGTGGCGAAATTGGTGCGCGCGCATCGGCCACGTCGAACGGCCGAGGAGGACCTTTGCCAAATGATTTTTATCAAGGTGTTTCAAAAATTGTCTCAATTTTCGGGGAAGGTGCCGCTGGAGCACTGGGTCGCGCGCATCGCGGTCAACACTTGCTTGAATCAAATCGAGTCAGAAAGAATACGGCCCGAAGTTCGCCACGCCGATCTGAGCGAAGAGGAGCAGGCGGTAGTGGAGAATCTCGCTTCGTCGTCCGAGGAGCTTGCTCCGGACCAGCGATTTGCTTCGCGTCAATTGGTCGAGCATCTTCTCGCCGCCTTAAAACCAGTCGAGCGGCTCGCGATTGATTTGCTATACTTGCAAGGACGTTCCGTTGAGGAAATCCGGAAAATCACCGGCTGGAGCGCGGCGCTCATTAAAGTGCGGGCGTTTCGGGCCCGGCAAAAAATGAAGGATCGACTCGCTAAAATTTCAGTAAGAGAAAAGCTATGAAGAGTGTCGATCCAAAAATCGACCGGTTGCTGCGATCGGCCGCACAGGCGCACGAAGATTTCCCGGCAGGGATGCCGTTCGGATTCGATACGCGGATAGTCGCGCTCTGGCGCTCAATGAAGAAACCGAACGGCTTGACGCCTCTGCTTCGGCGCATTGCTCTGCTGTCGGCGGTCGTAATCGTTGTATCGACGATTGCAGCGGCTCGCGAAGCGGGCCAAAGCCGGAAACTCGGTGAATCTTTCGCAAACGAATACGCCATCGCGGATTCGGCGATTCAGGACGAATTTTCACAATGAACCGTGCATTGCAATGGAAATTAATTGCCGGCTTCATCCTCGTGTTCATCGCGGGTGGGATGACCGGTGCATTCTTTGGGGCAGTGCATGCGCGACACCTGTTCTTTGAATTTCATCATCCCGGGCTGATGGGCGTCAGAATGCGGGACAGGCTTCGCACAGAACTGAAGTTGACGCCGGAACAGGTCGCCAAAATATCGCCTATCATCGATAAAACAGCCGCGCAGCTAGCAGAAATTAGAAAAGAAACCGGACGCCGCGTCCACGAGATCATGATCGGGGCGCACCGCGAAATGGCTGCCAATCTCACGGAAGATCAGCGCCTCAAATTGCAAGAGATCGAAGCGCGTCATCGCCATTGGGGTCGTCCTCGCGGGCCGCGCGAGTCTACCACTCCGGAGGCATCATTAACACCGCAGTAATTACGGGATCCTTCTGCCTGCCGAGATGCCGATGATTAAAAAAATCAGGCAAATCACAAGGAAAAGAAAGAAGAGAAACTTCGCGATTCCCGCTGCGGCCGCAGCAATGCCCGTAAATCCAAAGAGCGCCGCCACCAGGGCAATTACCAAAAAGATTACAGCCCAACGTAACATATTTCACCTCCTGCAAAGGAATCGCGCCAGCACGTTTGTGTGCGCGTCTGTCCTTGCGACTGCCGCGTAAGCTAGAAGCGTAATCCTTTCCCGAAAAAAATTCGTTCGCGCTCGACTTCTGCGCCCCTCTTTAGAAAAAGATCGTGCAGCTCGGGCGTATAGTAACCACCGCCGAACGTGGGGTTGAGTGCGAAAAAAATTTTGCCCCCCGGGGCGAGATGGCGCTGCAAATCGTGCAGAAAAAAGTCCCATTCCGCTGACCCCCAAAGTCGCCTTGCCGGATAGTGAAGATTGAAATTGATGGAGAATGCCGTGATCCAATCGAATTTTTGATCGAGATCGGGCAATGGCTCGAGCGCTTTGATCCTCCAAACAACGCGCTCGACGCCGAAAAGATCGAGTAACTCAGTGAAAAGCGGGAACTGATCCAGGTCGAGGCCGAGAACGGAATGACCAAGGCTTTTCAGGATAAACAAAAAAAATCCACCTCCGCAGCCGAGATCGAGCACGTGTTTGGGCGGGGAGCGATGCAGTTTCAAATCTTGCACGCGGTTGCGATTGATCCGTAACCAGCGATCGACGTCGGCGTATTTGGCGTAATCCGACGACGACCCGGCGTAGCGCCGTTGGATCTCGCGTAGACGATCCTGGTCGATGCTGGCGGCCAGTGGCTCAACTGGCAGCGGAAAAATGGAGCGTTGCGCTCTGCGCCATGCGCGCCGGTAGGTCAATGGCTCCGCAAGTTTGCTGATTTTGTGGGAAAGCTTCATCCTTAGAAATCGAGAAGGAGCACCGCGGATGCGGCCAATGACCGTCGTACGACGTCGATCCTACGAAAGATTTTCCATGATCTCACGAAGAAGGGAGGGGCCGCGATAAATATATCCGGTATAGAGTTGAAGGAGCTGCGCGCCAGCGTCGAATTTCTCACGGGCGGATTGAGCGTCAAAAATTCCCCCCGAAGCAACCACCGGAATTGTCGATCTTGCGGCAATGTTGCTCACTAGTGCTGTTGATTTTTCGCGTAGTGGCGCCCCGCTCAGACCGCCTTCTTGGTCGCGCGCTGACGGAATGGATGAATGATCGAGGGTCGTGTTCGTCGCGATAATCCCCGCAATTCCATTTTGCTCGCAGGTCTCCATGAGCTCTTCCAATTCATTCGACGAAAGATCTGGCGCAATTTTCACAAGCACGGGTTTCGGATTTTTCCGGTTTTCATCACGAATCGCGCGCAGTAACTGCGAAAGCGCCGCCGGCTCCTGCAACTCGCGCAAACCAGGCGTGTTCGGCGAGCTAACGTTCAGCGCAATGTAATCAGCAAATTCACAAAGCCGCCGGAAGGAGTAAAGATAATCATCCGCTGCTTCCTCAAGCGGCGTCGCCTTCGATTTACCGATGTTGATCCCGACCGGAACCGCCGGCCATCGCCCGCTTTCGCGCAGTTTGTGCATCCGTTCCGCTATAACATCGGCGCCGTCATTGTTAAAACCGAGCCGGTTCACCAGCGCTTGTCGTTCAGGGAAGCGAAAGATCCGCGGTTTGGGGTTTCCAGCTTGGGGTTTGGCGGTGACCGTGCCGATCTCGATGAAGCCGAAGCCGAGCGCTGCCCATGCCGGAATGGCAACACCGTTTTTATCCAACCCCGCTGCGAGCCCTATTGGATTTGGACACCTTACTCCAAAAAGGACTTTCGGTTTTGGTTGAGGCTGGAAAATTTCGAGCGCGCGCAACGCAAGATCGACATATGAAGCGGTGCGCAGTAAAGCGATCGTTAAATGGTGAGCGACCTCAGCATCCAAGGAAAAGAGAAGCGGCCTGACGAATCGCTCGTAGGCATTTTTCATTTTCCTATGCAAAATTGTCCGAAGACGGAATCGAGAATTTGTTCGACGTCCACGACGCCAATTACCTCGCCGACCGCGCACAATGCCTGATTTAGATCCACCGCGACATATTCCGTCGTCAGCCCGTCGCGCATCGCCGTGCGCGCGCGATCGCACGATTCCAGGGCCCGGCGCAAGCAATCGCGATGACGGGTGTTGATTGCAACTGTGCTCTCCGGCTTCAGGTTTTGTTTGGTGATGCGCGTGAGAATTTCCTTTTCGACCTCCGGCAAGCCTTCTCCCGTCGCGCACGAAATACGCAACGTGTCGAAATGTTCCCAATCACGGTGTTCAGGCAGATCGCTTTTGTTCAAAAGCACAATTTCACTGCCATTGTCGGCGCGTTCCTCGAAATGTGGAGGCCTTGGCGCGTTGCCATCCACGATGTGGAGACGCAAGTCCGCGGTCTGGAGCGATTTTTCGGTGCGCGCGATTCCCTCGCGCTCGAGTTTGCTGGCCGACGTTCGGAGGCCGGCGGTATCGAGCAAGCGGATTGGCACACCACGAAGGTTGATCATTTCCTCGATCGTATCGCGCGTCGTCCCGTGGGTTTCGCTAACGATTACGCGTTCATAACCAAGAAGCTGATTAAGCAAGCTCGATTTGCCCGCGTTCGTCGCACCATAAATCACGACCCGCACACCTTCGCGCAGAATGCGCCCCTGATCGGCCGTGGCGAGGAGGGCGGCGATTTCCTCCGCAACTGAGTCAAGGCGCACCCGCAACTTTTCGCCTTCGTCCGGCGCGATGCCTTCCTCCGGGAAATCGATCGACGCGTTGATGTGTGCGAGCAGTGAAATGAATTCGGAGCGAATCTTTCCGATCTTCTCGCCGAGCCTGCCTTCGAGCTGTTCGGTAGCCGAACGGAGCGCCAGATCCGTTTTGGCGCGAATCAGATCAATCACTGCCTCGGCCTGGGTCAGATCCATTTTGCCATTGAGAAATGCGCGCTCGGTGAATTCGCCCGGACGCGCCGCACGTGCGCCCGCGCGCAGACTAGCTTCCAGTACGTGCCCGCTTACGAGCCTCCCGCCATGACAACTGATCTCGACCAAATCTTCGCCCGTGTAACTGGCGGGTGCCTGATGGATCGACAGCATCACTTGATCGATCAATCGCTCCGCTCCATCGACGATCTCGCCGAAATGCTGAACATGCGATTCAAATCGTGACGGCTTTTCCTTGCCGCGAAAAATCTTGTCGGCAACTTCGATCGCATTCACACCGGAGATGCGGACGAGCGCGATTGCGCCTTCACCCGCCGGAGTGGAGATCGCTGCGATGGTCTCGCCCGCAATTATCGGTTGCTCGTCCGCAGTCAATCCCCTTGATCTTTCCGAAGAATCTCTTTCAGCGCGGCGATGCATTTTCGATTTTGCTCCATTGTTCCCACAGAGATGCGGATCCATTCTGGCAATTTGTAACCTTTGAGTCGTCGCACGATAATTTTTCTCGCAAGCAACTCTTTAAAGATAACGGCATCGTTGCCGACATTTACCATCACGAAGTTCGCCGCGCCTGGAACAAACTTGAATTTCATTTCGGCAAATTGTTCTTCCAGATAGGCGCGCCCGGCATCGACAACCCGCTTGGTTTCACGCTGGTGCGCATCGTCAGCGAGAGCGGCAAGCGCGCCAGCGTGAGCAATGCTGTTAACGTTAAATGGTTGCCGCGTTTTCTGTAGCACGTCGATCAACTCGCGCCGCGCAACGCCGTACCCGACGCGCAGGCCAGCGAGCCCGTGAATTTTCGAAAACGTGCGCAGAACGACGATATTCCGGCCTTCGCGAACGTATTGGAGTGTGTCGGGAGGATTATCGAGGAACTCGAAATACGCTTCGTCGAAAACAACGATGATATTTTCCGGGAGGCGCGACATGAATTTGTCGATCTTGCTCTGCGAAATCAAAGTGCCGGTTGGATTATTGGGATTGGGGATGAAAATCAGACGCGTTTTCGGCGTGATCGCATCCAGCATTGCATCAAGGTCTTGTTGGCAATCCGGACCTGGGGCTTCAATCGTGTGCGCGCCGAAAAGGGTTGCGATCAATTTATAGGCGATAAACGCGTGCTGGGACGTGATCACATCGTCGCCGCGATGTAAAAAAGCGTGACCCAGAAATTCGATCACTTCATTCGATCCGTTGCCGAGAATAACGTTCTCCGGCGCGACAGCGAGTCTGACCGCGAGCGCGTTGCGCAGATGAGAACTCGCACCGTGTGGATATAAGTGCGCGTTCTCCAATCCGGCGCGCATTGCCTCGATTGCTTTTGCCGATGGGCCAAGCGGATTCTCGTTCGAGGCCAGCTTGATAATTGCGCCTGGATGGCAATCGAGTTCGCGCGCCGTCTCCTCGATTGGCTTTCCCGGTTCGTAAACAGCAAGATCGCGCAACTGCGAGTTCGCCAGCTCCCAGATCGAGATCATCGGCGCAATTTAGGCAGAATTAACCGAATGAACACAATGCAGCTTTCCCGCAGCCGGAGTCCACCGCCAATCTCGTGACGAACGCGGTGCGCCTTCGGGTCGTTTTTATTGCTCGCCTGTTTCGCCAGCTGTCGCCAGGATTTGGTCCTGTGTCGTGCCAAATGTGCCGCCGACTGCCTATTTTATCTGTGCGATTCGGCCCCCAAACTTTGATAATGACGATGACCACGACGGATGAACTTATTTACTCGATAACAACGCGACGACGCAGCTCGATCCCGCCGTGATCGAGGAGATGCTGCCGTCCTTTACGAAAGTATTACGGTAATCCTTCAAGCAGTTTTATGCCTTTGCCGCGAAAGCGCGGGAATTATCTATCTTACGCGCGAGCGCCATAAGTATCGCTTGGAAATGTTCTTAATGAGGCGTCACGTGAAAAAAATGGAAACTTTATCGGTGTCAGTCGCCTGTCGTGTCACAATTCTCATCGGCGCGATTCTGCTGCCGGTGTTGCTGACAAGTTGCGGCAAGAAAGGTCAGGATGGCGGCACGGTGGCCGGCGAAGAGAAAACCGCTCACGGAAACGAGGGTGATTTTTTAGACAAGGACGCAAAACCCGATGAGCGCAAATATCTCGTCGCGGCAAAACCGTTTTTCATTGCGATCGCGAACCAACAATACGCGGAGGCTTACGCGCTACTCTCCAGCTACGCCAAGGCGCGGATGTCCCTCAACCAGTTTACGCCTGCTGAGGAACGCGCCGAGTTCGCGCGAAACGAATCGAATCCGCTGACCAACGTGACGGCGGAACAATTCGCCGACTTGATGAAATACGTCGAGGCGGCGCATGGCGCACCGCGCGCGCCCAAGATGCTCCACGTGTTTTCGACTGATGCCGACGTTTTGAACCGGCGCAGCGCGGAACAATTCGGCGCGGTGGACTCCATGTTCGCCATCGGCGCGATGCCCGACTCGATTCCCGGCGACATCCGGCGCGCGAGTTTGCGCGGGCAGATCCATACCGAACTCTCACCGGAGGACGTTGAAAAGGCGGCCAACGCGCAGGGCATCAGCGTGGACGAGTTGAAGAAGGATGAGAATTTTGATCCCTACTTCAATCTCAAGGTCGTTATAGTCGAAGAAGACGGCCAACTCAAGGTCGGCTACTTCGAGTTCTTGCCGCCGTCTATGATGGACTGACGCTGTGGTTGCCCGCGTCGAATCGGAATAGACAAAGCGCCGATCTCTGGAACAACGTTGCAGCGGCCGCAACTAACTCTACAATGGAGCCCATGGCGGATGACGAACTTATTTACCTCGATAACAACGCTACGACGCAACTCGATCCCGTCGTGGTCGAGGAAATGCTGCCGTTCCTGACCAGCTATTACGGAAACCCTTCGAGCGGATATGGCTTTGCCGCAAAAGCAAGAAAGGCTATCGATCTTGCTCGGGAACGGCTGGCAGCATTGCTCGGGTGCGAACCGCCGGAAATTGTTTTCACAAGTGGCGGAACCGAATCAAACAATACCGCGATCGCCTCGGCGCTACGGTTCGAGCTACGTGGCAGACATGTCGTGACAAGCGCGGTTGAGCACAGCGCCGTGTTGCACCCTTGCCAGGACCTCGCGAAACGCGGCTGCGAGGTGACGTTTCTCGGTGTGGATCGGGACGGAAATGTCGATCTTGCCGAGTTGGAGGCGGCGATTCGCCCGGAAACGGCGATCGTTTCCGTGATGTGGGCGAACAACGAGACCGGCGTTTTGTTTCCGGTCGAGAAGATAGCTGAGATATGTCGCGAGAAAGGTGTGCTCTTTCACACCGACGCTGTGCAAGCGGCCGGGAAAATCCCGATGCGCCTCCGAGATACTGCGATCAAATTCCTTTCTCTGTCCGCGCACAAATTTCATGGACCAAAAGGTGTCGGGGCGCTTTTCGTCAGCCGGCGAACGCGTTTTCAACCATTAGTTGCGGGTGGCGGCCAGGAAAACGGGCGCCGTGGCGGAACAGAAAATGTCGCATCGATCGTCGGTCTGGGAAAAGCCGCCGAGCGCGCATCCCAATACTTGTCAGAGGGAAAAACGCACGTTCGCTCCATGCGCGATCGATTTGAAAAAGCAATCCTTGAGACCGTAAACGGAGCAGCGGTGAACGGCGCCGGTGCTGCGCGAATCCCAAACACGTCGAGTTTTTCATTTGAAGGGATCGAGTCTCCCGCGGCCCTTCTCTTATTGGATCGACATCGTATTTGCTGCTCGGCGGGTTCGGCCTGCCGCACGGGGTCGGAGGAAGCCTCGCATGTGCTCAGGGCGATGGATCCGAGCGGAGATGGAGCCCGGCGCGGTTTGCGGTTTTCCTTCGGTCGGTTCAACACCGACGCGCAAGTCGACCGCGCTCTCGAAGTCGTCCCGAAAGTTATCGAAAAATTGCGTCAAGTGGCGGCACCGGCTCGCGGCAGCGCGGTTTCATCTGTCGCCACGGCTCGGTGAGCAATCCTCATGATGGAGACCCCGCGAGATCCTGCCACTTCGCGTTACGAGCACGCCGCGCACGGTCTGCGCCGTAGCGACCTCGATCCTGATCCGATCAAACAATTTTCAAACTGGTTCACTGCGGCAATTGAGGCCCAGATTCGCGACGTCAACGCGATGAGTCTCGCTACCGCTGGACGCGACGCAAAACCGTCCGTGCGCGTGGTGTTGCTGAAAGGATTCGACCAAGACGGTTTCGTTTTTTTCACGAATTACGAAAGCGAAAAGGGAGTGCAACTCGAAGCCAATCCCTACGCTGCGCTGGCATTTTATTGGATTGAACTGGATCGACAAATTCGCATCAGCGGGAGAGCGGAAAAAACGTCGCATCAGGAATCGGAGGGATATTTTCATTCCCGGCCGATCGGTAGCCAGCTCGGCGCGTGGGCGTCGCGCCAAAGCGAAGTGGTCGATGGACGCCGCGTACTAGACGCGCGCATGGCGGAGATGACAGAGCGGTTTGGCGACAAGCCCATTCCATTGCCGCCACACTGGGGCGGATATCGCGTAAAACCCGAAGTGATCGAATTCTGGCAGGGACGGCCGAATCGCTTGCACGATCGCTTCCGTTATACGCGACATGCCGGCCGTAATTGGATGATCGAACGCCTGGCGCCGTGAAGTGAAGAAATCCGCAACTAAGATCGATATAGTCCGCGGCGACATCACCAAGCTGGACGTCGATGCAATTGTGAACGCCGCGAATACGACGCTGCTCGGTGGCGGCGGAGTTGATGGCGCGATCCATCGCGCTGCCGGACCAGAACTGCTCGCGGAGTGTCGAACCCTTGGGGGCTGCCGACCGGGCGAAGCTAAAATCACCCGCGGATACAATTTGCCCGCCCGTTTCATCATTCACACAGTCGGCCCGGTTTGGAGCGGCGGCACCCGCGGCGAAGGGGAGGTTCTCGCAAACTGCTATCGCAACTCGCTGCAGCTCGCCGTCGATAATGGAATCAAGACGATTGCGTTTCCCGCGATCAGTTGCGGAGCCTATCGTTATCCGATTTCGGAAGCAGCACAGATTGCTCTTGAGACAACGCGAGAGTTCCTCGCGAACACCAACAACATCAACAAGGTGATCTTCGCCGTCGCGAACGACCAAATATTGGAAGCGTATCGGAGATTGTTGTAGGACTTAAAATTCGCTGCGGATTCCGCGGTCGAAAGAGATCAAGGGACGCATGGCGGCCATCATTTGCGATTTATTTGTATGATCAATCCAAACAACGACAATCTTACGAGGGACGAACCGCTCCCGACGCCGCTGCAGTCGGGCGAAGGGGAAGTTGGCTCGAGTGGGCGTGAGCAGTTTCGTCGAGCACAAAGTAAATTTTCCACGGCAATGAGCCACACGTGGGAGGGAACCAAAGACAAGGCAGGCCGCGCGCGCGTGCGTACGGAATACTTCGTCCGCGAAAACCCAGTGCCAACGATCCTCGGCGCGCTAGGGCTCGGAATCGCGATTGGATTGGCGATCCGCTACGCCTCCACCAGGGAGGACAGGACCGACATCGACGTGAAGTCCGCGCTCGGAAATGTGAACTGGGGCCTTCTCTCGTTGCCTTTTCTCTGGCCGTTCTTCAAATCAGCCAGGGAAAAATACGAAAGCTCCGCCGAAGCGGTAAAAGATGGAGTTAAGCGCCTAAAAAAGATCGACGTCGGCGACTACACAAAACCGATCCGTAAACGCTGGAAGAGATGGACGCGTTGAGGATCTGTTTCGTTCGAGGGATTTTCGCGAGTTAGAATTTAGACCGCCGATCTGTCAGAGCGCGAGGAACTCGTTGATGAGATCCGCGAGCGAGCTTGGATATTGAGCCATGAAAGCATGGCCTCCGCCTTTGAATTGGGCGAGCCAGGCGTCGGGGATGACGTTGATGAGTGCTAACGCATTGGAGGCGGGGATCACTACATCCTCGGTACCTGTGGCGACGAGCGTTGGCGCGCTTAACTCGCGGAGC
>Ga0209268_1000649_pt1 | contig 17925 bp, 13 predicted proteins | sample GraSoiAngelo_143_FD_185900 | JGI IMG/M metagenome (GOLD analysis project Ga0209268, IMG submission 185900) | Grasslands soil microbial communities from the Angelo Coastal Reserve, California, USA - 14_1009_02_30cm (SPAdes) (version 2) | ecosystem: Environmental > Terrestrial > Soil > Grasslands ... | reverse complement strand
GAGCAATCGGTACATATCTTTCTTGCCGAGATTGCGAATGCTGCGGCCGGTCTTGAGCATTCCCCAGAGATCTCCCCTGCTTGGGTTGTCAATGTTCGGCGGGGCGAGCGCCAGCGCCTTACCAATCACTTTGCCCATTTTGTCTAGCGATTGCTGGAACTCCGGATACTTCGCTGCGTCTTTCTGAGAGAAGTTGGCGATCCCCTGCGATGACTTGCGAATATCGTTGTAGAGCGTGAGTGCGCGGCCATCGGGAGAGAGCGACGCCACACTCACCTCAGGCGTGATTAGCTTCAGCCCGTGCTTTTCCAACTGCATGTCGCGGATGACGTCTGTCCGCAGCGGCCCCGCCGAGTGCGCAAGTGTTGAACAGCGAAATCCCGGATGAAATTCTTCCGTGATCGCTGCACCGCCGGGTTGCGTGCGGCGTTCGAGCACCAGAGGCTTAAATCCCGCTTTGGCCAGGTAAAAGGCGGTTACCAACCCGTTGTGCCCGCCACCAATGATGACGACATCACGAGTCTCCGCCATCTAGGCCGCCGCCCACCGAAAATCTTTGAGAATTTCGAGCGCCGCGAGCCGTCCGGGAGCGCCCATGATTCCGCCGCCAGGATGGGTCGCCGATCCGCACATGTAGAGGTTCTTAATCGGTGTGCGGAACTGCGCCCAGCCCGGCACCGGACGCAGGAAGAAAAGCTGCTCAAGAGAGAGTTCTCCCTGGAAGATGTTGCCTTCACTCAGCCCCCACTCGCGCTCCAGGTCGAGCGGCGTGACAACCTGCTTGTGCAGAATTATGTCTTTGATGTTCGGCGCGTGCTCGGAAATCGTGTCGATCACGTTGTCGCCGAACGCTTCTTTCTGATCGTCCCAATTCAGACCGGGTCGCAGCTTATAGGGCGCGTACTGCACGAAGCACGAAAGAATATGCTTGCCTGGAGGAGCCACCGACGGATCGGTCAGCGTAGGGATGACCATGTCAATGTACGGGCGGCGGGAGAAATTGCCGTACTTGGCGTCGTCGTAAGCCTTCTCCATATATTCCACGCTGGGCGAAATAGAAATCGCGCCGCGCAGATGCGCGCCTGGTCCGGGCATGCACTTGAAATTCGGCAGGCCGTCCAACGCGAGATTTACTTTTCCCGACGACCCGCGGAATTTGTAGCGACGGACTTCTTCCAGGAAAGCGTTTGACAGATGGCCGCTTTCGATAAAATTGATAAACGTGTGTCGCGGATCAACACTCGATGAAATCACGTTTGCATAGATTTCATCGCCGTTGGCCAGCACCACGCCTTTCGCACGGCCGTTTTTCACAATAATGTTTGTGATTCCAGCCTGGACACGAATCTCAACTCCTGCTTCACGTGCGGCATCGGCGATCGCGTTAGAAATTGCGCCGGTACCTCCTCGAGCAAATCCCCACGACCGGAACGCGCCATCGATCTCTCCCATGTAATGGTGAAGTAGCACGTATGCCGTTCCCGGTGAGCGCACACCAAGAAAAGTCCCAATAATTCCCGACGCCGACATCGTGGCCTTGAGCACGTCAGTCTCAAACCACTGGTCCAGAAAATCGACCGCCGACATGGTCATCAATTGCACCTGGTTGTACTTGTCATCGCTGGTCAGGCCCTGAAAGCGGCGCCCGATAAAGAGCAGCTTCATCAGCTCGCGCGGATCGAGCGTGGCCGGATCGGGCGGCACCATTCCGAGAATCGGCTTCACAAAGCGGCACATCGCCTGCATCGCTTTGCCGAACTCATCGTAGGCTTCGGCGTCAAGCTTGGAGTGGCGCGCGATCTCACGATGCGTCTTGCCGTGATCGTTCACGCGCCACAAATAATCGCCGTTGGGCATGGGCGTGAACGTGCCGTCGAGCGGAAGAATTTCGAGGCCGTGGCGCGGGAGGTCGAGGTCGCGAATGATCTCCGGGCGCAGGAGCGAGACCACGTAGGAGCAGACAGAAAATTTGAAGCCGGGAAAAACTTCTTCCGTGACTGCTGCCCCGCCGAGCACGTGGCGGCGCTCAAGAACTAGAACTCCTTTCCCGCGCGAGCTAGATAGGCAGCGTTGGTGAGACCATTGTGGCCTCCGCCGATCACGATCACATCGTATTTGTTGGAACCCGCCACTAGCTCTTAGCTCCTAAGCTTTTCGCTTTTCAGGTAAGAGAGGAATGATACTCGCGAACAGTGCTTTTGGAAGGCGTGGATCAGAGTCCACTCGGGAGAACGCTCCACTGGATTAGGCGGTGCATTGTAAACCTTAGGTCCGCATATTCTAGACTATAAAGCCATCGCCCGGGCGAGCCGCCCGAAATTTCCTTGAGGGTCGATCTCTATTGCTTGACGAAAATGCTCTCGACTTTTCTCCAGCAATTTGAGCGCTTCGTAAGCTCTTCCGGCATGGTAATGGAACTGGGCGAGGATCGGCTTGCTCTCCGTGCCGCAAAGTTGGAACGCTTCTGCCAGCAAGGACTCGACTTCGCGGGCCTCGCCTGAGTTCGCGGCGACAGCCCAGGCCAACACCGCCAAATCCTCTCCCAACCTTGAGTCAAGCGCTTCTTTCTTCATTCCGGGCGCATGTCGATCAATCTCAACCGCCTGACGAGCGTGGTCTAGCGCCTCCGAAAACTCACGTCCCTGGCGCAGCCAAACCTCCGCGATACCGCGATGGTTGGCTCCTCTATCCGGCCAGGCGCGACCAGCATTTTCAAAAAATGCAATTGATTCCGGAAACCGTTCTTGATCCATCAAGACCGATGCGATTACGTTGTAAACAAGTGCCCTTTGGCGAGGGTCGGTTTCAAGAGCCAAGCCTTCTCGCAGGTTCGATTCAGCGTCATCGAGCTTTCCAAGATGATGCAGCATTGAACCGCGAAAAAAGCAATACTCTGCCGTGTTTGAGGAACCATCCTTCAGGCTTTCCGCTCTCTGTAGTGCTGTCCTATAGTCGCCGCCACGATAGGCGGCCATTACCGCATTGATTGCCTTCGTAGTTCGGATAGCGTGCACAATTGCTCCATCGCGATTTCGAATCCATATTTGGTAGCAGACGAATACAGCAATCGCTATCCAAAAAACTAGGCTTAAGTGCATTTGTGTTACCGTTTTCAGTGTCAAGCATTGTACCGCTGTCGCTTGAACAATTTCACAAAAGGGGACACCCCTTGCCAGTCGGAACTGCATTTCACGAACGAACATTTCCTCTCTGCCAGAGCCTTAATTACCGCGAGTGGTCTGGCTATTACGCGGTCAGCGTGTATGAGGTGCATCACGAGCACGAGTACAACGCCATCCGCAACGCTTGCGCGCTCATCGATATCACGCCGCTCTACAAGTATCTGGTTACCGGCAAAGATGCAACCAAGCTCGTGAACCGTATCATCACGCGAGACATCAACAAAGTCGCCGTCGGACAGGTGATTTACTGCTGCTGGTGCGATGAGCAGGGCAAAGTCATCGATGACGGCACGATCACTCGTCTTGAAGAAAACAAGTACCGCTGGACCGCCGCCGATCCCAGCCTGCGCTGGTTCCGCCAGAACGGTTTGAATATGGATGTTCAGATTGAGGACATCTCGGAGAAGACTGCCGCACTCGCATTGCAGGGGCCGACTTCGGGCAAGCTGTTAAAGTCGGTCGCCGAGGCGGAAATTACAAATCTGAAATATTTCCGCATGACGAGCGGCGAAATTGCCGGCGTTCCCGTTGATATTTCGCGCACTGGCTACACCGGCGACCTCGGTTATGAGATTTGGGTGCCGTGGAACGATGCCGTCAAAGTTTGGGACGCGCTGATGGATAAAGGCAAGCAATTCGATATTCATGCCGCAGGAATGCTCGCCCTCGATGTGGCACGTGTTGAAGCCGGACTACTGTTGATTGAAGTCGATTACACCAGCAGCAAAAAGGCATTGATTCCATCGCAGAAATATTCGCCATATGAACTTGGTTTCGCCAAAATGGTTCATCTCGAGAAAGAAAACTTCGTTGGTAAAGCGGCGCTGGAGAAAGATCATAAGCATGGCGTTCCACGTCAACTGGTCGGCCTGGAAGTTGATTGGACGGAAGTAGAAGCCCGATACGAAAAATTCGGGCTTACACCCGCCGCTCCGAGCCAGGCATCACGGGTTGCAGTTCCGGTTTACTTGGATGAAAAGCAGGTTGGCAAGGCAACTACTGCAACGTGGTCGCCCGTATTGAAGAAGATGATCGCACTGGCAAGCATTGAAACCGCGCACTCACAGCTCGGCAATAAGCTGCAAATGGAAATCACGATTGAAGCGATGCGGCAGAACGTCACGGTCAAAGTTGTGAAGCTGCCATTCTTCAGTCCGGCGAGGAAAACGGCAGTGCCGGTATAGTGGCGCTCCGAACTTGGCGCTGCACTCCTCTTTCAAGTTGTGGCCTGCGTATGTTGCGCTGCTGCTTCAGTGTGTCTCCCCTATCCAATCCCGAGTTCATCGGGAGACTCCAGTGGAGTGCCACAGCGCCGGCAGATGACCGCCGCGCAGTCGCCGCAGGTCAGGGGATCAGTGACCTCAACGCCGCATTGCGGGCAGTAGAGCAGCTCGGGGCCTGGCTTTGGTTGCGGGTCGGCCATAAGGAGGAAAACTCTAACACAGAATCACGCCATAGTGAGAATGGAGGACCGGGAAGTGAATCTCCTCTTCAATCGGTTTCCTTCGTGTACCTTAGTGTCCTTTGTGGTTATAAAATCTTCTCTACACCGCCGAGGACGCTAAGGTACACGAAGGGAATCAATTGGCCGAAAAATCCCAAACTCCTGATGAGAAGCTGCAACGCGAATTCAATCGCTGGGCGCAAGAGGGCGAAGGCGAGAAGATGGAGCGCCATCATCTCAACATCACCGAGAAGACCATCCGCCTCATGGACCTCCGTCCCGGCGAGCGCGTGCTCGATCTTGGCTGCGGATCGGGCTGGGCTACACGGTTGCTGGCGCGACTCGTATCGGATGGGCCGGAAGGCTTTGGCCAGGTTGTCGGGTTAGATGTGTCAGACGAAATGATTCGGCAGGCCCGTGCGGCTTCGAAAGATTTCGAAAACATTCTCTACGTGTGGGGATCGGCGCAGCAGATTCCGTGGGAAGAGAACTTTTTTGACAAGGTCCTCTCGGTTGAGTCGTTCTACTACTACCCCGACCAGGACCGCGCGCTGGCGGAGCTTTTCCGCGTGCTTGCGCCACGTGGACGAATGTTCATCCTGATTAATTTATATAAAGACAATCCCTACTCACTGCAATGGGTGGACAAACTGAAGGTGCCGGTGCATGTCCGCTCGGCGGCAGAATACGTAGACCTTCTGAAAAAGCATGCTTTCGAGAATGTGGAAGCGCGCCAGATCCCCGACGACACGCCCACACCGGATGATTACGTTACGCAATCATTCCACAGCCTGGATGATCTGCGCGCCTTTAAGAAAACTGGTGCGCTGCTGCTGATGGCGTCAAAACCAGATCTGCGCACGCCTGCGCCGGGTTATACGATTTATTAATTGGTATTGCGCACGTAGGGACAGCCGCCCTCGGCTGTCCAGGTGCGGAATTGCAAGCAAGCTCGCGGGCGAGGGCGCCCGCGCCACATCTTCATTTTACGAGCCGGTTGTATTTCCTCAGCACTTCTCGCAAGCGCTCGTGGGGCAGCCCGATTACTTTGTGATCATTAATCCCGGTCATTGTTACTGCTGCGACCATCGCGTTGATGACAGCTTCTTCCGTGGCTTGCACGGTCGCCAGAAATATCGGGTCGAGCTGCTCGTTGGGCAACATGGTTATCTCATGCTTCTCCTTCGCGCCAATCGCTCCTCCATTTGCGGTTGTAAACGCAATGAAAATGTCGCCCGAGCCGTCGCCGGAGTAGCTGCCGTCTCGCCCTAGACCAAGCGTTACGCGGCGGGCAACCCGCTTCAATTGGGTTGGGATTAATGGCGCATCGGTCGCAACAACCACGATGATCGATCCCTGATCGCGGCCGTAGGCTGGATTTTCAGGAATCTCCTTGCCTACCGGCACGCCGGCAATCCGCAACTGATCGCGATCACCATAATTGCATTGCACCAGCACGCCCACCGTATATCCGCCGTGCTTGGCATCGAGTACACGCGATGCCGTGCCAATCCCACCTTTGAATTCGTTGCAGATCATTCCGGTGCCGCCGCCGACACTTCCCTCTTCAACTAAACCTCCATGAGCGCTGTCCAGCGCATGAAACGCGTGCTCGGCTTTTACATGGAAGCCGTTGATGTCATTCAGCCATCCATCCCAGGTCTCCGCCACGACCGGCAGCGACCACCAGTAGCCCTCCATATCGGGATGCCCATGTTTCACTTTCCATGCAATCACGGCATCGCGAACGATGCCCACGCTATGCGTGTTGGTGATCATTACAGGTCCATCGAGAAAGCCGGAGTCTTCCACCCACGTTGTGCCGGTCATCTCGCCGTTGCCGTTTTCCGTGAACCACGCTGCGAAGACAGCGCCTCTCGACCCTTTTCCCCGGGGCAGCACTGCCGTAACTCCGGTACGCACCGGCCCCTCGCCCACTTTCAGAGGACCCTCGCCCGAAATCAGAGTCGTATGCCCGACCTCAACGCCTTTTACATCCGTGATCGCATTAAAGGGACCAGGGATGCCGTCAAATGGAACTCCCAAATCACGGGCACGAGGCTTGGTCCGCGCCGAAACGAGGACTGCAAAAAACAGAACGGAAACCCATGCTCTAAGATGAAATTCCAGCATCAAAGTCCTCCGGAGTGAGTTCCGCAGTATAAAGCACGGCTCTTCAGCACTCGATTACAATTCAGCAGTTTGGAGGAAAGAATGGAAAACTGGAAGCGGGCGCTTCTGGCAGGCTCCGCCGGAGCAAGCGTCATTCTGTTACTTAAAGGCAAGAGGGCAGCTGGCATTCTTTTCGGCGGAATCAGTTTGGCCACGCTGGCGTCAGAATATCCCGATCAATTTGCCGAATTTCGTGAGAACCTCCCCGATTACGTGGAACGAGGAACGCATTTCCTGGATGTTGTTTCTCGCGCCGGAGAGCGGTTGGCCGAAGCCGCCGAAAACCGCAGTTCAGCCTGGTATGAAGCGCTGCTGCGTGGCTAGTATCTGACTTCGTTCCTACTGATTAACGCGGATCAAGGCAGATTACTCCAATTGAAATCAGCGAAACCCGCGTCATCGGTGGCGAAGAAGTTGTGTGGCGGGTCATCTGATACGGACTGCTGACCCATTGCGGCAAGCACTGTATAGCTTATGGCTATGCAAATCACTCCCGAAGCGAAGCGGAAAATTCAACTCTTCCTTCTGGCGGTAATCGCATTAGCTGCGGTGCGAGCGGGATATATCCTCTACCAGCGCCATGCCGAAAGCATCGAGCAGAAGAAGAAACAGGCAGCGCCGCCACTCAATCCCGATTACTATGTCACGCCGAAGAAGCTCTATCCCTACGATCTAAAATCAGCGCGGCAGCTAACCCAGCAGCCGGTGTGGACAAGGGACGGATATCGTTACACATTTTATCCGTACGATCCGTCGCGTCGCCGCACCGATTTTGCCCATGAAGCTGGGCAATTGCTCCCAATTCAGAAATTACAGATCAAGACTGTTGTCACTGATCTTTCCCCCGGTTCGACCGATCAGCGTCAGATCATGGCTGTGTTTCAAAAGGACGGAAAGGACTACGCATTTCCAATTGGCTCGGTTCGGGCCGGGAATTACCAAATCTATTCAGACAACATGCTGTACATTCAGGATCCGCACGAACTCTACAAACATTGGCCCGCGGACGTCTGGCAGGCAATCGAGAAGCACGAAGTTAAGCCAGGCATGAACGAATTGCAGGCAGATTTCGCCATTGGGATGGGCATCCCCCAGCAACAATCTGATCCCGCGGTGAAAACCGTCAATTACCCAAATGGAGGAAATCCGCTGACTATCACTTACCGCAACGGCAAAGCAGCAGAGATTAGCCCTGGTCCAAAACAGTAAAATGGGCGTCTCGCTCTGGCACCGTCACTTCACAACTGGTGACTTCTCGTCCGCTGGACCCTCCTCGTTCGCGTGAATTACTCCGTCCTCGTCGGCATAGAATGACCGATGCTGCGCATCCATCTGCTTGGGCGTCATGGTCAGCTCAAACGTGTCTTTATCTTTGTGTGCACGAAACCCGACTGTGTAGTCCCCGCGATCCGGATTCACCATGCGGCGCGTGAACGATCCTGTGTGTACTAAATCGGCCAGCGAAGTTGCGTAATGATTGTTCTTCTTCTTGTATAGCTTTTCGGCCCGCAACACAGTCCGCATGTAACCCAGCGCCGCCGCCTCTGCATCCGAACGCGCCGGATCTCCGGGAAATTTAGGCGTGTAAGCCGCCTGAGCCGCCGCCATCCCTGCCGATAGCACTACCGCCATAGTCCAGCGCATAGCCATTCCGTACCGTCGTTTCATGGATTTTTGCCCTTTTTGTATAGGATGCGACCTATGTTACCCCGGTAATTCCCCTCCGTTACCAACTCTTTCCATTGACAATGAATACAGCTATGCTAGCCGCAGTTCATGAAAAACGGGAACGCTATGAAATCTGCAGCAGTGGCACCGGCCAAAAAAGTACCGATCCGCATTGCCGTAGTGGAAAGCGACCCGCTACGGTTCGTGGGCTTTCGCGCCCTGTTCGATTCCGAACCGGATTTCGAACTGATCTCCGCTTCAATGCCCGACATAGCTACGTTGGTTAACGTTGATCTCATCCTGCTGGGCAATCGCAACGGTCAGAATCTTTTCGACCTCATGGCCAGCCTCAAGGCCACGCGCCCCGATCTGCGCATTATTGTGACCGGGTCTGGTATGGACGAGGAGACCATTCTGAAGGCCATCGCTTCGGGCGCCAAAGGCTATCTCGACGAAGCGGCGTCGCCAACCGAATTCGTGCAGGCTATCCGCGTGGTCAACCAGGGCTCAGTATGGGCGCCGCGCCGCGTTCTCTCGATGTTCATCGAGCGAGTCAGCTCCGCCCCGGGGCGCATTTTCCCGGCAGGCCGCGTGACGTTCACCGATCGCGAAAAGCAAGTGCTGGAGATGCTGGTCGCAGGTCGTTCTAATAAAGAAATTGGCGCTGCCTTGGGAATCGAAGAGCGCACCGTGAAGGCCCATGTGGCCAAGCTGATGCGCAAAGTCGGCGTGCAGAACCGCATTGCGCTGTCAGTTCATGCGATTACGCATTCGCTGGTTTCGGCGAAGTAAGCATTACTTTAGGACACTGACTTAGGTAATCTTGCCAGGCGTGAAGCCCTGACACATACTCCACTCACCTACCACAGAACCTGGGAGACGGGGTTGGGAGTGGAGATTAGGGTCACCGCTGCCAACCCCGATTTTTTTTGTTTACCCCGCCCGTGTCGCCAATTCCTTTGCTTCCACAAGAGGAACATTTACCAGGTGCTCGCTCAGGAACCAGATCTGCATTTCATTGGTCCGCAGGACGTCGCTGATGATCATGTCGTTGGTGCCATCGTCCCCCAGTTCTGAGGCGCGGCGTGCCAGTTTGCGGCATTCCCGAACGATGACTTGGTGAGCATCGAGCAGCCGCGAAAGTTGCACCGGGACTTCTTCACGGCCGCGCGGCGGGCGCTCGAGCTGGGTTGTCTCGGCCACATCGGCGGCCATGGCGAGGCTAACTCCGCCCAGAATCTGAATGCGCTCAGCAATAGTATCTACCAGTTCAACCTGCTCGTCGTAATGTTTATCGAACAGCAAATGGAGCTGATAAAAAGTCGGGCCAGCGACCTGCCAATGGGATTTCTTATAGAGATCGCGCAGGGTCATGGTGTCGGCGAGAAGCTGATTGAGCTGCTCCGCCATTTCCAGCCGGACGGGCTCTTCTAACTCGAGCGGCAGGGCATAACTGACTGTGCCGTATTCCTGAATTTCGCGCGCTCGTTGATGAAAGCGTGGTTGGGCGCTCACTTTGCCGTGATTGCCGGCAAACATTTTCTTTGACATAGAAACTCTCCTAAACAATGATTTTCGGAACGGTATCAAATTTCCCTTGTTGATCGACGGGGCCTGACTTGAAAAGAGCTACAACGTTTGGATGATGCTTACTGCCAAACCGATGCGCGATCGCTTCGCTCAAGCATATTTTCCCACCAAGACCTACGTGCCAGCAAATTTCCGCGTGATTTACTATGATTGAAGGTTCCGCACCCACAACCGGGAGAAGTGCTGACGTGCCTGAGACTCAGACCGACGGATTGGAAGTTCTGGAAACGCGAGAGTGGCTGGATTCGCTCGACTATGTCTTGTACAAGGGCGGCCCCGATCGCGCCGGCCGTTTGCTGCAACAGCTCTCACTACACGCGCGGCGCCAGGCCGGGGTTAACTTGCCGTTTACGGCGACTACGCCGTACCAGAACACGATCGCTGCGCGCCAGCAGCCGCCATTTCCCGGAAGTCAGGAAATGGAGCGCCGAATTAAAAGTCTGGTGCGTTGGAATGCTCTGGCCATGGTGGTGCGGGCGAATAAGATGCAAGAGGGCATCGGCGGACATATTTCTACCTTTGCATCGTCCGCAACCCTGTACGAAGTTGCATTCAATCATTTTCTTCATGCAAAAACGGAAAGCGGCGATCGTGACATCGTTTATTTTCAGGGCCATGCTGCTCCGGGCATGTACGCCCGCGCGTATCTGGAAGGCCGCATTCCGCGCCAAAAACTGGAAAACTTCCGACGCGAACTGAAGCCGGGCGGAGGGCTCTCTTCTTATCCTCATCCCTGGTTGATGCCTGATTTCTGGGAGTTCCCGACGGTTTCCATGGGACTTGGCCCAATTCAGGCGATCTATCAGGCGCGTTTTATCAAATATCTCGAGAATCGTGGGCTGAAGCAGGCGACGGGCGGAAGAGTCTGGGCATTTCTCGGGGATGGAGAGATGGATGAACCCGAGTCGCTCGGTTCGATCACGCTAGCCTCGCGCGAGCGTCTCGACAATCTAATCTTCGTGGTGAACTGCAACCTGCAGCGCCTTGATGGGCCGGTTCGCGGCAATGGAAAGATTATTCAGGAACTGGAAGCCATTTTTCGCGGCGCTGGTTGGAATGTGATCAAAGTTGTCTGGGGCAGCGACTGGGACAGCCTGATCACCAATGATCGAGACGGAATTTTAGTGCGGCGATTGGGTGAGATCACCGACGGCCAATATCAAAAATATTTCGTTGAGAGCGGAGCGTATTTCCGCCAGAACCTGTTCGGCACAGATCCCCGTTTGTTGAAAATGGTCGAGCATCTCTCTGACGAGCAGCTCTCGCGCATGCGGCTGGGCGGACATGATCCCATCAAGGTTCATGCCGCCTACAAAGCAGCCGTCGAGCACAAAGGATCGCCAACAATCATTCTCGCGAAAACGATTAAAGGTTATGGGCTGGGCGAAGCGGGCGAAGGCAAGAACATCACCCACCAACAGAAAAAACTGAACGAAGAAGAGCTGCGCATGTTTCGCTCACGTTTCGGCATTCCGATCCCGGATGAAGAACTGCACGAAGCGCCCTTCTATCGGCCTGCGGATGACAGCCCGGAAGTTCGCTACCTGCAGGAGCGCCGCAAGCAGCTCGGCGGCGGGTATCTGCCCGAGCGCAAGGTTCGCGCCAAGCCGATTCAACCGCCCGCGGAATCGCACTTTGAAGAGTTTTACAAGGGAACCGAAGGCCGCGAAGTTTCCACGACGATGGTTTTCGTCCGCCTGCTTTCGAAGCTGCTGCGCGATCCGGAAATTGGCAAACTGATTGTCCCCATCATTCCTGATGAAGCGCGCACCTTTGGCATGGAGGCGCTGTTCCGCCAAGTGGGAATCTATTCCAGCGTGGGCCAGCTCTACGAGCCGGTCGACATGGACACGCTCCTCTATTACAAAGAGGCAAAAGACGGCCAGATTTTGGAAGAAGGCATTACTGAAGCTGGTTCGATGTGCTCGTTTATCGCAGCCGGCACTGCGTATGCCACTCACGGGATCAACACGATCCCGTTTTTTATTTACTACTCGATGTTCGGGTTTCAGCGTATCGGCGACCTGATCTGGGCCGCGGCCGACATGCGTACTCGTGGCTTCCTGCTCGGTGGCACAGCTGGGCGGACGACACTCGCCGGCGAAGGACTGCAACACCAGGACGGCCACAGCCACGTGCTGGCGCTTTCCGTGCCCAATCTGCTGGCTTACGATCCAGCGTTCGCGTACGAGATTGCCGTGATCATTCAGAACGGCATCAAGCGCATGTATGTGGATCAGGAATCCATCTTCTATTATTTGACGGTCACGAACGAACCGCTGCCGATGCCACCGATGCCCGATGGCAAAGACGTACGTGACGGAATACTGAAGGGGATGTACCGCTTTAAAGCCTCTGCAAAAAAAGATGCTAAGCTGCGCGCCCAGCTTTTCGGCAGCGGCACGATCATGTATGAAGTTCTCAAGGCGCAGCAGATTCTGGAAGAGAAATACAACGTGGCAGCCGATGTTTGGAGCGTGACCAGTTACAAATCCTTGTACGGCGACGGTAATGATTGTGAGCGATGGAACATGCTGCATCCTGTCCAAACCCCACGCGTGCCATATGTAACGCAATGCCTAAAAGACGCGCCGGGAGTATTTGTGGCGGCATCGGACTACATGAAAGTCCTGCCGGAATCGATTGCTCAGTGGGTCCCGCGTCCGCTCATCGCGCTAGGCACGGATGGTTTCGGACGCAGCGAGAACCGCGCGTCACTGCGTGATTTTTTCGAAGTCGATGCCAAACACGTTGTGCTGGCAACGTTGCATGCGCTGGCGCGGGAGAAACACATCGAAATAAAAAAGGTCGAGCAAGCCGTAAGAGACTTCGGCATCAATCCGGAGAAAGCGAACCCAGCAATCAGCTAAAGTTATTGGTTTTGTGTTCCTCTGTGCCCTCGGTGGTTAAAACTGGGAGGACACAGAACAAGGCGGGGAATTGCAGTGATCGAATTCAAACTTCCCGAACTCGGCGAGAACATCGAACAGGGCGACCTCGTGCGTCTAATGATCGCGCCGGGGGCGAACATCGCCGAAGGCCAGCCAGTGATGGAACTCGAAACCGACAAAGCCGTTGTCGAGGTTCCGTCGTCCGTAAGCGGCACCGTAAAAGACATTCGCGTAAAAGAGGGAGAGAAAGTCAAAGTCGGCCAGGTCATCTTCACAGTTGAAAATGGGACAGGCGCGAAGGCCAGAGCTCCTGAGACGAAAGGTCCGGAATCCAAAGCGCCAGCAACAGCAATCCCTGAAGAAAGGCCCGCGTCAGCTCCCGCCACCCAGCCGCAGGTCGAGCGCCGAAAGACTCCTCCACCGCCACCTTACGCTGCTGCCACAGAATTCAGACTTCCTGAACTTGGCGAGAACATCGAAGCCGCCGATCTCGTCCGCCTGATGATCTCGCCCGGCACTAAGGTTTCCGAAGGCCAGCCAATCATGGAACTCGAAACCGACAAGGCTGTGGTGGAGGTTCCATCGAGCGTGAGCGGAGTAGTGAAGGAAGTTCGAGTAAAGCAAGGCGAGAAGGTCAAAGTCGGACAGGTCATCTTTACGCTCGAAGGTGGCGTCACACTGCAGCCCGAGCCGGTGAAGCACGCTCCCGTCGAACACGTTTCCGGCCAGCATGGCGCCCGCCTTGCCTTTCAAGCGGCGATAAAAGCCGAGGGCAAGACCGAAGAGCAGGCGCTTCCAGTCGATCAGCCACGTCTAACGACGCCGGATTTCACCATGCCCGCGCAGCTCGGCAAAGTAGCCGGCACCGAATACCGTGAGCCCGTTCCCGCCGCGCCGCACGTTCGACGCCTCGCGCGTGAGTTAGGCCTTGACATTCAAGCCGTGAAAGGCACCGGCCCGGGCGGACGCATCAATGACGATGACGTCAAGGCTCACTCCAAGGCGCTGCTCACCTCAGTCAGCGAGGCCGCGCAGGCGCCTCGCACCCATGTGGTTGAGCCGGAGCTTCCCGATTTTTCGAAATGGGGGAAAGTCGAGCGCGTATCTATGCGCGGTGTCCGGCGGAAAACCGCCGAGCACTTGTGGGAAGCATGGAGCACTATTCCGCACGTCACTCAGCACGACAAAGCTGATATCACCGAACTCGAGCAGTTGCGAGCTCGCTTCGCGCCAAAGGCCGAAGAAGCCGGCGGCAAAATGACGGTCACAGCTATCGCGCTGAAAGTCTGCGCCTCCGCGTTGAAGGTTTTCCCACAATTCAACGCCAGCATCGACATGTCGAAGGAAGAGATCATCTACAAGCAGTACATCCACATCGGTGTCGCGGTTGACACCGATCGCGGACTGCTCGTACCGGTGATTCACGACGTGGATAAGAAGAACATCGTCGAACTTGCCACCGAACTCACCCATCTCTCCAAAAAAGCCCGCGACAAGAAACTTACTCCCCAGGAAATGGAAGGCGGTACATTCACCATCACCAATCTTGGCGGCATTGGCGGCACGGGTTTTTCGCCCATCGTGAATCACCCCGAAGTCGCGATTCTCGGCTTGTCGCGATCGAGCATGGAACCGGTTTGGATCAACGGAAAATTTGAGCCGCGCTTGGTGCTACCGCTCTCGCTCTCCTACGATCACCGGCTAATTGACGGTGCCGACGCCGCCCGCTTCCTCCGCTGGATCGCGGAAGCGTTCGAACAACCGTTCTTGCTATCCGTTCAGGGATGAAAGAAAAACCACAGAGGACAAAGAGGACCACAGAGGAAGACAGGATTTCTGTGCTTCACTTCGTGTACCTTAGTGCCCTTCGTGGTTGATAAAGAATAATGACCGAAACTTCTAACATGCACATCGCAGTCATCGGCGCTGGGCCGGGAGGCTACGCCGCCGCCTTTCTCGCCGCCGATTTGGGGTTGAAAGTCACGCTGATCGATCCCGAGCTGAACCCTGGCGGTGTTTGCCTGTACCGCGGATGCATACCCTCCAAAGCGCTCCTCCACGTCGCCAATCTTATTGGCGAATCACAGCACGCGAAAAATTGGGGAGTGGAGTTCGGCGAGCCAAAAATCGACGTCTCTCGCCTGCGTTCCTGGAAAGAAGATGTTGTCAAGAAACTGACCGGTGGCCTAGGAGTGCTTTCGAAGCAGCGCAAGGTCCAGTATATGCAAGGACGAGCCGCGTTCGAGAACTCAAACACTTTACGGGTAAGCAAGGCGGAAGGCGGCGAAGAGAACCGTTCGTTCGACCGCATCATTCTGGCTACGGGATCACGGCCAGCCATCATTCCCGCTCTCAAACTCGATACCCCCCGCGTGATGGATTCCACCGCGGCACTGGACCTGGCAGAAGTGCCCAAAACTTTGCTCGTGATTGGTGGCGGCTACATTGGCCTGGAACTCGGCACGGTTTATGCAGCTCTCGGCTGCAAGGTATCGGTAGTTGAAATGCTTTCGGGACTGCTGCCCGGCGCGGACCGCGATCTCGTTCTTCCGCTGCACAAGCGCATGGAAAAGAGCCTCGAATCCATCCTCCTGAACACTACGGTCGCTTCTGTAAAGGAAGAAACGAGCGGAATTCGCGTCACCTTCGATGGGCCGGAGGTCAAGGAGCGCGAAAGAGTTTTCGACAAGGTTCTGGTCTCCGTGGGACGCAAACCGAACTCCGAGATTCCGGGGCTTGAAAAAACTCAGGCGCGGGTCGGCCCACGCGGGTTCATCCAGGTAAATAAGCAGTTGCAGACGGATGATCCTGTGATCTACGCCATCGGCGACGTGGCCGGGGAGCCCATGCTGGCGCACAAGGCTTCGCATGAAGGGCGTACCGCAGTCGAAGCGATCGCAGGTCACAAAGTTGCATTTGAGCCAAGTGCCATTCCCGCGGTTGTTTTTACCGATCCTGAAATCGCGTGGTGTGGCCTCACTGAGACGGAAGCGCAGAAACAAAATCGCGAGTTTAAAGTCGCGAAATTCCCCTGGGCCGCCTCGGGACGAGCGATGACCCTCGACCGAACGGAAGGCATGACCAAGCTCATTGTTGATCCGGAGAGTGAGCGCGTGCTGGGGGTAGGTATCGTGGGCGCAGGCGCCGGAGAACTGATTGCAGAAGGCGTACTCGCAATCGAAATGGGTGCGCTGGCCAAAGATGTCACGCTCACGATTCATCCACATCCGACGCTATCGGAAACAGTCATGGAATCGGCCGAAGTTTTTTACGGGACCAGCACGGATATTTATCGGCCGAAACGCTGACAGTTTCGAGGAAATCCCATGCGCCTGATTTGTGCCTGGGTTTTAATCACCATCGTCTTAGTCGCAGTGAACGCGCAGGAGAACCCGATGCCCAACTCAACCGCCACGAGTCCGCAACTTTCGTGGGTGAATGCATCCAACGCGAAGCTCGAGCGCGAACTAATCGCGAAATATGGTGAGGCACAGCGGCTGCGCCTTGAGCGCGGCCTGCGCCAGGTGGGCGAGTTCTGGCGGCCCGAGGACGGCGATGCTGCTGCATTCGAGGAATTTGTCCGCGCAAATTTCGCTGGCGATCAAGCTACGCTCGATACCATGTTCAACCGCTTCGAGCGCCTGCTCGAACAACTCGGCGGCCACATGCATGAGATCAATCGCGAGTTCCGCCAGCAGATGGATCTCGATCTTGGCCCGGTGCTTCCATTCGACGAGATGTTCGGCGGGTACGATCCCTCGGCACATATCATCGACGATTTCTTTCAGAACAAGCTTGCGTTTGTCGCGCTATTGAATTTCCCACTCACCACATTGGATGAACGCTTGAAAGAAGGCCCGAGTTGGACTCGGCGGCAGTGGGCCGAAGTCCGGCTCGCGCAGAAATTTTCCAAACGCATTCCCGCGGATGTAAATCTGGGGATCGCCCAGGCCGAAGCCGCCGCCGCCCGCTATGTCGCGGAATACAACATCTGGATGCACCACCTGCTCGATGAAAATGGCCAGCGCCCTTTTCCGCCAAAGATGCGCCTGTTAAGTCATTGGAATCTTCGCGACGAAATCAAAGCCGATTATGCCGACAAGCAGAATGGCCTCGCGAAGCAGCGCATAATTCAACAGGTGATGGAACGCATTGTCACCCAGACAATTCCGGCAGTTGTCGTCAACAATCCCACTGTCGATTGGGATCCGTTTACAAACGACGTGAAACCGACAGCGGTCCAGGATTCTGAGGCCTCCCCGCCCCCTAACATTAAGCTCACTAACGCGCGCGAGCCGGATACTCGTTATGCGACTCTGCAAAAAGATTTCCTCGCTTCTAAAAAGGCCGATCCGTATTCTCCCATCGCGAAACTGATCGAATTGCGCCTCGGACGTCGGCTCGAGCCGTTTGATATCTGGTACAACGGCTTTCGTCCCGACAGCAAATACAGCGAGAGCGAACTCGATGCAATCGTTGCCAAGAAATATCCTACGGCCGAAGCGTACCAAAGAGATATTCCGAATCTTTTGGTCAAGCTCGGTTTCTCGCCGGAGCGCGCACAGTATGTAGCGCAGCATATTGTTATTGAGCCCGCCCGTGGCTCGGGTCATGCCATGGGCGCCGAGATGCGCGCCGAAAAGGCCCATCTTCGCACTCGTGTCGGAAAGTCTGGCATGAATTACAAAGGCTTCAACATTGCCGTTCACGAAATGGGCCACAACGTCGAACAAACTTTCTCATTAAATGACGTGGATCACACTCTGCTGAAAGGCGTGCCCAATACGGCCTTCACGGAAGCGCTGGCGTTTGTTTTTCAGGGTCGCGATCTTCAATTGCTTGGTCTGCCCGCGCCTGATGCCAGAAGCGAGGCTGAGAAAACGCTTAACGACTTCTGGACAACTTACGAGATTGCAGGTGTCGGTTTGGTCGATACCGCCGTCTGGCACTGGATGTATGACCATGCGCAAGCCACGCC
>Ga0209268_1000639_pt1 | contig 18017 bp, 19 predicted proteins | sample GraSoiAngelo_143_FD_185900 | JGI IMG/M metagenome (GOLD analysis project Ga0209268, IMG submission 185900) | Grasslands soil microbial communities from the Angelo Coastal Reserve, California, USA - 14_1009_02_30cm (SPAdes) (version 2) | ecosystem: Environmental > Terrestrial > Soil > Grasslands ... | reverse complement strand
AGAATCAATGGGTGAGCGGCGTGATCTATGCGGAGGATCGGGCCGAGCGGATCTGGCGAAAGCTTCGAGCCGCGCATGCAGGGCAGGAGGATCCGCGGGCTTTCGAGACGTTCGAACCAGTCTCCTTTATCCCAGACCTGAACATGGTCGTGCAGGTGTTCCCCTACGACCGGCGACTTCCAACCCTTCCGCTCGTCATGACCAGGCCGTCGACCGCCCTCGAACATCAGTTCTTCGCCTGGTTGGGGCCAGGTGATTGGCATCCCGTGGACTGGAACATCCAACCGATCCGGTACCGGGCTGGAGCGAGAGCGGTCCTCCGGTACGAGACGGAGATCCAGGATGCCATGACAGGGAGAAGAGAGAAGAAGCGCTTCTACGTGAAGGTGTACCGCAGGGAAGAAGGGGAACAAACATATCAAGTCCTCCAGGCGCTGTGGAAAAGGGCTGAGGCTGGAGGAGACGGATTCACTGTCGGCAGGCCGATCGCCTATCTGCCTGGCCTTCACGCCCTCTTGCAAGAGGAGTCCCCCGGGACCACGCTCGGGGAGCTCCTTCTGCAAAACCGCACAACGTCCTTGGCTGCGCGCCGGATCGCCCGAGCCTTGGCGATCTTCAATCAGGATGGCGTGGCCACGACACGGCGCCACTCGCGAGAGGACGAGATCTCCGAACTGAAGTGGGCGGGGGAGCTTCTCCAGTGGGCCTGTCCCCATCTGGCAGCAGAGGTAGACCGAATCATTGGCGCCGTCGTCGCAGGCATCGAAGAGGTCCCGTCAGGCCCGACCCATCGGGATTTGAACCCTGATCACATCCTGCTGGAGGGTGACCGCATTGCCCTCATTGATCTCGACTTCTTTGCTGAAGCCGACCCGGTCCTCGATGCCGCCACCTTCTTGGCTCATCTTTGCAGCATGCCGTTGCGGTTCCCCGTGACCCACGACCGGGTACAACTGGCCGCGCGGGCCTTCGCCGAGGAGTACTTCTCCCACGTCCCTCGGGCTTGGCGCGGCAGACTCCCCCTGCATTACGCGGGCGCTACCCTGAAGGCGGCGGTTGGCTTCTTCCGACGCCAGGAGCCCCGCTGGACCGAGAAGATCGCCGCCCTGGTGAAAGAGGCGAGGGATTCCCTCGACCGGAGGCTCTGGTAATAGAGACTCTCCTTTTGCGCTGGTTCGGAACGTGACGAGGCTGCAAAGGTGATGAAGATCCTCTACCTCTCTTCTGATCTCGGAATTCCGGTCCTCGGTCGAAAGGGCGCATCTGTGCACGTGCGCGGCCTCGTTTCTGCGTTCGTCCGGGCTGGGCACTTCGTGGTCCTGGCGGCCCCGCTCCTCAATAAGACACCATGGGAGGAGCCAGCGAGCTTGAATGTGCCGCTCTTGCATCTGCCGCCCAGCGCCGACACCTTGAATGCGGTCCTCGCGCTGAAAGCCTTCAACGAAGGGCTGGGCGTCACGAACTCCCTTCCGGGGGAGCTGCGGCGCATCCTGTACAACCAAGAGCTCGGGACGCAGCTCAAACGGCGGTTCGAGAGTGCCCCCCCTGACGTCATCTATGAGCGTGCCTCCCTCTACGGGACCGCCGGCGTCGCGCTGGCCCGTGAGTTGAAGGTACCCCTGTTTGTCGAGCTGAACGCCCCGCTTCCAGTGGAGCAGTCAGCCTATCGCGCCACCGTGCTCGGGGAACTCGTTGCGCAGGCGGAGCGTGGGGCGCTGTTGCAAGCCGACGCAGTGCTCACCGTGTCGGCCCCGCTGCGCGACTATGTGGTGTCGCTTGGGGTGGAGCCGGGTCGGGTGTCCGTGGTCCCGAACGGTGTGGACGCTACGTTATTTCAGCCGAGCCCGCCTGACCCAGCGGGCCGGGCGCGCTGGGGCCTGGGCAACGGGCCGGTCCTGGGATTCGTGGGCGGGCTCCGGCCCTGGCACGGCGTGGAGGCGCTACCGACGTTGCTGGAGAAGCTGGTCCACCGCTACCGGGGACTACGCCTGGTCATTGCAGGCGATGGCCCCCTGCGCGGCGAGCTGGAGCACACGCTGAAGGAACGAGGGCTCACACGGAGCGTTGTGTTCACGGGATGGCTGCCGCACGAGGAGGTCGCGGGGCTGATCCGGCAGTTCGACGTGGCCCTCGCCCCCTATTCTCAACCCGAGCACGCTTTTTATTTCTCGCCACTCAAGCTGTTCGAATACATGTCCTGTGGGGTCCCTGTTGTCGCGGCGGCGCTTGGGCAGATTGCAGAGATCGTGCGCGACGGCGAAACCGGGCTGCTCTACCCGCCGGACGAATTGGACGCGCTGACCGAGGCCTGCGACCGGCTGCTGGCCGATCCGGCCTTGCGGCAGCGTCTGGGCCAAGCGGCCGCAAAAGAAATCCGTGGCCTGTACACATGGGATCAGAACGCCGCACGCGTGGTCGAGCTGGCACGTGCGCTGATACTCGCGCGGCAGAATGGCTGATCATTCTTCGGGAAGCACCGAGCGCACGCGCCGCTCCCTCGCCCACATGACGTAGCCGGAGAGCGCGTACGACATGAACAGGGCGAACAGCACCAGCGAGGGCCGGGATGCGACCACCGACATGCCAAGCACCGAGGCGAGGATCACCCAGAGCGGCACGCGCCGCCTCCAGTTGACTTCCTTGAAGCTGTAGAACGGGAGGTTCGAGACCATGGTGATGCCGGCGAACACCGCGATCACCCAGGTGACGATCGCCAGCCAGTCGCTCGGCCTGAAGCCGAAATCGGTCATCACCCAGACCAGGCCCGCCAGCACCGCGGCGCCCGAGGGACTGGGCAATCCCTGGAAGTAGCGCTTGTCGACGACGCCGATGTTCACGTTGAAGCGCGCAAGGCGGATGGCGGTGCCTGCGCAGTAGAGGAACGCGGCGATCCAGCCCGCCGTGCCGAGGTCCTTCAGCGTCCATTCGTAGGCGACCAGCGCCGGCGCGGCGCCGAACGCCACCATGTCGGCGATGCTGTCGTACTGCGCGCCGAACTCGCTCTGCGTGTTGGTCCAGCGCGCGACGCGCCCGTCCATGCCGTCGAGCACCATCGCGACGTAGATGGCGACCGCGCCGATCTCGAAGCGGCCGTTCATCGCCTGCACGATGGCGAAAAAGCCGCAGAACAGCACGCCCGTCGTGAACAGGTTCGGCAGCAGGTAGATGCCGCGCCGCCGCAGGCCCCCCAGACGGCCGGGTTCCGCCGCTGTCCCTACTTCGGCTTCGAATTCGGGGTCTTCACCCATGCGAGCACGCTTTCGGCTGCGTACACCTTGTCGCCGATCGACGCCCTGACCTGCGCGTCGAGAGGCAGATAGACGTCTACGCGCGAGCCGAAGCGGATGAATCCGAAGCGCGCGCCCCGCTTCAGCCCGGCTCCGGCGTCAACATAGCACAGGATGCGCCTGGCGATGAGCCCCGCGACCTGCACGCAGGTCACGTCCCCGCCCTCCGGAGTTCGCAGCCACAGCGCGTTGCGCTCGTTCTCGAGCGATGCCTTGTCCAGGGCGGCATTGACGAAGGCCCCCGGGAAATACCAGCGCTCCTTCACGACGCAGTCCACAGGCGAGCGGTTCGAATGCACGTTGAACACGTTCATGAACACGCTCAGCTTGAGGGCCTCGCGCTTCACGTAGGGATCGTGCGCGCGGCTCACCTCGACGATGCGGCCATCGGCCGGGGACAGCACTGCTCGCGGATCGTCGGGGACCTCGCGCGGCGGATCGCGGAAGAATTGCAGCATGAACAGCACAAGCAGCCAGAAGGGAATCGACCACCAGCCGAAGTACCAGGTGAGCGCCGCTGCAGCAATCAGGGTAGCAAAAACGAATGGCCACCCCTCGCGGGCGATGATCGGATGCGGGTACGGCGGCCGCACGCGCTACTTCTGCTCTTCTTCCTTCAGGCGCTCGGACCCCTGCAATGCAACGACGAGCAGCGCCTCAATTCTTCGACGTGTCGACAAGGCGGTTCCTCTTGATCCAGGGCATCATCTCGCGCAGCCGCGCGCCGACCTTCTCGATCGGCAGCTCCGCAGTCATGCGCCGCCGGCTGAGCAGGGTGGGCGCGCCGGCGCGGTTCTCCAGCACGAACTCCTTGGCGTACTCGCCCGTCTGGATGCGCAGCAGCGCATCGCGCATGCGCTTGCGCGTCGCTTCGTCGATGATCTTCGGGCCGGTGACGTACTCGCCGTACTCGGCGTTGTTCGAGATCGAGTAGTTCATGGTGCCGATGCCGCCCTCGTACATCAGGTCGACGATCAGCTTGAGCTCGTGCAGGCATTCGAAGTACGCCATCTCGGGGGCGTAGCCCGCCTCCACCAGGGTATCGAATCCGGCCTTCACCAGCTCGACGCAGCCGCCGCACAGCACGGTCTGCTCGCCGAACAGATCGGTCTCGGTTTCTTCCTTGAAGTTGGTCTCGATGATGCCGGCCTTGCCGCCGCCGATCGCCGCGGCGTAGGACAGCGCCACGTCGCGCGCCTTCTTCGACGGGTCGCGGTGCACGGCGATCAGCACTCGCCGAACAGATCGGTCTCGGTTTCTTCCTTGAAGTTGGTCTCGATGATGCCGGCCTTGCCGCCGCCGATCGCCGCGGCGTAGGACAGCGCCACGTCGCGCGCCTTCTTCGACGGGTCGCGGTGAACTGCGATAAGCATCGGGACCCCGCCCCCTGCGGCGTAGGTCGAGCGCACCGTATGGCCGGGGGCCTTCGGCGCCACCATCCAGACGTCGAGGTCCTCGCGCGGCTGGATCAGGCCGTAATGGATGTTGAAGCCGTGCGCGAAGGCGAGCGAGGCCCCCTTCTTGATGTTCGGCTCGACGTGTTCCTTGTACACCTCGGCGTGGTGCTCGTCGGGCAGCAGGATCATGACGATGTCCGCGCCCTTGATCGCCTCGCCGACCTCTGCCACCTTGAGGCCGCCCTTCTTCGCCTTGTCCCAGGAGGCGCCGCCCTTGCGCAGGCCGACGCTGACCTTGACCCCCGATTCCTGCAGGTTGAGCGAATGCGCGTGGCCCTGCGAGCCGTAGCCGAGGATGGTCACCTTCTTGCCCTTGACGAGCGACAGGTCGGCGTCCTTGTCGTAATAGACCTTCATGATTTCACCTGGACGGAATAGACCTGCACTCGGTGGCGTGCCTGCCCCTTTCGGCCAAAATCGCGCCGGTCGCGGGGTCGCGTTGCCGCGCAACCCTTATCGTAATGACATCGAGGCCGAGCGCGCGCCCGGGTGCCGACCATTCGATCTCGAGCTGGATCGGGCGATCGGTCTGCGCGAGGAACGGCAGGATATCGTTGGTGTTGAACTGCGCGGTCTGATTCGGGTTGAGCGTGTTGTTCGCCGGGCCCAAGACGCCGTTTTCGGCCCGCGGTAGAGCGCCCCCCGCGGTGTCGAAGAGGACGTTTCCGTTCGCATCGAAGAATCGCATTCTATCGACCGCGATAGGCTGCGTCGCATCGAAGTTGCGCAGGGTGTAGGAAGCGAATTGAATCTCGGTGCCGCCCAAGCGGAGAAAATTGTTTCCGCCGCATCTGACCACTCCGTGGCGCGCCGTCGTCTCTCCTTCCCCTCTATCGGCCAGTGCCGCTCCCGCAAAACCCACCCAGAAGACAGCAATAAGTAAGACGTTAAAGCCGGCTCTCAGCATGGCAGTTCCTCCCCAAAATTCCTAAACTCTTAAAACGCGGTTGCCGCGTCCTATTCCGCTCGTTCCCGTGCGCACCGTTTCCATGATGCTGGCCGGGTCGAGCGCCTGGATGAAGGCGTCGAGCTTGCGGCCGTCGCCGGTCAGCTCGATGGTGTAGGTGTTGTCCGAGACGTCGATGATGCGCCCCCTGAAGATGTCGGCCATGCGCTTCATGTCCTCGCGCTCCTTCTGGCCGGCGCGTACTTTGATCAGCATCAGCTCGCGCTCGATGTGCTCGGCCTCGGACAGGTCGACCACCTTCACCACCTCGATCAGCTTGTTGAGCTGCTTGGTGATCTGCTCGACCACGTCCTCGGAGCCGCTGGTGACGATGGTCATGCGCGACATCGAGGCGTCCTCGGTCGGCGCGACCGTCAGCGACTCGATGTTGTAGCCCCGGGCTGAAAACAGGCCCGCGATCCTGGAAAGCGCCCCGGCCTCGTTCTCCACAAGGACCGAGATGATGTGCCGCGTCACAGGTCCTCGTAGAGGATCATCTCGGTGATCCCCTTGCCGCCGGGGATCATGGGGTAGACGTTTTCCTTCTGGTCGGTGATGAAGTCGAGGAACACCAGCTCGTCTTTGCGACTGAAACTTTCTTTCAATACAGGCTCCACGTCCGCCGGCTTCTCGATCAGCACGCCGCGGTGGCCGTAGCCCTCGGCGAGCTTCACGAAGTCGGGCAGCGCGTCCATGTAGGACTCGGAGTAGCGGTTGCCGTGAAAGAACTGCTGCCACTGGCGCACCATGCCCATGTACTTGTTGTTCAGGTTGATGATCTTGATCGGCAGCCGGTACTGCTTGCAGGTGGAGAGCTCCTGCAGGCACATCATGATGCTTGACTCGCCGGTGACGCACGCGACCGTCGCACCGGGGTTGGCGAGCTGCACGCCCATCGCCGCCGGCAGCCCGAAGCCCATCGTGCCGAGGCCGCCGGAGTTGATCCAGCGCCGCGGCCGGTCGAACTTGTAGAACTGCGCCGCCCACATCTGGTGCTGGCCGACATCGGAGGTCACGAAGGCTTCGCCTTTGGTCACCTCGTACAATTTTTCGAGCACGAACTGCGGCTTGATGATCGTCGAGTTGCGGTCGTACCTGAGGCAGTCCTTCGCCCGCCACTCGTCGATCTGCTTCCACCACTGCCCGATGTCCTGGGGTTTTGAATCGCGCAGCAGCTTCAGCAGCTCGTCGAGAACGTCGGGGATGTTGCCGACGATCGGCACGTCGACCTTGACCCGCTTGGAGATCGACGACGGATCGATGTCGATGTGGATGATCTTGCGCGGGTTCTGCGCGAAGTGCGCCGGGTTGCCGATGACGCGGTCATCGAAGCGCGCGCCGATCGCGAGCAGCACGTCGCAGTGCTGCATCGACATGTTGGCTTCGTAGGTGCCGTGCATGCCGGGCATGCCGAGAAACTGCTTGTCGGTTGCCGGATAGGCGCCCAGCCCCATCAGCGTGTTGGTGCACGGGAAGCCGAGCAGCTTCACCAGCTCGCGCAGCTGCGGCGCCGCGTCGGACAGGATCACGCCCCCGCCGGTGTAGACCATCGGCCGCTTCGCCTCGAGCAGCAATTGCGCCGCCTTCTTGATCTGCCCGGCGTGGCCCTTGCGCACCGGGTTGTACGAACGCATCGATATGGATTGCGGGTAGTCGAACTCGCAGGATTGCGTGGTCACGTCCTTCGGGATGTCGACCAGCACCGGCCCCGGGCGGCCGGTCGTCGCGATGTGGAAGGCCTTCTTGATCGACGAGGCGAGCGCCCTGACATCCTTCACCAGCATGTTGTGCTTCACGCAGGGACGCGTCACGCCGACGGTGTCCACTTCCTGGAACGCGTCGAGGCCGATCGCGTGCGTCGGCACCTGTCCCGAGATGATCACCATCGGGATCGAGTCCATGTACGCGGTAGCGATGCCGGTCACCGCGTTGGTCACGCCGGGCCCCGAAGTCACCAGGCACACGCCGACCTTGTGCGAGGCGCGCGAATAGCCGTCGGCGGCGTGCGCCGCGCCCTGCTCGTGGCGCACCAGGACGTGCTTGACCCTGTCCTGCTTGAACAGCTCGTCGTAAATGAAAAGGACCGCGCCGCCGGGATAGCCGAAGACGTACTCCACCCCCTCCGCCTGCAGGCAGCGCACCACGATCTCGGCGCCCGTGAGGGTACTCGTTTTGACCCGGTCCATTTCCCCTGAATGATGCGGAAAAGCTTTGAACACTAAAGGCTTGGTGCGGTGCGGTCAAGCAGCCCGCGCGCTTGGGCGCAGGGGTTTTTGGTACCATCTGCGGCCAAACAACCGCCCCGACAGAGGGCCCACCTTGGCATCCCGCAGCGAGCTATCGGCGTTCCTGGAGAGCGTGGAGCGCCGCGCGTTCAAACAGGCAGTGTTCGCGGTGCGGGATGAAGAAGCTGCGCTCGACATCGTCCAGGACGCCATGCTGCGCCTCGCGGAGAAGTACGGGCACCGCCCTGCCGAGGAGCTGCCACTTCTGTTTCACCGCATCGTGCAGAACGCGATCCGCGATTGGTTCCGCATCGTGCAGAACGCGATCCGCGATTGGTTCCGCCGCCAGAAGGTGCGCTCGCTGTGGACCACATCGTTGTCCTCTCTCGCCCCAGGACGAGGGGAGGACGAAGATCAGGATCCGCTGGAAACCCTGCAGGCCGCTGACGGGTCCAATAGGGAGGAAGCGCCGGCGGAGCAGCTGGAGCGAGCTCAAGTGCTTGAAATTATTGAGCAAGAGCTCGCGCGACTGCCTGCTCGTCAACGCGAGGCTTTTGTCATGCGTTACTGGGAGGAGTTGGATGTGGCCGAAACCGCCCGAGTCATGGGCTGCTCGGAGGGCAGCGTGAAAACGCATTGCTCGCGGGCGGCGCATGCCTTGGCGGCCGCACTCAGGGCGCGCGGCATAACGCTATGAGGCCGGCAAGCGTCCCGCACAAGCTATGAATGAATCCCAATTCGGCGACAAGATCCGCCATATTTTGAATCAGGGGCTGAGTCTCGACTCCCGCAAGGCCGCAAGGCTGCAAGCCGCCCGCGAGCTCGCGCTCGCGCGCAAGCGCCCCGAGCCCGTCGGCGTCCTGGCCTCGGCCGGTGTATGGGCGGGCAACATGGCCGGCGACTTCGGCGGCTGGACCGGCCTGTCGCTGCGTCTGCTCGTACCGGTCGCCATGCTGTTGATCGGCTTCGGCGCCATCTACACGTGGCAGCAGAACCAGCGCGCGGCCGAGGTCGAGGAGATCGACGCCCAGCTGCTGACCGGCGACCTGCCGATCGACGCCTACCTGGATCGCGGCTTCCAGAACTATCTGAAAACACGCGCGGCGGAGGAGTAATGCGCCGCGCGTTGCTTGTGCTCGCGCTGTGCTTGGCTGCAGGCGCGGCGGGGGCCCAGACATCCAAGGTCAAGGGCGGCAAGCCGGCGTGGGCCGAGCTGACCGTCGAGCAGCAGCACACCCTCGCGCCGCTCAAGGCGGACTGGGAAAGCCTCGACCCGGACCGGCGGCGCAAGTGGATCGGCATCGCGAAGCGCTACCCGGGGATGAAGCCGCAGGAGCAGGAGCGCGTGCAGCGGCGCATGCAGGCCTGGGCCAAGCTGACCCCCGAGCAGCGCCGCCAGGCGCGCGAGAACTACAAGCGCATCGCCAAGGTGCCGCCAGAGGAGCGCGGCAAGCTGGGCGAGCAGTGGGCCGAATACCAGGCGCTGCCGCCGAGCGAGCGCCAGAACCTCGCGCCGCCGCAGACCCCCGCCAGGAAAAAGAAATAGCGGGCGTGAACACGCCGGGCTTGGCGCGGCGGCTGGCCAGCATCCTGTACGAAGCGCTGCTGCTGTTTGCCGTCGCCTTTTTCGCCGCCTGGGTGTTCCTGTTCGCGAGCGGTGGACGCGACGCGACCGCCGGCTGGCTGCGCCTTGCGCTGCAGCTGCTCATTGCCGCGGTGTACGCGGCTTACTTCCTGAGTTGCTGGCTGCGCGGCGGGCAGACGCTGGCAATGAAAGCCTGGCGCATCCGCCTGGTGCAGGTTACGCCTCGCAAGGCGCTCATCCGGCTAATTCTCGCAGCACTCCTCCTGCCGATCTCCATCCTGTGGGCGCTATTCGATCGCGACCGCCAGTTCCTGCACGACCGCCTCGCCGGCACCCGCCTCGAGCTCGCTTAACGCCTCTCGACCCACCACATCATCGCCATCGCGGAGAGCAGGAACGCCGCGCTCGGCACCGAGGCGGCGGCGAAGGGCGGCCAGTTCTGCAGCAGGCCGATGTGGGAAAACAGGCTGTTCAGCATGTGGAAAAAAATGCCGAGCATGATGCCGAAGAACACCTTGACGCCGACCATGCCGGCGCGCGCCTGCATGTAGGCGAAGGGCAGCGCGAGCGCCATCATCACCAGCGTGGCGAGCGGGTAAAGCAGCTTCTTCCACAGCGCGATCTCGTATACCTCGGTTTTCTGCCGGTTACCGGCGAGGTGCTGGGTGTACCTGTGGAGCGCCCAGGCCGACATCCGCTCCGGTTTCACCAGCAGGGCGTCCAGCAGGTCGGGATTCACCGCCGAGCGCCACTCGGACTTCGGCATGCGCTCGCTGCGCGGACCCTCCGGCGCGAAGCGCGTCTGCACCACGTCGATCAGCTCCCAGCGCCCGCGCCCGCGGAATTCAGCGCGCTGCGCCGCGGTCATCTGGCGCAGCCGGTAGGCGCTGTCGAACTCGTAGATGCGCACTCCCTGCAGCACGTCCGCCCGACGGGCCTCGCGCACGTTGATGAACGACCCCTCGTCCTTGAACCATAGCCCCGACTGCAGCGTGTCGCCGATCAGCGAGCTCATGGCGCGCAGGCGCAGCTTCTGCGCTGCCTCCTCGGCGAACGGAGCGATCCATTCGCCGATGACGAAGGTCGCCACGACGAAGACGAGGCCGATGCGGGTAAGCACCAGCCCGGCGCGCGCCGGCGAAAACCCCGAGCCGCGCATGACGGTGTACTCCGAGTTGCTCGCGAGGTGCGCGAGGACATACAGCGTGCCGATCAGCACCACCACCGGGAACAGCTCGTATGCGTGCGCCGGGACCGACAGCAGCACGAAAGTGAATACCTGCGGCAGGTGGTACTCGCCGCTGCCGAGATCGGCGAGCTCCTTGATCAGGTCGAAAAAGGCGAACAGCGCGAGAAAGCCGAGCAGGACGAAGCCGACCGCGGCGTAGATCTGCCGCGCCAGGTAACGCTCGAGCGTGCGGCTGAGTGCGCCTCTCACCGCTTAGCGGCCTACCCGCAGACGGATCAGCTGCATGCGCTGCGCGAACATGAACAGCAGCAGCAGCACCATGCCGGCGTGCACCAGCCACCAGCCGACGCCGAAGTCGAGCCGACCCTGCGAGACTCGCGCCTGGCTCACGCTGAGGAGGTTCGAGTACACGATATAGGTGAACAGCGCGAACAGCAGGTTGGCGGAGCGTCCGGCGCGCGGGTTGACGAAGCTCATCGGGATCGCCAGCAGCACCAGCACCAGCGCCGAGAGAGGCACGCCGACGCGCCACACCAGCTCGCCGAGGTTCTGACTGCTCGGATTGGCGAGCAGCGTCCAGGTCGAGCGGTTCCGCGGCGTCATTTCGGGCTCCGAGCTGTCCTTGCTCTCGATGCGCGCCGCGTAGCGGTCGAATTCGGTGACGCGGTACTCGTCGTCGCCGGGGGAGCCTTCGTAGCGCCGGCCCTGCTCGAGCACGATGAAGCGGTCGCCGTTCGGCGCGACCTCCGTATGGCCGGTGCGGCTCATGCTTACGCCCATGCGCGCCTGCTGCACCGAGGCGACGAATACGTTCTGCACGCTGCTCGAATCTCCCGACACCGACTCGACGAAGAACACGCGCTCCTTGCTGCCGGTCTCGCCGAATACGCCGGGGCTGACGCGCGACACGTCGTCGCGCGCCTGCACGCGGGACTGGTACTGCTCGCCCATCTGCGCCGCCCAGGGCGAGATGAACAGCGACAGCACCGCGATCACGGCGATCTGCGGCAGGGCGAACATCATCACCGGCCTGAGCCATGCGGTCAGCGGCAGGCCCGAGCCGAACCAGATCACCATCTCGGAATCGCGCCAGCCCCGGGTGAGCGTCAGCAGCACCGAGATGAACATGGTGAGCGACAGCAGCACCGGCAGCGCGCCGAGCGCGAAGAAGCCGAGGAAAGCGATCACCGCATCGGAAGGGATCGTGCCGCCGGCCGCCTGGCCAAGCAGGCGGATGAGCCGCGTCGTGAGCGAGATCGCGAACAGCGTCATGAACACCGCGCCTGCGAGACCCGCGAATTCCCTGAGCAGCGCCCGGTGGAAGATCATGCGATACTTTCGCTATGGAATTTAGCATAAAGAAGCTCGCGCCTGAGACTGCAAAAGCGGGCTGCATCGTGGTCGGTGTCCATCAGGCGGGCGAGCTCACGCAGGCGGCGCGCGCGGTGGACCAGGCTTCAAAAGGCGCAGTGCGCGCGGCGCTGCGCGACCTTTCGGGCAAGACCGGGTCGACGCTTCTGCTGCGCGGCCTGCCCGGCATCGCCGCCGAGCGGGTTCTGCTGGTCGGCCTCGGCGAGCGCGAGGAATTCGCGGAAGCCGCGTTCCGCGACGCGGTGCGGGCCGCAGCAGCCGCGCTGAAGGAGCTGGGGGCCAAGGACGCGGCGCTGTTCCTGGCGGACCTGAAGGTCGGCTCGCGCCCGAGCGCCTGGAACGTGCGCCAGGCGGTGCTCGCCACGCGCGAAGCCTTCTACCGCTTCGACGAGCTCAAGACGCAGAAGAAGCCGCCGGACCCGGCGCTCGTCTCGGTGATCCTTCCTTTTTCTCCGGATTCCCAGCTCGAACAGGCCTTGACCGAGGCGGCTGCGACCGCCGACGGCGCGGCGCTCGCGCGCAACCTGGGAAATCTGCCCGCCAACCTCTGCACCCCGACCTACCTCGCCGACGAGGCGAAAAAGATCGCGCGCCAGTTCAAGCTCGGCATCGACGTGCTCGAGCGCCGCGACATGGAAAAGCTCGGCATGGGGGCGATGCTCTCGGTGGCGAGGGCCTCGCACCAGCCGCCGAAGTTCATCGTGCTGCGCTATTCCGGCGCCGGAAAGAGCGCAAGGCCGGTGGTTCTGGTCGGCAAGGGCATCACTTTCGATACCGGCGGCATCTCGCTCAAGCCCTCCAGCGAGATGGACGAGATGAAGTTCGACATGTCGGGCGCCGCGAGCGTTCTCGGCACGGTACGCGCGCTGGCCGCGATGAAGGCGCCGGTCAACGTGATCGGCGTGGCGCCGGCCTGCGAGAACATGCCTGGCGGCCACGCCAGCAGGCCAGGCGACGTGGTCACCACGCTTTCCGGGCAGACGGTCGAGATCCTGAACACCGACGCCGAGGGCCGGCTGATCCTGTGCGACGCGCTGACCTATGCGGAGCGCTTCAAGCCGGAGGCCGTGGTCGACATCGCCACGCTCACTGGCGCCTGCGTCGTCGCCCTCGGGCATGTCGCGAGCGGCCTGTTCTCCAACGACCAGACGCTCGCCGACGAGATCCGCGAGGCCGCCGACGACGCCTGGGACCGCGTCTGGCAGATGCCGCTGTGGGAGGACTACCAGGAGCAGCTGCGCTCCAATTTCGCCGACATGGCGAACATCGGCGGCCGTCCCGCTGGCAGCGTTACCGCCGCGTGCTTTCTCGCGCGGTTCACGCGCAAGCTGCGCTGGGCGCACATCGATATCGCCGGCACCGCCTGGAAGAGCGGGCGCGAGAAGGGCTCCACCGGGCGGCCGGTTCCGCTCCTGGTGCGATTCCTGCTGCGGCACGCCGGAAGAAAGTGACCAGCATTGATTTTTACTTCAACGCGGAGGACCGCCTCCAGGTCGCGTGCCGGCTCGCCGGCAAGGCGCTGGCGCGCGGGCAGCGCATGCTGATCTACGCGCCCGAGCACGAGATCGCGCAGCGCATCGACAAGATGCTGTGGACCTGGCCGGCAATCGGCTTCGTGCCGCACTGCGCGGCGCACGACGCGCTCGCCGCGCAAACCCCGGTGCTGATCGCCTCGGGCGACGAAGCGCCGCCGGGCTGCGAGCTGCTTCTCAATCTTGCGGCGGAATGCCCGCCTCACTTCGCGCGCTTCGAGCGCCTGCTCGAGATCGTCGCCGCCGACGCCGACGCGCGCAAGGCCGGGCGCAGCCGCTACCGCTACTACGTCGATCGCGGCTACCAGATCGCGAACCACGATCTGGCCGCCGAAGGCGCCGGCGATGCCTGAAAAAGATCGCCCGGATCACGACGAAGACGTCCCGGTCCTGACCGAGATGGTCGAGGACGAAGGGCAGCGGCGCCCGGCGGTCGACGGCCCGGCGCTCGAGGCCCTGGCGCGCGAGCTCGAGCGCGCGGTCCTCGAGCGCCTCGGGCCCGAAGTCGATCGCGTCATAGAGGAAAAGCTGGCGAAGAACCTGAACCAGGTGCTCGGACAGGGGATGGACGGCGTACGCGCCGAGATCACGGTCACGGTGAGGCAGATGGTGCGCGAGGCGATCGCAGCGTCGGTGGCGCGCGCGCTGTCGCGCACCGAGCGCAAGTAAGTGCTGGACAAGAGCTTCAACCCCGCGGCGATCGAGCAGCACTGGTACCAGCGCTGGGAATCCTCCGGCTATTTTTCGGCGCGCGCCGACGACCCCCGGCCGCCCTATTGCATCCAGCTGCCGCCGCCCAACGTCACCGGCACCCTGCACATGGGGCATGCGTTCCAGCAGACGCTGATGGACGCGCTCGTCCGCTACCACCGCATGCGCGGCTGCAACGCCAACTGGGTGGTCGGCACCGACCACGCCGGCATCGCCACCCAGATCGTGGTCGAGCGCCAGCTCGAGGAAGAGGGCAAGACCCGCCACGACCTCGGGCGCGAGAAATTCATCGAGCGCGTGTGGCAGTGGAAGCAGAAATCCGGCGCCGCCATCACGCGCCAGATGCGCCGCCTCGGCGCTTCGGCCAACTGGGCCTACGCCGACGCCGAGGGCCAGAAGGCCGGCTATTTCACGATGGACGCCAGGATGTCGCGGGCCGTCGTAGAGGTTTTTGTCGCTCTTTTCGAGCAGAATTTGATTTACCGCGGCAAGCGGCTCGTCAACTGGGATCCGGAGCTGGGCACCGCCGTCTCCGACCTGGAGGTCGAGACCGAAGAAGAGGACGGCAGGATCTGGGAGATCCGCTATCCCCTCGAGGACGGCAGCGGCTCGGTGAGCGTCGTCACCACGCGCCCCGAGACGATGCTGGGAGATGTCGCCGTCGCCGTCAATCCTCAAGACAAAAGGTTTTCCAATCTGGTGGGCAAACGCGTCCGGCTGCCGCTCACCGGGAGAACCATTCCGATCATCGCCGACGAATATGTCGACCCGGAATTCGGCACCGGCTGCGTGAAGATCACGCCGGGGCACGACTTCAACGACTACCAGGTCGGCAAGCGCCACGGCTTCGAGCCGGTCAGCATTTTCACGCTCGACGCTCACCTGAACGAGAACGCGCCGGCGAAGTATCGCGGCCTGGAGCGATTCGCGGCGCGCAAGCAGGTTCTGGCAGACCTGAAGAAGGAAAATCTTCTGGTCTCCGAGAAGCCCTACAAGCTGCGCATCCCGCGCTCGGGCCGCACCGGCGCGATCGTCGAGCCGATGCTCACCGACCAGTGGTTCGTGAAGATGGAAAGCCTGGCGCAGGCCGGGCTGAAGGCGGTGGCGAGCGGCGAGGTGAGGTTCATCCCGGAGCACTGGGCCTCGACTTACAACCAGTGGCTGGAGAACATCCAGGACTGGTGCATCTCGCGCCAGCTGTGGTGGGGCCACCAGATCCCGGCCTGGTACGACGCGCAAGGAAAGATTTTTGTCGCGCGCAGCGAAAAAGAAGCTCTTCAAAAAGCAAAGCAAAAATCCCTGCGGCGCGATCCGGACGTCCTCGATACGTGGTTCTCCTCGGCCCTGGTGCCCTTCTCCTCGCTCGGCTGGCCGGAAAAGACCAAAGACCTGGAAGTGTTCCTGCCCTCGACGCCGAGGGCGAGAAGATGTCGAAGTCGAAGGGCAACACGATCGACCCGATCGATCTCATCGACGGCATCAGCTTCGATGATCTGCTGAAAAAATCCACCGTGGGGCTGCTGAAGGGCGAGCACGAGGAAAAGATCGAGGCTTACATCCGCACGCATTTTCCGGGCGGCATCCCGGCCTTCGGCGCCGACGCGCTGCGCTTCACGTTCGCCTCGCTGGCGAGCTTCTCGCGCACGCTCAGCTTCGACCTGAGCCGCTGCGAGGGCTACCGCAACTTCTGCAACAAGCTGTGGAATGCGACCCGCTTCGTCCTGATGAACACCGAGGGCGGGGACTGCGGGCTGGACGAGCGCGTGCCGGTCGAGCTTTCCTACGTCGACCGCTGGATCGTCAGCCAGCTGCAGCGCGTCGAAGCCGAGGTGGAGAAAGGCTTCGCCGAATACCGCTTCGACAACGTCGCCAGCGCCATCTACCGCTTCGTCTGGGACGAGTATTGCGATTGGTACGTGGAGCTCGCTAAAGTGCAGCTGCAGAATCCGGACGAAGCGGTGCAACGCGGCACCCGCCGCACGCTGCTGCGCGTGCTCGAAACCGCCCTGCGCCTGGCGCACCCGGTCATTCCCTTCATCACCGAGGAGCTGTGGCACAAGGTGGCGCCGCTCGCCGGCAGGAAGGGCGAAACCATCATGCGAGCGCCTTATCCGAGGTCGCAGCCCGAGAGAATCGACCCGGCCGCCGAGCGCGACATGGCGGTGCTCAAGGAGCTGACCAACGCGGCGCGCAACCTGAGAAGCGAGGCCAAGGTGCCGCCGAAGGACCGCGTGGCGCTGGTTCTGACCGAGCCGCCCGAGACATCGGAGCCCCGTACCACAACAGCCGGTGTCTCCTCCTTGGCGCGACTCAGCGACCTGCAGCACGTCAACGCTCTGCCTGAGACCGACTCGCCGGTGGCAATGGTCGGCAACTCGCGCCTGATGCTGAGAATCGAGGTCGATCCGGCGGCCGAGCGCGTGCGCATATCGAAGGAAATCGCACGGGTCAAAGGCGAAATTACGAAATGCAAAGCGAAACTAGCCAATGCCTCCTTCGTGGAGCGAGCTCCGTCCCAAGTCGTCGAGCAAGAGCGAAAACGCCTGACGGAGTTTGAGACGATGTTGATAAAGCTAGAAGAACAGCTCGAAAAGCTCACGGCGCCCACGTGAGCCTCCCGCAAGGCCTGCGGGCCCTGCGCTTCCGCAACTTCCGCCTGTTCTTCATCGGCCAGGGCGTCTCGCAGATCGGCAGCTGGCTGCAGATGATCGCCACCAGCTGGCTGGTGTACCACCTGTCGGGCTCGGCGTTCCTTCTGGGCCTTGCGGCATTCGCCCTGCAGATCCCGTTTTTCGTCCTCGCCCCGCTGGCCGGGGTTTTCGTCGACCGGCTGGACCGGCGCGGCGTACTGGTGGCGACCAACTGGATTGCCACCGCGCAGGCGGCTGCGATGTTCCTCGTCGTAGCGCTCGGCGTCGCCGCGCCCTGGCATTTCGTCGCCGGAAACCTGGTCCTCGGCATCGTGAACGCATTCAATGCCCCCGCGCGCCAGTCGATCCTGCTCGAGCTGGTCGGCGGCAAAAGCGACCTGCCCAACGCCATCGCGCTCAATTCCGTGATGATGAACGGCGCGCGCTTCGTCGGCCCGCTCATCGGCGGCGCGCTCATCGCGACGCTCGGCGAGCGCTGGAGCTTCGGCCTGAACTCATCGCGACGCTCGGCGAGCGCTGGAGCTTCGGCCTGAACGTGGTGAGCTATCTGGTAATGCTCGCGGCGCTTGCGCAGATGCGCATGCCGCCGCGCGGGCATGCGCCCCGCGAGCACGACTGGAGGCGTGAGCTCGTGGCGGGGGCGCGTTACGCCTTCGGCTTCTATCCCGCGCGCTGCGCCCTGCTGCTGCTCGCCGCCGTCAGCATCACCGTCGGGTCCTACGTCGCGCTGATGCCCTGGTTCGCACGCGAAGCATTCCACGGCGACTCGGGCACGCTGGGAATCCTGATCGGCGCGGCTGGGCTGGGCGCCGTGTCGGGGATGCTGTACCTCGCGATGCGGCCGAGCGTTCGGGGCCTGTTCCGTCTCATCGCATGGATGTCCGCGACCGCCGGCGGCGCCCTGGTCGCGTTCTCCATGGCCACCACGCTCTGGGTGGCGCTGCCCTCCCTCTACCTCGTCGGCCTGGGATTGATGCTGTCCGCCGCGTCGACGAACACGGTCCTGCAAACGATTGTGCCCGACGAGCTGCGCGGCCGCGTCGCCGCGCTCTACGTGATGGCG
>Ga0209268_1000631_pt1 | contig 18144 bp, 13 predicted proteins | sample GraSoiAngelo_143_FD_185900 | JGI IMG/M metagenome (GOLD analysis project Ga0209268, IMG submission 185900) | Grasslands soil microbial communities from the Angelo Coastal Reserve, California, USA - 14_1009_02_30cm (SPAdes) (version 2) | ecosystem: Environmental > Terrestrial > Soil > Grasslands ... | reverse complement strand
ATCCTGAAATCGAGGATAAATCAACAAGGTTGCGTTTGGCTGCGAAGGGGTAGCAGCGGGCGGGAGAGCGGTCGACTTGCTAGAGCTCGAGGCCGGGAAGAGAAAGCGGAGACCGAGGGCGGCGAGAACGACGATTTCAGGATCAATGGCGTGGCGGTGGCGAATGGTCGGATGCGTTATATAGAAGATCGAGGATAAATCAACAAGACTGGCAGATAAGGCAGATGAGGGAGGACGGCCTCGCGAGAAGAACGAAAGGCGGGACCGGCGACGCTGCGGGAATGCCGGCCCGAACCAGCATCAGAGCAAAGGGCAGCGCCCGGCCTGGGAGAAGCTTCCCCACGAAGAGAGCCAGAATTGCGGAGGGCGCGCCACAGGCCAAGTAACATGGCCAGAGTGAGCGATGAAGTCAGATAGACATTGGCGAAACCGTGAAACTCGTCCAGCAGGTTGGACGGATCAAGATTCCAGAAGCCCGTCCAGACGTACAAAAATCTTCGCACGCATTGAACTAATACAAGCCTGGATGGAGGGCGAGGAAAGCAAGGGCTTTGCCGAGCTTTTCTTGCATCTAGGGAATTTCGCCGAGCTTGGCCAATCGGGCTCCTTCGTCAGGATTGATCGTGGGATGCTTTTCGATGTCCACCCAGCTCGTTGGAGTTACCGTCGTTGCCATCCCAGAATTCGAGCCAAAAGTTGTCGCGCAGGCGCACAAGAGCGTGAAAGGCGCGATAGTTGAGGGGCTGCCAGGGGAGAAGCGCGATAACCAGTCCGGCCGCTACGAGGAGAGCCGGCGAGAGTCACCGCCAGTGATCCCGCGAAATCACAGAGGTTGGCGACACTGGCGGCGTTCGCGACTGTCCGCTGGTGGATTGCCTATCGGGTGCGCCTTTGCCCGCGATTATTTGTGCGGTTTGCCTTCTTGCCGTTGGTTTTCGCGCTGCTGGCGTTGCTCGAGCTTTTGTGATTGCTGTTCATGCCGGCGATTCATCTGGTCCATTTGCTGCTGCTGACCGCGCTGGCCCTGCTCCTGCCGCTGTTGGCTCGCATTCTGGCGGCCAAGATTCCGCCGCTCCTGGTCGTGCCGCTGCTGGAGCTTTTGACGCTCCGTATCCTGTTGCCGCTGCACCTTGTCGGTTTCCCTCTGGTGTTTCTCGTCCAACCGGGAATTGTAGGAAGCGTCATGCGACGAGCGTGCCGAGGGCGGGCGGTCGTCACGGATGCGTCCGTTGTTGTCACGAGACCTGTCCGCACGATTGGAATCGCCGCGGTTCTCGGGCGGGCGGTTCATGTTAGCGTCTCTGCCACGCTCTACTCCGCGACCGCGAAACTCGCCGGAACGCGGAGTTGCCGCGACTTCCGGGCGACCGTGGTTTACGGAAGCCAGGAAGCTGCGATCGCCGCGCGCAGCTTCAAAATGGTGGTTCTGCTCTGCGGTCGTGGGGGCGTGGCGGTCGTGTTCAGCGGCCATCTCCTCGCGGGTGGGCCGAGCGGTGATTCCGCCGGGACCACCGTTGAAGCTGACGCGGTTTATCGTGGTGTTGTTATGGACGACGGTCGTGTTGTAGGTGTTGTGGATCACCGTGACGTTCACGTTGCTCACGGAGCGGTTGTAATAGTAATTTCCGCCGCGCCAGTAGCCGCCGACGAAACCGACGCCAGTGTAGCCGAAGCCGTAGTTAATGCCGCCGTAGAAGCCGACTCTTGGTCCCCAGTAGCCTGCGTGCCAGAGATAGACACCTTCGCCAAATCCCCAGTAGCCGGGAGTCCAGAGCAGGCCCGACTCGGGAGCGAGCGCCCACGTGCCGGGAACCCAGAAGTAACCGTCGGGTCCGTAAGCCCAGTAACCGGGAATCCAGATGTAGCCCGGTCCGGGACAGATAGGCTGCACATAGACGGGCAAGGCGGGAGGGCCAATGCGGATGGAGACGCCCACGGCAACTTGCGCCTGGGATGGAGCGGGAATCGCCATGATTCCGGCGGCAAGGGCAAACAAGAAAATGAAGCGCGCGATACGCATGATTCTCACCTTTCTGGCGTTGGCTGGCTTTCCAGTTTCTGTTCCGGGAGGTCTATGCCAGTTGAGACCACCCATTCGATGAAACCCGGCGTCGCGCCAAAAGTCGCGAGGGGTTGTAGCAAGACCTGTAAAAAGAATAACTTATAAGCGGCGGATCAATGCGCTTCCCCGGCGGCGAAGTGCTTATCGGATACGGCTATGATGCTGGGGCTTTCTCGGGGCGGCGCTGTTGGCCGTTGGCCACGGCTTCCTCCCTGTATGCTTTGCGCCTGCAAGCGGAGGCAGCTGCCAAGGAAAGATGAGATGAGTGCTGGGGCGGGCGCGCAAATTCAACCGAGCCTTGCGGCGATTCGAGAGGCACAGAAATTTTTGGCGCAATATTTCGCCGAGACGCGGCTGATCGCAGGGCCGTTTCTGAGCCAGCGCACGGCGAAGAATGTTTATTTGAAGCTAGAGACCGAGTTGCCGACAGCATCTTTTAAGGTGCGCGGGGCTTTCTACGCGCTGGCACAAAGAATGAAGAAGGAAGCGGTGCGAGAAGTGATCGCATCGAGCACGGGAAATCACGGCGCGGCGGTGGCCTACGCGGCAAAAGAGTTCGGCATTGCGGCGAGGATTTTTTTGCCCGCGAATTGCAATCCGGTCAAGCGGGGAAGAATTGCCGCCCTGGGGGCTGCTCTTGTGGAGAGTGGCGGAGGGGATCTTGCTTCGGCGTTCCGACTGGCGGCAGAGTACGCGAAGCAGCCGGGCGTTTATTTCTTGAACGACGCAACCGATTTGGACTTGCCCGCAGGACCGGCGACGATTGCGTGTGAAATCCTGGAGCAACTTCCAAAGGCCAGCGCAATCGTGGTGCCGATGGGAGATACGGCGCTGATTCGCGGGATTGCAGCGGCGGCGAAGCAGGTTGCTCCGCAGGTGAGGATTATTGGCGTGCAAGCGGAGCGCGCGCCGGCGTATTACCTGTCGTGGAAACAAGGACGAGTTGTTGGCACAGAAACCTGTGACACGATAGCCGACGGGCTGGCCACCAGGACGCCAGAAGCCGAGAATGTGCGCGACGTGAGGGCACTCGTCGATGACGTGGTGTTGGTCAGCGAGGAGCAAATGCTCGAGGCGATTGCGATTTTGCTTATGGAGGAGCACGTCCTTGCGGAACCTGCCGGAGCAGCAAGCACCGCGGCACTGCTGAAAGCGGGGGAGGGCTGCGGAGACTTTCCAGTGCTGCTTGTGAGCGGTGCGAATATTCCCCGCGAAGTGCTGAAGAGGGCGCTCTAGCTTAGCTAATGCGAGTGAATCTCAGGGAACGTAAACCTAGTCGATACTTTAACTACTGACGCGACCTCGAGGGCTCATCGGGGACCGCGAAGGCGACGTAGACGCCTCCGGAACGGGACTTGGGATCTTTGCCGCCGCCTGCGGCAATCACCACAAACTGGCGACCGTTTACTTCATAGCTGGCCGGAGTTGCGTTTCCGGAGAAGGGAAGCGCTGCTTCCCAGAGGAGTTGGCCGGTGGATTTGTCGTAGGCGCGGAATTTTTTGTCGAAGTTGGTCGCGCCGATGAAGAGAAGGCCTCCGGCGGTGACGATAGGGCCACCATAGTTTTCTGTGCCGGTGTCGGTCTGGCCCTGTGCGGCCAACTCCGGATACTCGCCGAAGGGAATCTTCCAAACGTATTCCCCGGTATTCAGATCGATGGCGTTGAGCGTGCCCCAGGGAGGAGCCACGGCGGGATAGCCCTCCGGATCGAGAAATTTGCGGTAGCCGGTGAAGCGGAATTTCATCGCCAGCAGGGGCGCCGAGCCTTTTAGTTCTTTGCTCTTACCGCTCATCAAGTAATCGATCAGAGCAGAAACTTGATCCTGGTTGAGGTTCGGGAAGCCGGGCATGCGGCCCTTTCCGTTCTTGATGACGGCGGAGATTTGTGTTGCTGTCAGGCGGCTACTCACTCCGACGAGCGACGGCATCGCGGGTGGCGAGCCGGTCATTTTTTCGCCATGACAAACACCACACTGGCTCAGATAGATGGAACGCGGGCTGTTCTTGCCGGTGTTGGGCGCTAGAGCGCCGGTCCAGGCGACATCATTGGAATTGATGTAGATGATGCCGGTTTCGGGATCCACGGCAGGCCCACCCCACTCGGCGCCACCATCGAAGCCGGGGAAAATCACTGTATCGCTGCCAACGGAAAACGGAACAAACTGGCCGTTGCTTCGGAATTTCCGGAATTGCTCGAGCGCCCATTGATGAGCTGCCGGGGTGCGGTTGGTCAGCAGTTCTTCGGTGAGAAGCTGGCGGGCAAAAGGTGCGGGACGCCGAGGGAGCGGCTGCGTCGCGGAAGCGCGCTCACCGGGCACGGGGCTCGAAGGATATTTGCGGACTTCCATCGGGAAGAGCAGCCTTCCGTTGGCACGGTCGAACAGGTAGACGAAGCCCTGTTTTGAGGTTTGCACAACGGCGTCCACGTTTTTGCCGTCGCGCTTGACAGTGACGAGCGCGGGTGGCGAAGGGAAGTCGCGATCCCAGAGATCGTGGTGGACACCCTGGAAATGCCAGATTCGCTTGCCGGTTTCGGCGTCCAAAGCGATCAGACAATCCGCGAAGAGATCGTCGCCAATGCGGTCCGCGCCGTAGAAATCAAAAGCGGCGGAGCCGGTCGGAGCATAGACAATTCCTCGCTGGGGATCGAGAGCCATGCCTGTCCAGTTGTTCGCGGCACCGGAGGTTTTCCAAGCTTGTGCCGGCCAGGTCTTGTATCCAAATTCACCGGGATGAGGAATGGTGTGAAATGACCAGCGCAATCGGCCCGTGCGAACGTCGTAGGCGCGAATGTCACCGGGAGGCGCGGGCAGCGTCTCCGGGTTGCGACCACCGACGATGATGAGGTCCCGGTAGACGATTCCCGGGCTGGTCAGATCGATCGATTGGGCGGTGGCGGGGGTGCGCCCTAAATCCTCGCGCAGATCGATGCGTCCTTGCTTTGCAAAGCCCGGGATAGGTTGGCCCGTCGAGGCGTCGAGAGCGTACAGAAAATTCATCACGCCAACGAGAATCCGCTTATCTTGACCGTCGCTCCAGTAAGCCAGTCCGCGATCCGGCTGTGACCCGACGACGCCCAAGGCGAATTTCCACAGCTCGTTTCCGGTGGCGGCATCCAAGGCGAAAACTTTCTGTGTTGGCGTGAGCCCGTAGAGGGTTCCGCCGACAATAAGGGGACTGGTTTGCAGACCACCTTCCTCGCCCGTGTCGTAGCTCCAGGCGACGGCCAATTGCTTGACATTTTCGCGGTTGATTTCGGCGAGGGTGGTATAGCGAGTGTTCTCTGGAGAACCCCCATAGACTGGCCAGTCTTGCTGGCGCGGTGCGGTTGTCTCTGATTTTTGGTCGCCAGGAGTCTGCCGAGCACCAGCAGCGATCAGCAGGATGCCGAGAGCACTGGCAAGCGTTGGCGCGCAAATAGCAATCTTTCTCAACGGTCCTTCCATCAAAAAACGAAGAGAGGATAACACTCCTCGCTTTCAAACGAGAGACTTATGAATGATTCGAGCCAGCCGCGCAAGAGCGACAAACCGCAGGCGCAAAAGAATACTGCGGCTTCAGAAATCTTACCCATCGTTCGGTGCGTCGGTTAAAATCTCCGTCTCCAAGAAGGAGCCGCAACGATGTTTTGTGGAGGTCCTCGATGAATCTGCATCTCCGCTTACGACCGGTGTGCTGCGCGACGGTCCTTTGCGCGATGCTGGCCGGTTCTTCTTCGGCGAGCGCGCAAGAGACTTATACGCCTACGAAGGAAAACCTCAAGGCGCGCGGATGGTTCCAGGACGCGAAGTTCGGGTTGTTCATTCACTGGGGGGTGTACAGCGTGCTGGGCGACGGGGAATGGGTAATGGAAACCCGGCCCATCAACCGCACCGACTACGCAAAGCTCCCGAACTTCTTCAATCCCCTCAAGTTTGATCCGGCGGCGTGGGTAACGCTGGCGAAGACGGCGGGGATGAAGTACATCACCATCACATCCAAACATCACGACGGGTTCGCGATGTTCGATTCGAAGCTGACCGACTGGAACGTTGTGGCGCGCACGCCCTACGGAAAAGATGTGATCGGCATGCTCGCGGCAGAGTGTCACAAGCAGGGAATCAAGCTCTTTGTCTACTACTCGCAACTGGATTGGCATTCCGAGGACTATTTTCCGCGCGGACGGACAGGGCAGCGCACCGGGCGGCCGGATTCCGGGAACTGGGATGCTTATCTGAACTTCATGGATGGACAGTTGCGAGAATTGCTGACGAAGTATGGAGAAATCGGCGGCGTGTGGTTTGACGGAATGTGGGACAAGCCTGACGCCGATTGGCGTCTTGCGCGGACCTACGCGCTCATTCACCAACTCCAGCCACCAGCGCTCGTTGGCAGCAATCATCACAAGACTCCCTTCCCCGGCGAGGATTTTCAGATGTTTGAGAAGGATTTGCCCGGCGGGCACACCACCGGCTTCAATCCGGAGCAAGGCGTGAGCGCTCTTCCGCTGGAAACCGCGGAAACGATGAACAACTCTTGGGGATTCAATATTACCGACCATCATTACAAGAGCACGGCGGATTTGATCCGCTATGTGGTGCGCGCGGCGGGAAGGAATGCGAATTTCCTTTTGAATGTCGGGCCGATGCCGAATGGAGAGATTCAGCCGGAGTTTGTCGAGCGCCTGACGGAAATGGGGAAGTGGACCAAGCAATACGGGCAGTCCGTCTATGGAACGCGTGGTGGTCCCGTGCCTGCGGGGCCTTGGGGCGTGACGACCGAGCGGGGTTCGACCGTTTACGTGCATGTGCTCGACTGGAATCAGCCGTTGCTGGCGCTGGCAGGCATCCCGCGCGGCGTGCGTTCGGCGAAGCTGTTGCGTGATGGAACGACCGTCGAGGTCAGCGTCGTCAAGGGAGGACTGGTGCTGAAGCTCCCGGAAGCGCAGGCCGAGGAAGTGGACCGCGTCATCGAGTTGGAGTTGGAGCCTGAGAAGTAGAAAATGCCGAGCACGCCGCAGCGCAAATTCCGCAGCAGTCCGACACGAGCGGAGCACCTCGAAGCGCGGCGCTTGAGGATCGATAGCGTGGTTGCGGATTCGGCGAGTTTCAGCACAAGAACTTTGCCGTTCGAATGAAAGCTGCCGCCGGTGGCCGTCGTGGCTTCCTTCAGGGGATGGTCGGGGAGCAAGTAAGTGATTTCGCTAACCAAACCCGTAGAGGAAAGCGTCTTCTCCAGGTAGTCGCGCTCAAGGTCAATATCGGGATCGATCTTGTGGGTAATTCCATTGTTGCGCTGGTCCCGTTCGAGTCCGATGTCATGAGTCGCAGCGCCTACCCAGAGCGTTTCTCCATGAACTTGATACGGAGCTTTCCAGATGCGCAGGTGGTTGCGGGTCTTTACCACGCTAATGGGTTCGGCGTGCGCCCAGCCGTAGTCCTGCGGACGGCCAAACAGATAGAGCTGGCTCATGGGCATGGTCACATAGGACTCTTTCGAAATGCTTTCAAGAACGCCGTGGAGGATCGCATCTTGGACGTCGGCATCCACCTTTACCCAGCCAGCGGCAGTGAAAACCTGTTGCATGGCCGGTTCCGAGCCAAGAATAAGAAAATTGACCATATCACCCGGATGGCCTTGCTTGTCCGAGACACGCCGCGGGATTTTGGAGAAAAGAGCACTGTCGATGCCGGGGATGGAGCCGAGTTGCTTGGCCACGGTGTGCGCCTGGCCGTCTTCCGGAGCGTACACCTCAATCTGCACGACATAGGTGCCGCTGCCGGTATCGTCGCTTGTCTGGTTGATTCCGAGCGTCAGGTACCCGGCAATGGGCGCAACCACATCGCGGTGCGAGCCAATCAGGAAGGGCTGCGCCACGTCTTTGTCGCCGATGCGCCCGATCAAAGCGCCGCGTCCCGCTTCGTTAAAAGGCAGGATGCGCAGGAGATCACGAAAGCCCCGGGCAAGACCGTCGGGCCCATTGTCTTCTTTGGCTTCGGAGTAGCGCAGCTTACCGGTTGCGGTAATGACCACGTGTTCGCCAGGCTGCACGTCGATGCCGGTATCCATCCAGGACGCGTCGCCGGTAAGCTGTACCTCTTGAGAAAGGCGCTTCTTCCCCAAGGATGTTTGGGATTTCATACTGTTCTGCCCGGTAGCCGCTTGCTGGCCTGGCGTGGTGGTGCCCTCGCGAACTAGCTGGGCGTACACCCTACCCGGAGGAGCGGCCGACACGACGGGAAGTCCGAGGATAAGAAGGAGTGTGTGCCTTGGAAGCCGAGCCATTCCTCGAGAGCCATCCTGTTTCAAAAGCTTGCGCGAATTTCTAGTCTAAGCAGATGCGTTGAATGGGGGCAAGCGTTGCAACCAGATGAACGAAGAAAGTCCGTAAAGGGAACGCGGTCGAAAACGCCTTGTTCGCTCGATCCGACTGGCTCGGAAGACTTCCGCGCCCAAGCGCGATTCGAATAAACTCGAATAAACGCGATTCCTTGACGGATAGTGAGGGCAACGTTAGATTGAAGGGATGCCGCAGCATTGTGAGAGAACCTGGAGCGCTCCCCGGTGTTCCCTTCCATGCTGAGAGATGCTAAAGGTGAAAAATAGAGCAAGCGACTTGCCCGAGTGAGGGCTGCGGCAGCCGGAATGAGAAAACTAGGACTAACGGCGCTTTTGGGACTCGGTGCCACCATGGCCTGGCAGGCTGCCTCGCAGGGCACCCCGCTAGCCCCATCGCAATCACAGACGCAGACGCCGCGCAAGATGCAGGCGCCCGCCGTCGCCTCGCGCGCGCAGGCTCCCGCCGAAACCACCGTGACCGTGGATGGCAGCGAAGCCATGTTTACCACCATGTGCGCGCTGCTCGCTTCGGGTTTTGAATCTAACATGAGCTCCGATAATTGGACCGCTTTCCGTGCCCAGATGCGCGAGCGGTTGCGGCAGCAGAGCGGGCCAGCGGTGGATGCGGTTCGGCAATTCTATCGGCAGCACGAATTGCGCGACCCTGGAGCGACACTCTCCAGATACTTGTGGTTTGGGCTGGTGTCCGGTCCCGCTCCTGCGTTTCAGTCCATCTTGCGGCGTGACGAATTGCCGCCCGATGTGATCGCGCTTCTGGGATTCAGCGAACTTCTTTCGACTTATTACCAGGAACAGAAGATTGGCGATCTCTGGCAGCAAGTGCAGCCGATTTACAACCGGGAAATCCAGCGCCTGCATGAACCGTTAACACAAGTGGTGTACACCTCGGCCGGGTATCTCCGGGAGACTCTCGATCCTTACGGCCCGCGGAAGTTCAACATCATTGTCGAACCGCTGGTAGGGCGAATTACCAACGTGAGGAATTTTGGCGACCACTATGCGCTGGTGCTCAGCGGAGCAGATGACATCCCTCTGGACGTAGTGCGACACGCCTTCCTGCACTTTATGCTGGACCCGCTCCCGCTCATGTATCCCCATGTGGTCGCGGTGAAGGGGCTGCTCTACGACACCGCCGCGAAAGCGCCGCGGCTCGTGAAAGACCTGAAGGATGATTTTCCCTCGTACTTTGCAGAGTGCATTGTACGCGCGGTGGAACTACGAATGAAGCGGATTTCGCCGGGGGAGCGTGAAGCGGCGTTGACCCGCAACGACGCTGACGGGTACGTTTTGGTAAGGCCCCTGGTCACCGCGTTGGCCGATTTTGAAAAGTCGGAACCATCGATGAAACGGTATTTCCCTGATTTGGTGAGGAGCATCGACGAAAAAGCGGAGGCCAAACGCATAGCCGCGATCCAGTTCGCCCCTGCCGATGCGACCGAGACCGACGGTGCAGCGGTGGAAGCCGTGGCGCACCCGAAAAAAGCCTTGCCGACAACCGTACCCGACGACAGGGAAGCTATCTCGGCGCTTACGGAAGGCGAGCGGCAGATTGCCGCAAAGAATCCTCGCGCCGCCGAAGCTGCATTCCAGAAAGTTTTGAGCAAGTATCCCGACCAGCCGCGCGCCTGGTTTGGTATGGGCGTGGCCGCCTACATGAATCACGACTCCGCCCGGGCCAAGCAAGTCTTTGGCCGATTAACCGCCGGAGAGCACGCCGCCACAGGAGACCCCCGAGTACTGGCCTGGTCGCATGTTTACCTGGCGCGGCTTTATGATTATGAAGGCAATACCTCCGAGGCGAAAGCGGAGTACGAATCGGCGCTGGCGGTCGAGGGCGGACCGGCGGAGGCCAGGCAGGCAGCGCAAAAGGAACTTGCCGCATCTGCAAACGACAAGCCTGCGTCGCAGCCATAGACAGAGTTTCATTTCGGTTTAGGTCTCTGCGACGCGCGGGAGCAGCATGCCTTGCTCAAACTGGCTCCTCGTCCGGCAGACAAAGCGGATCGGCATGCAAAGCAGGCGATTGACAAAAGTGCGTCGAGTTTTCCGGGAACCTGCAATCGGCCGGCAAGGAAGCGTAGAGAGAGCAAAGAGCTTGATACCGGCCAGCAAGGTGTCCCGAGGTAGGTTTGCGATGGTGAAGTGATACCCTTAAGCGGGTAGGGAACGAGACGGAATAGGAGAAATGGCATGAGAAGAAAGGCGAATCTTTGGTTGGAAGCACTGACCCTAGCGGGATTCTTGATGAGCTCCTGCGGCCTGGCTGTGGCACAGGGGAGCCAGGGTTCTCTGAACGGCCAAAGCGGCCAGGGCAGCCAGAGCCAGCCGCCGGCGCCGTCCACCGACAAGTCCAAGACGCCGGACGTCACCCCGCTGTCTTTGGACAGCGCGCCGCCTCCGGTGAGCGCCGAAGAAGATGCGGCCTTCAAGGCGTTCCAAGCGGTGCCGATGAATGACGCAAAACAGAAGATCCAGTCGGGCGAGGCTTTTCTCCAGAAATACCCCGAAACGCGCTACAAGTCCGGTGTGTACGCCCCGTTGGCTTTTGCTTACTTGCAAGAGAACCAAGTGCAGAAAATGCAGGAATACGGAGAAAAGGAAATTGCGCTCGTGCCCAATGACGTCTCCACACTCGCGCTCATGGCCCAGACGCTTCCGCGCAGAATCAATGCGAGCACTCCGGCGGCAGAAGCGGCCCAGTTGCTCGCGAAGGCGGAACAGTATTCAAAGCAGGCGATCGAGATCGCTCCTACGCTTCCCAAGCCGGCGAACATGACGGATGAAACGTTTGCTGCGGCGAAAAATCAAGACTTGGCCATGGCCCACAGCGGTCTGGGACTGGTCTACATTCGGCGGGGAAGGAATGCGGAGGCCATCACCGAGCTCGATGAAGCGGTGAAAGTGGACCCGAACCCCGACCCGGTCAACTACTACCTGCTGGGGGTGGCCAACAAGAACACCTCGCATTTCGACGACGCCATCACCGCGTTCAACAAGTGTGCTTCCTCGCCGGGCCAGATGCAGCCGGTTTGCAAAGCGCAGGCTGACGACACCAAGAAGAAAAGTTCTACGGAGCTGAGCGCGCCAAAGTAAGCAGGGCAGGCAGCGTGCCCGAATTATGCACGAAGTGATGCGGAATCCCGAAGCGGCGTTGGAGGAACGCCTCGGTCACAAGTTCTCGAATCGAGGGCTGCTCGATCGAGCTTTGACCCACAGTTCGGCGATCCCTGAGTTGCGCGGAGCCAGTGCGGATGCGCCGGGAGATTCCACACATCTGTCGGATAACGAACGGCTGGAATTTCTTGGGGACGCGGTCCTCGAACTGCTTGCCAGCGAGTATCTCCTCGCCGCTTTTCCGGACTGGTCCGAGGGCCAGCTTTCCAAGAGCCGGGCGCGCATCGTAAACGCAAGTTCGCTCGAGTCGGCAGCCCGGCGCTTGCACCTTGGAGAGCACCTCCGCTTGGGACGCGGGGAAGAGAAAACCGGGGGGCGTGAAAAGCAAACGCTGCTCGCCGATGCCTTCGAAGCTGTGGTGGCGGCTGTCTATCTCGATTCCGGGCTCAGCGCCGCCAGGGAATTGTTGCAGCGGGTCCTGTTCGAGCAGGCACTTGAGGGACGCGGTGAGCGCATCGCGGAATCAGACCGCAAATCGGCGCTGCAAGAATTTCTGCAAGGGCGAGGGCAAGCGCCGGCAGAGTATCGCCTGGCGGGAGAGAGCGGGCCGGATCATCAAAAGACTTTCCAGATCGAAGTTTGGATTAACGGGGAATGCCTGGCGAGGGGCGAGGGCAGCACGAAAAAAGAGGCGGAGCAGCGGGCGGCTCGCAGCGCGCTGGAACAACTCGAGCGGACAGGAGTGAAAGGCTAAGCAGGAATGCCTGAGCAAACACTGGCCCCAGTCCAGGAACAAACACCGGTGGCTAAGCCAGAAAAGCGCCGGGAACGCCGGGAAGAGACCACTCTTTCCGAGTATCTGGAGTCGCTGCTGGTTACCGTGATTCTGGCTCTGTTCGGCACGACCTTCATTGTGCAGGCCTTCAAGATTCCGTCGGCATCTATGGAAGGGACGCTGCTGATCGGGGACCACCTGTTGGTCAACAAGTTTATTTTTGGCGGCACCGGCGCCTGGTATGACAAATTCCTGCCGTATCGCCCGCTCCAGCGCGGCGACATCATCGTTTTCAAGTTCCCTTATCAGGAACACCAGCATTTTGTGAAACGTGTGATTGGCTTGCCGGGCGACCGTGTGAAGGTGGTGGACCAGGCGGTCTACGTCAACGGCAAGATGCTTAACGAGCCCTACGTCGTCCACGATCCTTCGGCCCGTTATGACCCGTTGAACTACAACTTTCCTCCGACCCCAAGCCAGATGATTGCGTCGCAACTTCAGCCGGAGTGGGCGCAGGAAATGAGAAAGTTTGTGAAGGGCATAGAAATTGTTGTGCCGGCCGGGAAGTATTTCGCAATGGGGGATAATCGCGATCAGAGCTGGGACAGCCGCTTCTGGGGCTTCGTGGACCGCGACGCCATTATGGGGCGGCCTTTCTTGATCTATTGGTCGGTCGAAGCTAAGAGCAACGACTACACCGGGGAAAGCACGTTCTGGTCGAGGCTGGTAGGGGTATTCGATACACTCGCGCACCTGCCTTCGCGCACGCGATGGAGCCGTATGCTTCATACCGTGCATTAGCGAGGGACTAGCGTTCGTCCTCGTCGGGCGCTACCTTTTTGGGCTAGAGTTCCTTAAACTTCCGAACGGCATGAGCAAGCTCAGAAAATGGTGGAAGTCGGGCCTCGCCATCGTGTTGGCGGTTGTTGCCTTACAGATGGCCATGTCCTTCCTGGTGCGGACGCATCGCGTGCACACCTATCTCACCGCACGTCTCGAACGGGCCTTTGGACGGCCCGTTGAGGTACGCAGTTTTGATGCTCGCATTTTCCCAAACCTGCAACTCTACGCCGACGGAGTTACCGTGGGCGAAGACCCCGCATTCGGCTACGAGTATTTCCTTCGTGCCGAGCATCTGAGCGCCGGGTTGCGGTGGAAGGGCCTGCTCGGCGGCCATTTTGAATTTGGCACCTTGTCTTTCAGCAGGCCAAGCCTCATTTTGGTGCGCACCTTTGCAGGGCGATGGAACCTTGAGGGCTGGCTTCCTCCGGCGAAGAACACTTCCACGCAAGGACTGCGGATTTATGGGCCGCCCTCGCCGGTCCCTCCCGTGAATCACCTTCAAAAAATCAAATTCTACGAAGGGCGTATCGATTTCAAGAATCAACAGGAGAAACTTCCGTTCGCCTTCACCGGAGTTGCCGGCAGCGTCGAACAAGTCTCTCCTGGCCGCTGGGAGCTTCAACTCGAAGCCCAGCCATGGCGCAGCGGCGTTCTCCTGCAATCGACGGGAATTATTCGCGTCCACGGGGACCTGGCGGGGACCTCCACTCGCTTACAGCCTGCGGAAATCACCTTGCGCTGGGGCGAAGCTTCCCTCGCCGATGTCTTCCGCCTTCACCATGGTCAGGATTACGGCGTCCGCGGTCTGTTTACTTTGTACGCCACGGCGAAGAGCACTGCGTCTACGGATGATGGCCCGGGCGATTGGACCTATTCCGTCGAGGCTCGCGCGAGTCGAATTCACCGCTGGGATTTGAGCGAGCGGGCCGATAATCCCGGGTTGGATGTGGACGTCAGCGGGCGATGGAACGTCGGAACGGGGACTATTCTCGCCGATCAATTCGCGGTGGAAGGATTACGCTCGAACTTGCGCGGAAAGTTCCGCTACGCCTCGGAAAGCGCAACGCCCATGGAATTGCGCCTGGACTCGATGGGCGTTCAGGCTTCGGACTTGCTGGCTTGGTATCGCGCCTTCCATCCCGACGTCGCCGAAGGTATCATCGCCGACCAATATTTTACCGGTGGCATGATTCTGCATGGCTGGCCGCTCTCCATCCAATCTGCGGCGCTCTCGAGCAACGGTGGCACGGTCAAGGTTCCGGGATTTGTCGAGCCCGTACGAATCGGCCGTGTCAACGGCGGACGCGAGCGGTCGCGCATGGTGATCGGCCCTGTGCGAGTCGCACTCGGCGGTGCTCCTCGCGAAGTCATCGCACCAAAGCTGCGCCGCGCCGCGCCGGCAATGGAGAATGCCGCGGATCTGACGTTTACGCAGGATTTGAAGACGGGCTCCGGAAGCATCGGCATCGAGGGAAATATTTCCAAGGTCGAAGATTTTCTGAAGCTTGCGGCTTCTCTGGGGCGGCCGGTCAATCACGGCTGGGAACTTACGGGTGAGGCCAGCGCGGTGACCCAGTGGAGATGGAAGGAGCCCTTCCACGGGCGCTGGAACGGGTCAGTCTCGGTAAACGAAGGATCGCTGACGGTTGCGGGCTTGAACCAGCCGCTGAGTCTAGCGGAAGCGAGCTTGGGCTGGAACGAAGGGCGGCGCGCGGCCCGCCTGCTGAGGGTCGCAGGCTTCGGCGGGAATTGGGTGGGAGAGATAGAAGAAGAGCCCAAGACCGATAAAGATACTGCCGCACACTGGAAATTCGATTTGAACGTGGACCATTTGAATGCCGCTGAGCTGGATCGCTGGGTGGGGCCGCGCGCGCGCCCGAACTGGCTCGAGCGGCTGCTGCATTCCTTTTTGGGAGAAGTTACTCCCGCGACGCCCGCCAGCGAACTGCTGCGGCGCGTCGACGCCGAGGGACGCCTTCGCATTGCTCGCTTGACCGTTGAAAAGCTGAAACTGGAGAATGTTGTGGCCCAGGGCTCGCTGCGGGATTTGAAGATGGAGGTGCGGAACTCCGGGGCCGAATGGGCCGGGGGGCGGGTCCGGGCAAAGATCAGCGCCAGCTTCTTGCCACGCCCGAGCTACGAAATCAGAGCCGACCTCGAACAAGTCAATCTTGCGAAATTGCCGGGAACGGAGCGGCTGGCGGACCGTTTGAGCGGCGCCGGTTCGGGAAACCTGCAATTGAAGACCGCAGGAGTTGGACGCGAAGAGTTGCTCCGGAGTCTGGACGGAAGCGGCTTCGTGAATCTGAAACAGGTCGAGCTCAACGGGTTGGATTTGCCGGCCAGCATTGCAGACGGCGCTGAACACTCGGGGACTTCCCGATGGCCCGCGGGCGAATGCGCCTTTCTGATCCGCAATCGCGGCATCGTGTTGCAATGGCTGCAACTGAATGCCGCCCTTGAGCAAACTTCGGTGCAAGGTACGCTGAGCTTTGGCTCGGACGCGGACTTGAGTGTCTCCATGCAGCCCCGGGAACCGGCCAGAGCAACACCCAAAAAGGCTTCCGCAAAAAGGCATGTCCTGAAAATCTCCGGGCCGCTCGCCGATCTCCGTCTGACGGTGGAGAGTACTCCACAACCCCAAGTCGTGAATTGAGCTTTTGCATACTCGCTTTCTTTGCCGTCTGCGAGAGTCATTAGAACTACCGGAGGATCAGGATGAAGCGTGCTGCGCTGGCGGCTGCCTTGCTTGCCTTTACCCTCTGAGCGAACACAAGAGCGCAGAAGCCGTGCACCCGCTCAAAAGCGGTGGAAGAGTAGAATTCGTTTCCGAACTGGCTCCGCAGCGGGCTTTTTCGCGGTATCCTCGATCTGGTGTCCGATGAAGCGCACCGTTCTCCTTTTCACGAGCCTGCTGCTTTCTGTGGCTTCCTCCGCCCCCTCGCGGGAGCAGCGTACGAGTCTCCTTCCCCAGCTGCACGCCGGACAAACTCTCACCTATCTCATCCGCTGCCAAAGCTCGAAAAACGTCAAGACCGAGAGCAATGTTGCTCTCGCTCTGGCCCCGACGGCTGCGCAGACAGACACCCAGGGTTTGCTCCGCATTGAGGTTTTGCATTTGCAGCCAGCCGGCGACAGATTCGCGATGCGCGCGCGGGGCCAATTCCTCAACGATAATTTTGGCGTCCCGGCAAAGCCGGCGGGTGAGAAATCCAAGTTCGAAGCCTCGCCCCTCTCGCCGGAAGGGAATCCCGTCGAATTCACCATCTCGGCAGAAGGACTTGCGGAAAAAATCACCGGCCTCGACGGTCTTACTCCCGAGCAACAGCAGATCTGGAAAGAGTGGCTGGCGCGGTTTGCCGTAGCCTGGGCCATTCCTTCGTCGCGCGCGAAAATCGGAGATAAATGGAAGGTCGAGCAACCCGAGCCGGCCACTTCTCCGATCGCCGCGCTCAGCTGGACGCGTGATTCTTATTACGTCCGCGACGAGCCTTGCCGCCCCGCGCAGCTTTCCAGCACCGGAGAAGCTACTTTCTCGAACGGTCCGATGGACCATTGCGCGGTGTTGTTCACCAGCGCCAAGCTGGTGCAAAAATCTTCTCCCAAGGACGCCACGCCCGAAGCCTTCAAACTCCACCAGCTGAAAACCATGGGCACCGCCAAAGGTTCGAACGAAGTGATCACCTACATTTCGCTCACCAGCGGCCTTGTCGTGCGCGCCACCGAAAACGCCTCCCAGCAAATGGACGTTGTCGTTGCCAAGGCTGACGGCTCCAACGGCGTGCATTACCACGTTGAAGCCAAGAGTGATCTCGAGGTTTTGCTGCTCACCGAAGCTCCGGGGCCGCCTCAGCGCTAAGGGAGCGTGCCGCGCCTCGTCAGAAAATCCCCGGGCTTGCATGACGGAGTATAATGAAAGTTTCTGCCATGCCTGGCAAAACCGGCAGGAGACCCTCTCGATGAAATTCGAGCTGCACAGCAACTACCAGCCTCGCGGCGATCAGCCTGCCGCCATCGATCAGCTTTCCTCCGGCGTCGCATCCGGCGACAAGCATCAGGTACTTCTCGGCGTCACCGGTTCCGGCAAGACCTTTACGATGGCCAAGCTCATTGAGCAGTTCAATCGCCCCTCACTGGTTCTCGCCCACAACAAAACGCTGGCGGCACAGCTCTATCACGAGTTCAAAGCGTTTTTTCCGGAAAACGCCGTCGAGTATTTCGTCAGCTACTACGATTATTACCAGCCCGAAGCCTATGTCCCGTCGGCAGATCTTTATATCGATAAAGAAGCAACTATCAACGATGAGCTTGACAAGCTGCGCATGAGCGCCACGCGTTCGCTCTTCGAGCGCCGTGACGTCATCATTGTCGCTTCGGTCTCCTGCATCTACGGCCTCGGTTCGCCGGAAGCTTACTATGGCATGCTGGTCATGCTCGAAAAGGGCCACCAGACTTCGCGCGAAGCTCTCCTGCGCCGCCTCGTCGACATCCAGTACGAGCGCAGCGAAGACTTGCGCCGCGGTACCTTCCGCGTTCGCGGCGACATGATCGAGATTTATCCCACGTATGAAGATCACGCCTATCGCATCGAAATGTGGGGCGACCAAATCGACACGCTGCGTCAGATCGACCCGCTCACCGGCGAAGTCCGCGCCGGCAACGAAGACTTGTCGCGCGTCCCCATCTACCCGAAAACCCATTACGTCATGCCCCAGGACCAGCGCGACCGCGCCATCGTGGGCATTCAAGAAGAGCTCGAGTGGTGGAAGAGAGAGCTCGAGAAGCAGGGAAAATTTGTTGAAGCTCAGCGTGTCGCGCAGCGCACTCTGTTCGACATCGAAATGATGCGCACCATCGGCTACTGCCACGGCATCGAAAACTATTCGCGCCATCTCAGCGGCCGCTTGCCCGGCGAGGCTCCGCCCACCCTGCTCGATTACGTGCCCCAGGACTACCTGATGTTCATTGACGAATCCCACCAAACCGTTCCGCAGGTGCGCGGGATGTTCCAT
>Ga0209268_1000629_pt1 | contig 18171 bp, 15 predicted proteins | sample GraSoiAngelo_143_FD_185900 | JGI IMG/M metagenome (GOLD analysis project Ga0209268, IMG submission 185900) | Grasslands soil microbial communities from the Angelo Coastal Reserve, California, USA - 14_1009_02_30cm (SPAdes) (version 2) | ecosystem: Environmental > Terrestrial > Soil > Grasslands ... | reverse complement strand
GTCGCCACGAGTGACGCGTTCAATGCCGAACCTCCGATCGACCAGTCGCGGGACGCCGTGCCGAACGACGATTTCGACACAACGGTTCGGTAGGAAACGGCGGCGGTGGCCAGCGCACCAATGCCGAATCTGGAAGTAAGCAGATACGTTCCTCCCACATCACCGAAGACTCCGGCCGTCCCTCCGTTGGATCGCGAGGACCCGCCACGCGCTGCCCCGACGTGGTGCTCGAAGCCGGCGAGCGCGCCGAACGAATAGTGCGAGACGACCTTCGCCGCGGTCCCGTCCCCGCGATAGCGTCGCCACCCGAACCGCACTTGCGTGAATGCCTCCGACTCTAATCCCCCGAATCGTCTTCCCCCGCTGCTGTCGGTCAGGATCGCTTCGGAATGCGAGCCCTCGATGCGCAAATCGAGCACGAGTGCGCGGGTCGGTGATCGGAACTTGATGAACCCGAGCGAACCGAAAGCCGTGCCCGCCTGGAATTGCGCGGCCCACTGACCTTTGCGGAATGGAGTCGCGTTCCCTTTAGCGGTGGAGTCCTGACCAAAAACGGAGACGGGAAGCACCAAGAGGACAGCGAACACAGCCGGAACGCGGTTCATGGAGCCCTCGGGGGGAGGTGATCGGTGGGTTATTCTACACTCCCTCGTCGAGGCCGCCCCGCCCCAAACGACATAATCGCTACGGCGCGGCTATCACCTGCTGCGCGAGTACGAAGCCGGCCACAACGCTTCCCGCCGCAGCCCCCAGGTGCAGAATCGTCGCCCATCGGGCGCCCCGGTCTGCGGCCAATCGCACCAGCACCGACAGAGTTAGCGATACGCCGAGCATCCCGATCACCGTGCCGGAGCCAAACGCGGCGAAGTAAACCAGCCGCGAGATCGTATCGGGCACGGCTGCGACGAGCAGTGCGGCGATCGCGCCGCTCCCCGCCAGCCCGTGCGCGATACCGAAGCCCAGTGAACGGCGGGCGTCGCCGGCTACATGCGCATGACTGTGGCTCGAATCACTCGTATGGCTGTGCAGGTGCAGATGGGCTTGCGCCGCGGCGTGCGTGTGGACGTGCATGTGCCAGCGGCCCCGGACGTACCGCCAGATCACCGATGTCCCGAGCAACACGAGCAACCCGGCCACGGCTATCTCCGCCACGGGCCAGAGAGCAGGCGGCAGCTGCAGGCCGAGCACGACGATCAGGCCGACAACCACACCGACCGTCACGGTATGGCCGGCGCCCCAAATCAGGCCCAACCGGGCGGCGCTCCAGAGCCGGCCGCCAGGACGACTGGCCAGGGTCGAGACGGCCGCAAGATGGTCCGGCTCAAAGGCATGGCGGAATCCGAGCAGACCACCGATGGCCAGAACCGCTACAATTGAAGGCGCCATTTGGCCGCAAATCTAACTACAACCTTTTGGCCTGCTTGCATATCCAACACCGTGCATGCCCCGACAGGTGCTCGAGGACACTCTGACTGCTGACTCGATAGCGGCCGACACGGCCCTCGCGGCAAGCGGGGACCCCAGTGCATTCGAGCGCTTGTACCGCACCCATGTTGCCCGGGTCCACACGTTGGTGCGCCGCATGCTCGACGCCGACGAGGCAGACGATGTCACGCAGGACGTGTTCATTCGCGCGTGGCAGAAGCTGTCGACCTTCCGCGGCGAGTCGGCGTTCGGGACATGGCTGCACCGGTTGGCGGTCAACGTTGTCCTGGCCCGTCGCAAGAGCGTCGGAATCGAGCGGGGTCGATTCATTAATGCGGAAGAGCCGCTCGACGGCGTGACGAGCAAGCCGCTGACGCCGGAGTTGTCGATGGATTTCGAGGAAGCGCTCGCGAGCCTTCCCGAAGGAGCACGGCAGGTGTTCGTGTTGCACGACGTGGAGGGGTATCGCCACGAGGAGATTGCGCGCATGCTCGGCGTCGTGCCGGGCACGTCGAAATCGCAGCTGCATCATGCGCGGATGGCGCTGCGGAGGCACTTGGAACGATGAACGATCAATGGACGAACCGGCTGTCGGAGTACATCGACGGCGAGCTCGATAGCACCGAGCGTGCGGCCCTCGAGGCTCACCTCTCGACCTGCGGTCAGTGCTACGCGACGCTCGGCGAGCTGCGGCAGGTGGTGGCGCGGGCGAAGACGCTCGAGGACACGCCGCCGGCGAAGGATCTGTGGGTCGGGATTCGTGCGGGCCTGACCCCGGGGCGGCGCCCCGGGGTAAGCCGGGACACGACTCCCGCCCACCGCCGCTTCAGCTTCACCGTCCCGCAGCTCCTTGCGGCGAGCATTGCCCTGGTCCTCCTTTCGGGTGGCGGTGCATGGCTCGCGCTGCGGCAGGGACCTACGAACGCTCCCGAGCCCATCGCCGTGACCCGACCGGCAAGCACGCGGGTGGCCAGCTGGACGGGCTCTACCGATATCGCCATCGGCGAGTTGCAGGCCGCGCTGACGCTGAATGAGAAGCGGCTCGATTCGACGACCGTACGCATCGTGCGGAAGAATTTGGCCATCATCGACCGGGCGATCGCAGAGGCGCGCATTGCGCTGCGGAACGATCCCGGCAACGCGTACCTGAACCTCCATCTCGCCGACACGATGCGGCGCAAGGTGGAGCTGCTGCGGCGTGTGAATGACATGGCCGCGGCCCGGTCCTAGGAGGAACAGACATGTTTGCAACGCTGGCCGCCGCGATGCTGGTCGCGCTCGCATCGCAACGACAGACCGATACGACCATCGCCGTGCCGGCCGGCGCCAGCCTTTCGGTCAACAATTTCGGGGGTGGGATCACCGTCCACGGGTGGAGCGAGAATCGCGTCAAAGTGCACGCCGAAACCGGCCGCCGTGGACGGGTCGAAGTCTCGTTGGTCGGGAGCACCGTGGTCGTCAAGGCGAGTAGCCGCGAAGGCGCTCCGTCGGTGATCGATTTCGACATTACCGTCCCCCAGTCCATGGCACTCAGCCTGAGCGGCACCTATGCGGACATCACGGTCGACGGCGTGCAGGGAGCGATCAGCGCCGAGACGGTGAATGGCGAGGTCAACGTGCGCGGCGGCAAGGGCATCATCACGCTCCACTCGATTCAGGGCTCCGTCACACTCGCGGACGCCTCGGGACGTATCGAGGTGAACTCGGTTAACGAAGACGTCGAGCTGACCAACGTCAGCGGTGAAATCAAGCTCGAAACCACGAATGGCAGCGTGATGATGACGGGAATCCAGTCGTCGAGTGTCGACGCCGGGACGATCAACGGTGACGTGGTCTACGAGGGGACCGTCAAGGATGGCGGATCCTACAGCTTCGGGTCGCACAACGGGGACATCTCGGTCTCCATACCCGAGGGCGCCAACGTCACCGTGACTACGGCGACGGCGAACGGCGACATCGATGCCAGCTTTGCGCTCCCGCTCACGAGCACGACAGGGAAGCATCGCAAGACGTTCAAGATCGGCTCGGGGAGCGCGCGCATGGAGCTGGAGTCGTTCCAGGGCGACATCGAAATGCGCCGTCCCCAGGAGCTGCGGGATCGGATCGATCGCAAGCACAAACACGACGAGAACGACAACGACTACGACGACCACGACAAGGATCACGACGCCGACACGGATACGAGCTTCAGCTGGGATCTGGGCAGCGTGACTGCATATGCCACACGCTACGCCGCGGCGTACGCACCCAAATACGCCGCGCAGTATGCGGCGCAGTACGCACCGAGATACGCGCGTCAGTACGCGAAGATGTACAGCCGGCAGTACAAGAACACCTACCGCCTGAACACGCATTAACAGGGGAGCCGCTATGCGAACCGTCCTGCTCACGACCGCGCTCTGCATCGGTGCCGTTGCCGCGCTGACCGCCCAGGATTTCAACTGGCATGGCCGGATCGCGGCCGGGAAGCGGCTGGAAGTGAAAGGGGTGAACGGTGACGTGCGCGCGGTGCTGGCGAGCGGCGCCGAGGCGGTCGTGAACGCGCGCAAGCACGCGCGGCGCTCCGATCCCGATGAGGTGGAGATCAAGGTCGTCGAGTCCGACGCAGGCATCACGATCTGCGCCGTCTATCCCACCCCGCGACGCGCTCGTGAGGAAAACACCTGTGAGCCGGGCGACCGGTGGCATTCGAGCACCGACAACAACGATGTGACCGTCGACTTCGAAGTGCAGGTGCCTGCCGCCGTCGAGTTCAACGGCCAGACCGTGAACGGCGAGATGTCAGCCGAGGGACTGAAGGGCGACGTGCGCGCGAGCACCGTGAACGGCAGCGTCCGTGTGACCACGACCGGCCTCGCCGAGGCGTCCACCGTGAACGGCTCTGTGTACGCGCAGCTGGGGCGGGCGGATTGGACCAACGATCTCGAGTTCAGCACGGTGAACGGCGGGATCACGCTGATTCTTCCCAATGGAAAGCTCGACACTGAGGTCCGGGCCAACACCGTGAACGGCGACATCGAGACCGATTGGCCACTCATGATCTCCGGGCGCTTCAGCCAGCGGCGGCTGCGCGGCACGATCGGCGCCGGGGGCCGAGGGCTCAGTCTGAGCACTGTGAACGGAGAGATCCGGCTGAAGAAAGGCACGTGACTGCGTGCGGCGTGCGGCGTTACTCGTAAGGGTCATACGCCGCACGCAACACGCCGCACGTAAAAACGCACCAGCCTGCCGTCGTTCGGTACCTAATCCATAACCATCCAGCCACACCTTCACTCCTCTGTCACGAGGGGTGTTCGTGTTGCGGGACATTCTCGCCCGCACGACACAGATCGAGAATCTTCGCGAGCTCTTCGCCGCACTCGGGTACGAGCCAGTCTGGGAGCCCGTACCCGTGCAGGCGTGGCTCGGCGGCGACACGACGGGCATCACCCGCGCGGCCTTGATCGCCCGCCACGGCGCCTTCCGAGTCTTCGCACTGGATGCCGACGCGCCCGAAGTGGCGGCGCGGATCGCCGCGCGCAGGTTCGCTGCCGGTGCGGAGCGCGGCCTCGCCTGCGCTCTGGGCGGCGAGCCGCGGCGGCTCGTCTGCGCAGCAGGGCCGGTCGGAATACGCATGGCCACGATCTCCCCGGCCCGTCCTTCGGGTCCGGCGCTGGCGATCCTCGAACGACTCGCCCCGACGGCCGCCGAGTCAGCGCTCGCCCTTTCTCTCCGTATCGGCGAGGTGCTGGCGAGCGAAGGCGTGACGCCCCGCTTCTTTCGTGCCTTTCGCCGCACGCTCGATCGCTTGACCGACCGCCTGCGCACGCCCCGCTCGCAGGTCGATCGGCACGCACTGACGCTCACCGCCCTCACGCGCGTGCTCTTCCTCTATTTCATCCAGTCGAAAGGGTGGCTGAACGGCGACACGCGCTACGTGGCGCACCTCCTCGACCGGGCGATCGCCGGCCGCCGGCACTTTCATCGCTCCTTCCTGCACGCGCTGTGCTTTGGCGCGTTGAATCGGCCGCCAGAGGAGCGCGGTGCGGCTGCGCGAGCTTTGGGCAGGATTCCATTCCTCAACGGTGGGTTGTTCGAGCCGTCACGACTCGAGAGGCAGCATGGCCCGGCGATGTGGGGCAACGCCGATTGGCGCGACGCGTTCGACCACCTGTTCGAGCGCTTTCACTTCTCCGTGCGCGAGCACGATGCCGGCGAGTTCGTAGCGCCTGACATGCTGGGCCGCGTGTTCGAAGGCGTGATGGACCCGGACGACCGGCGGGCGAGCGGGAGCTACTACACCCCGGCATCGCTGGTGCGTGAAATGGTCCGGGCAGGACTCGAAGCGGTACTCACGCATCGGATTGGACTTTCTCGGGCGGCCGCGGCGCGCTGGGTGCACGACGGCATTCCGCCCCGCCCGCCTCCCGACCTGCGCGGGCTCACGGTGCTCGATCCCGCCGCAGGGTCTGGCGCCTTCCTCTTGGGCGCGCTCGACGAGCTCGTTGGATTGCGGCGCGCCGCCGGCGAGGGTCCGACGCTCGCCGTGAAGCGCGATGTCCTCGCCAGCTCGCTGTTTGGCGTCGACCTCACACCGACCGCCGTGCGCCTCACGGAATTGCGGCTGTGGCTGGCCCTCGTGGCGGACGAGGATAGTCCCGACCTGGCCCATGTCGCACCTCTGCCCAACCTCGACGGGCACGTGCTGCAAGGCGACGCGCTGCTCGACCCGTTAATGCTCGCCGCCTCGCTCGGCGGTCGCGCCTTCCGCGGCGGGACCGGTGAGGTTCGTAGGCTTACCGACGCCCGCCAGCGCCACTTCTTCCTAACCGGCCCGAAGAAGCGAGCCGCCGAGGCCGAGTTGGGCCGCGCCGAGGCAGCGCTGGCGCGAAAGCTTCTGGACGACGGCTGTGCCGCGCTCGAAGCTGCCATCGCCGAGTTGCTCGGCGCGGCGCGAAATCGCGATCTCTTTGGCCGGCGTCGTGGGTTGGACCTCGATCAACGGCAGCGGCTGGCGCGACTGCGTCAGGGCCTGCGGGAATTGCGGCTCGCGCGGCGCAAGCTGCGGCAGGAGGGCATGGCTCCCTTCTTCTCGTTCGAGTCCCACTTCGCCGAGGTGATGCACCGCGGCGGGTTCGACCTCGTGATGGGCAATCCGCCGTGGGTCCGCGCCGAACGGCTGGCACCGCGCGTGCGTGAGACTCTCGCCAGTCGCTACACCTGCTGGCGACCTGCCGCCACGCGAGGATTTGCGCATTTGCCGGATCTCGCCGTCGCATTCATTGAACGTGCCTTCGAGCTCTCGCGCCCTGGCGGCGTCGTCACGCTGCTCGTCCCTGCCAAGCTCGCGACCACCGGCTACGCCGAGCCGTTGCGCCGGTGTGTGGCGCGGACGACGCGGGTCGAGCGCGCCGCACCATTACCAGAGCAGATCGCGCATGCCTTCGGGGCAGCGGTGTACCCCATGGCACTGGTTGCGGTGCGTGCCGAGCCCACCGGAACGGAGTTGACTGCCACCGCCCTCGGCGCAAAGTGCGCAGCGCCGTGTGTCCCGCAGCGCCAGCTGCAAAGCGATGGCCCGTGGATCCTGATGCCAGGTGTGGAACGCGTCCGCCGGCGGCTCCAAGTCGAATTTCCCACGGTCGGCGATCGCTGGACACCACAACTCGGCGTGAAAACCGGCGCCGACGATCTCTTTGTCCTCGATCGGCAGTGCGCGGGTACGCGGCCCGCGATTCGCGGGCGCGACATCGCCGCCTGGCACTGCCGGCCACGCCGGTACGTGCTGTGGACCCATGGCGCGGACGGATCGCCTCTCGAGCGTCTACCGCGGGAGCTCACCGACCGACTCGCCGGCCATGAGGAGCGGCTGCGTCGGCGCGCGGACTACCGCGCTGGGCCTCCCTGGCAGCTGTTTCGCACCGGTCTCGGCTTCGCGCGGCATCGGGTCGTCTGGCCCGATCTGAGCCGGCGCCTCGCGGCCGCCGTGCCAGCACCCGAGCTCGTGCCGCTCAATACGGCCTACGGCATCGCGACGCGCGATGCGGCGGACGCGGCTGCGCTAGCAGCGCTCTTCAACTCACGTTGGCTGACCGCCCTCGCGCGGCTCGTCGCGGATCCCGCGCGCGGCGGCTTCCGCCGCTTCAACGCACACGTCGTTCGGGGCCTACCGATCCCACGCGGCGGCTCTCCAGTATGGGACGAGCTCGCGCGTCGCGGCGAACGCTGCGAACCAGCCGACGATCTCGTCGCCGATGCCCTCCAACTCGATGGCGCCGACCGCCGCGCGTTGGCCGCGGATTCTGTCTGAGCACCTCGTTCCGGTTGCGGAACCCCTCGCGGTCGCGCTCGAACCGCCGGGGGAGGCGGCCCCGCGCGATGTCGCCTGCGCCGCGGCGCGGGCGCTGCTCGACGGGACGCCGATGGCGTCGATCGCGCCGCCCCTCTCCTCCTGGCCCGCGTGGCTCGCGCCGCACCAGATCCCCGCCGCCGAGCGGCTCACCTCGATCATCGCGCGCCACGGCGGAGCGCTGCTCGCGGACGAGGTGGGACTTGGGAAATCCTACGTCGCGCTCGCGGTTGCCCTGGCCCGTCATGAGCCGTTCGTGCTGGTTGTCCCGGCAGTCCTGGTCTCACAATGGCGCGCTTTGTTGGATCGCTTTGGCGTCCAGGAAGCACCGATCATCACACACGAATCACTCAGTGTGGTGACCGCCCGACCGCCCGACCGCCCGACCGCCGCATTTGTCGTCGTTGACGAGGCGCACCGTTTCAGAAACCCCGACACCAACCGGTACAGTGCGTTGGCCCGCCACGTTGTGGGTAGCCAGGTCCTCCTGGTGACCGCAACGCCGATCCACAATTGCGTCGCCGACCTCTTGCACCTCCTGCGGTTGTTTCTCCGCGACCATGCCCTCACGGCGCTGGGCGTTCCGTCGTTACGCAACGCGGCGCGGCGCGAGGCCGACCGATCGCTGGCCCACGCCGCCGTCGCGCGAGTCGTCGTCGCACGCTCACGCGAACGCGTGCAGACCGCGTACGACGGCGGGCCGGTCCACATGGTGTTTCCGCGATCGACGACCGAAGCACTGCGTGCGGGACCGGCGCCCGACGAGTTGATCTCCGACCTCGCGTCCGGCGTCGCGGCGCTGCGTGCGGGGGGTGGCGCGGCTCCCCTGCTCCGGCTGATGCTGCTGCGCCGCCTGGGATCGAGCCTTCCCGCGTTTCATGCCGCGCTGGCGCGGCATGACGCCTACCTCGATCTCGCGGTGCGCGCGGCGGCGGAAGGCCGTGCGCTCACGCCGCGCGAGTTCCAGCGCTGCTTCCCGCGTGCCCCCGAGTCCGACATTCAATTGGTGCTGTTCCCGCTGCTGCTCGAGCACGCGGCGAACGGGTCCACGCCATGTGCCGATGATCGCAAGATTCTCGCGCGCCTGCGCCAGCTGCTCGCTCGTGCGCCGGCGCGGGATCCGAAAGTCGCCGCGCTGGAGCGGCTGCTCAGCGAGCGCTCTGGCAAGACCATCGTTTTTACGGACGCGCAGCCGACCGCGCGATACCTGCTGCGGTGTCTTCATCACCGGCGCGTCGCCGCCGTGTTTGGACACGCCGGCCGCTTCGCGTCGGGAGACGTTTCACGGCACGAGGTTCTGCGCGCCTTCGCGCCGCGAGCGCAGGGTGGACCGCAACCCGTCGCCGCGCTCCGGACCGATGTCCTGGTGGCGACCGACCTCTTGAGCGAAGGGATCAATCTCCAGGACGCGGAGCGCGTCGTGCACTACGACCTGCCGTGGAGTCCCGCGCGCCTGGCGCAGCGCGTGGGCCGGATCGACCGGCTCGGCTCGTCGCACGCTGCGATCGCGACGGTCACGTTCCTGCCGCCGCCGGCGCTGGCGCGCGCCCTAGCCATCGAGGAGCGCCTGGCAAACAAGGTGAGTGCGCAGCAGGTCGCCGGCACTGGCGGCCGCCTCGATTGGTGCGATCAACTGGCGACGCTCGTATCCTCTTCCGCCGGTGCGCCGGCCGGCCCGTGCGCGGCGGCAATTGCAGGCGACCAGCCCTGCACGATTCTCATCGTGCGCATCGCCAAGTTGGTCGAAGCAATCGTCGTCGAGGGCGAGACGGCGCGCACGTCTCCCGCTGCCGCCAGCAGGATTCTCGCTACAGCCGTTACCGCTGAGCCAAGAGCTGTCGATCGCAGTTTCCTGCGGCACGCGATCGCTGCGGCCGCGCCGTTGATCAGATCGCGACTCGCGGCCGTGCAGGACGCGCGCTGGCGCGCGAGTGATCGCGACCGCCTCGCCCGGCGGCTCATCCCGTGGGTGTTGTCAGCCGCACGGCGGGCCGCGCGGCGCGGCAATGGGGAACAGCTCACCGCACTCGATCGACTGGTCTCGCGACTGGCGTCAGGAATGACAGCCGGTGAAGAGCTGCTGTTGGAGGATCTGTTGTCACGTCCGCAAGCGCTGGTGGTGCCGGATCTGCTCGCGTGGCACCACGCGCTCCCGCCTGCCGACGCTGCCGATGTGACGCTCAGCGTCGAGCTGGTAGCCTGCCTGCAATCAAACGGCCCGAGCACTAGCTTGTGAGCGATGACGCTCACAACCTTCCTCTTCGACCTCGATGGCACGATCATCGACTCTATCGACCTGATCCTGCGCTCCTACCGCCACACGATGGCGCTGCACCGCTCCAACGAGCCGCCGCCGCCCGACGACATGTGGATCAAAGGTCTGGGAACCCCTCTCTGGGCGCAGTTCGGGGAGATAACGGAGGATAAGCAAGAGATCGAGGCGATGGTGCAGACGTATCGGACCTACAACCTCACGCATCACGATGCGCTGGTGAGACCATATGAAGGAGTCGTCGAAGAGATTCGCCGGCTCAAGCGGGCCGCAAAACGGCTCGGCGTTGTCACCAGCAAGCTCCGCGACGGCGCGATGCGCGGGCTCCGCATCTCAGCCCTCGACGACACGTTCGACATCGTCATCGGCTGCGACGACGTAACGCACTCCAAACCGCACCCCGAGCCGGTACTCAAAGCCGTTGAGAGGCTGGGCGTGACGCCCGCCGAAACCGTGTTCGTGGGCGACTCGCGGCACGATCTGGAGTCCGGGCGCGCCGCGGGGGTGAAGACCGCGGCCGTGCTCTGGGGACCGTTCGATCGCCCGCACCTCCAAGACCTCGCTCCCGATTACTGGCTGGAGAAACCGGAAGACCTGCGGCAGCTTTACCAGCTATGACACTCCCCACACGGTTCGTCCCGTTCGATCTCGAACGCTGGCAGAGCACCTGGGAAAACCGGGTGCGCTTCAATCTCTCCGAATCCGGCGTCCATCCGCTCACGATCCAGGAGCTGCTCGGCCTCGCCGGCGCGTCCGCGCTGCCGTTGCTCGAAGTCCGGCTCGGCTACAGCCAGTCGAACGGCACCGATCTGCTGCGCGAACGCATTGCCGCGCTCTATCCCGGCGCCTCGCCCGATCAGGTGCTCGTGACCACGGGAAGCTCCGAGGCAAATTTCGTGACCTGTTGGCGCCTGCTCGAGCCCGGCGACAAGGTCGCCGTGATGATGCCGAACTACCTGCAGACCTGGGGCCTGGCGCAGAATTTCGGCGCGCAAGCCAAGGCGTTTCAGCTCGATGAGAAGGACGGCTGGGAACCGCACGCCGAAGACATTCGCGCCGCGATCGTGTCGGGCACCAAGCTCGTCGTCGTCACCAATCCCCATAATCCGACCGGGCACGTGCTCAGCGACGCGATCCGCAAGGCGATCCTCGACCGTGCCGCGGAGGTTGGCGCCTGGATTCTCGCGGACGAGGTGTATACCGGCGCCGAGCGCGGCGGCAAGACGACCCAGTCGTTCTGGGGGAGCGGATACAACAAGGTCATCATCGTCAATGGATTGTCGAAAGCGTACGGCCTGCCCGGGCTCCGGATCGGGTGGATCGTCTCACAGCCCGCGTTCAGCCAGGAAGCGTGGGCGCGGCACGACTACACCACCATCGGTCCGTCGGGGGCGTCCGACCACCTCGCCGCGGTCGCCCTCGATCCGCTCGTGCGCGAGAAGCTGATCGAACGCACGCGCCGCATCCTGCATGCGAATTATCCGGTGATGGAAGCCTGGCTCAAGAGCTTCGGCGACACCTTTACCTGGCATGCGCCGCACGCGGGAGCGATCTGTTGGGCCCGCTATCGCGGCGCCATTCCGGCGCCCGAGGTCGTCGAGAAACTGCGCGCCCAGCACAGCGTGCTGCTCTGCCCCGGCGATCACTTCGGGATGCCGGGATTCCTGCGCTTCGGCTATGGCGGCGATCTGCAGCATTTCCAGGAAGCACTCGCGGAGACCGAGCGTGGGCTGCGTCGCTTATTCAGTGACTGAGTGAAGGTCGCGTAGTCGCTACACCACCGCGCGCAGCAACAGGTAGCCGAGTCCGCCGATGCCGGCAGCCGCCGGAATCGTGGCGACCCAGGCCCACACGATCCTTCCCGCCACACCCCAACGCACCGCGGAGAAGCGCTGCACGGCGCCCACGCCGGTGATCGCGCCTGTGATGGTGTGCGTGGTGCTCACCGGAATTCCAAAATGCGATGAAACGAACAGCGTGATCGCCCCGGCCGTCTCGGCGCAGAAGCCGCCGAACGGCGTCAGCTTCGTGATTCGCTGGCCCATCGTTTTCACGATGCGCCATCCGCCCGCCATCGTGCCGAGGGCGATCGCGGCGCCCGCAGCGAGGATGACCCATGGCGGGACGTTGGTCGCGTCCGTGAGATGGAACATGCGAACGGGAAAATTCACGAACAGCGCCTGGCTCGAAACGAGCAGCGCGACGATGATACCCATGGTCTTCTGCGCGTCATTCGTGCCGTGCCCCAATGAGTACAGCGCCGCGGAAACCAGTTGCAGCACGCGGAATGCTTTGTCGACACGTCGCGGCAACGATCGCCGCAGCGCCCACGACAGCGCGACGGTGAGCACCAGCGCCAGGACGAAGCCCATCACCGGCGCTACGACGATGAACACGAGCGTCTTCGTCCAGCCGCTCGCGATGATCGCCGCGAACCCCGCCTTCGCGACCGCGGCGCCGGCATAACCCCCCACCAGCGCGTGTGAGGACGAGGTCGGCAGCCCCAGCCACCAGGTGACGAGATCCCAGATAATGGCACCGAGGAGCCCGGCGAGCACCACCGTCGAATCGACGACGTTGATGTCGATGAGCCCTTTGCCCACCGTCCTCGCGATCGCCGTGCCGAAGACGAACGCCGCGATGAAGTTCCAGAACGCCGCCCATACGACTGCCGCGCTGGGGGACAGCACGCGCGTCGAAACGACTGTGGCAATCGAGTTTGCCGCGTCGTGAAATCCATTGATAAAATCGAAGATCAGGGCGACGAACAGAATCGCCAGCACGAACCAGACGGAGGCGCCCATCAGGCGTGCTTGATCGTGATGGACTCGACCACGTTGGCGACGTCCTCGGCCTGGTCGAGCGTGCCCTCCAGATTATCGTAGATCTCCTTCCACTTGATCAGCTCGATTGCGTCGCGCTCCTTCTCGAACAGCTGGCCCAGTGCCTCGTGATAAATCGAATCGCCTTCTTCCTCAAGCTGCTTCGCCTCCACGCAATACTTGATGACATCGTTCCCTTTCTTGAGGCGACTGACCGCCTCCGCCAGCACGCCCATCATTCGCTCCAGTACATCGACGAGCCGCAGCACGCCCTGCGGCGCGGCGCCGAGCCGGAAGATCTGCGCGCGCCGGGCGGTACCATCCATCGCGTCCATGACATCGTCCAGGTCCGACGCGAGCTGGTGGATATCCTCGCGATCCAGGGGCGTGATAAAAGTGCGGTCCAGCCGGTTGACCACTTCGTGCGTCACCTGATCGGCCTCGTGTTCGAGGCGCTTCAGCGCTTCGACATGCGGTGTGCGGCGGTCGGCGGGCGATTCGAACACCTTCCGCAGAAACCCAACGGCTTCCTTGTTCCGGTTGGCCACATCGATGAACAGATCGAAAAACTCTTCTTCGCGCGGCAGGAGACGCACGGTATCTCCGGTGGCGTGGTGGACCGCAAAGATAGCGGCCCGTGGGAATGAGAACTAGGTTATCGCCTCATGACTGCCACCCCGGTCCAACCCCAGCGGGTCGAGTTCGTCCGGGCGATTTCCCGGCTCGATGCCACCGCGCTCGTTGTCGGATCGATGATCGGATCCGGCATCTTCATCGTATCCGCCGATATCCTCCGCCAGGTCCATTCCCCCGGTGTGCTGCTGTTCGTGTGGGTGCTGTCGGGAGTCGTGACTCTGCTGGGGGCGCTGTCGTATGGCGAGCTCGCGGCGATGTATCCAAAAGCGGGCGGCAACTACATCTATCTGCGCGAAGCGATCTCACCGCTCTTCGGCTATCTCTATGGTTGGACACTGTTTGTCGTGATTCAAACCGGCACGATCGCCGCGGTCGCGGTTGCCTTCGCCCGCTTTACCTCGGTGCTCTGGCCGGGCCTCTCGCCGGATGTGCTTCCGGGTCTTGGCACCACGCTGCATCTGCCGCTGCCGATCGGCGACATCGCCGTCGGTATCTCACCGCAACGCATCTTCGCCATCGGCTCCATCGTGCTGCTCACCTGGATCAACGTGCGCGGCGTCAGGACGGCGGCGTTCATCCAGACCACCCTGACGGCGATCAAGACGGCGTCCCTCGCCGCCCTGATTCTCCTGGGGATCACGATCGGGCGGAACGCCGCGGCGATCGCCGCCAACTGGGGCGCGAACTTTTGGGCCGGCGGCGCCCTCACGCTGTCGGTCTTACCGGTGGTGGGCGCGGCCATGGTCGGTTCGTTGTTCTCGATGGACGCGTGGAATAACGTCGGCTTCGCATCCGGCGAGCTCAAGAATCCCGAGAAGGACGTGCCGTTCGCGATGGGTGCCGGCGTCTTGATCGTCACGACGCTGTACGTCCTTGCGAACGTGTCATATCTGGTCGTGCTGCCACAGGACGCCATCGCCCACGCCCCGCAGGACCGCGTCGGGACGGCGGCACTGCAGGCGATGTTCGGCGCGCCGGGCCTGTACATCATGGCGATCGCGATCATGATCTCGACGTTCGGCTGCAACAACGGCCTGATTCTGTCGGGGGCGCGCGTGTACTACGCAATGGCTACCGACAACCTGTTCTTCAAGTCGGCAGCGAATCTGCATCCCACGTATAAGACGCCCGCGCTGGCATTGATCGTCCAGGCGATTTGGACCTGCGTCCTCTGTCTGTCGGGCACCTACGGACAACTACTCAACTTCGTGATCTTCGCTGCGGTGGTCTTCTACACGGTCACGGCGGTTGGAATCTTCCGACTGCGACAAAAACGGCCCGACATCCCGCGTCCCGTCAAAGCCCCAGGCTATCCCTTCTTGCCTGCCCTCTACGTTGTGCTGACCGGCCTCATCGCCGTCGATCTGCTCGTACAGGACTCGACCCGCACCTACGCATTCCTGGGTCTGATCCTCGTGCTGCTCGGCGTGCCGGTCTACTTCGCCTGGAGGCGGATGGCCGCCTAGCTGGTTTCGGGTTATATTCGGTGTCGTATGGCTGTAACAAAACGCCAGGCGCCCCCAGCAAAGCCGCCTCAAACGCCTCCTCCGTGTCCCGATTGTGGCACCAAGACCGTGCACCAGTCCGGCTGCTTGGTGTGCCTCCAGTGCGGCTGGGCGCGTTGTGGCTGAACAGATCCCCCTCCTACAGTCCGACCGTCAGACCGTCCGACTGTCCGACGCCGTCCTCGACGAGCGCCTCCGTGGCACCCGGTTCGTTTCGCTCACACCCAAGCGCGTCCTCAACCCGCCCTCCGCAACGGGGATGGAGTATTGGTCGCTCAATCCCTACGTCGGCTGCGAATTCGGCTGCAGTTACTGCTATGCGCGCTACACGCATCGCTACGTCGTCGAGCGCGCGCACGACGCCGGCAAACTCACCGACGCCGAGTTCGCCGATTACCGCGGCGCCCACGGGTGGGAGGCGTTCGAAACGCGGATCTTCGTCAAAGAACAGGTGGTCGGGGCGCTTGACGCCGATCTCAAGCATGTGCCACTCGGCGACTGCATCGTGATCGGCACGGCGACGGATCCCTACCAGCCCGCTGAACGCCGCTTTCGGATCACGCGCGCTGTGCTGCAGCGCCTGACGCGCTGTGAAGGTCTTTCCTTTGGTATCATCACCAAGAGCCCGCTGATCGCGCGCGACTGCGATCTGCTCGTGCGCCTGCAAGAGCGGAACGAGCTCCAGGTCCATGTCTCGCTGATCACGCACGACGCCGCACTGGCCCGAAAGCTCGAAGCGCGCTCGCCCGTTCCGGCGGCGCGGCTCCGGGCGTTGCGCAAGCTCGTGGAGGCGGGTGTCCACGCGGGACTGATCATCGCGCCGGTCCTTCCAGGTATCACGGACGACGTCGTGCATCTCGACGCGCTGTTCGCCGCCGCGAAGGGCGCCCGGGCGCGGTTCATTCACGCGGGGGCGCTGCGACTCTACCCCGCCATCCGCGATCGCTTTCTCCCCGTGTTGGGAGAGCACTTCCCAGAGCTGGTGCCGAAGTACGACCGCGCCTATAAAGGCCACGGCTACGCACCGCGCGACTACGCCAAAGCGCTCTCGCGTCGCATCGAGAGACTTCGCAAGAAGCATGGGTTCAAGAATCAGAGCGCGATGTTCGACCGCTACCGGCCGGCCAGGATGCCGGTCCAGGGCGAGCTGGAGCTGCGAGGGAGCTTACCTTAGTTCCTCGAGAGCAGGTGGAACACGCGCGTCTCCCCGCACACGGGAGCGGCCGCGTCGTGGATGTAGCCCCGTACGAACGCGTTCATGAGGCCAGTCGTATCGGCCTGGTCCTCGAGCAGGTAACCCACCGGCGCGGAGCCAGCCGCCCGCACGCGTGCACAACCTCCCGTCCTGAACAACACGACGATCCCCGCGGCATTCCGGCGTGACGTATCTGGAGCGGCTAGGCGCACCGTCACATCACCAAATGTTCGGACCGGCGGGCCGCCGTTGCTTGGACTCGGCGTCGGTGCGTACACCGTTGCCGACGCCCGCATCTCGTACGTTCGGGCGAAGGTTGCAGCCAGCCCCGGGGCGGCGTCCACCGTATCCAACGAGAAGTAGGGTAGAGGGTAGATCGAAACGTCGGCCGGTACGGGCGGGCAGATGAGTGGGCCCTTCTTCACGAGAAAATAAGGCGCGAAGGTAACCGCCGATTGATCGGCGCTGGCGCCCGGCCTGAAGGTCCACTGCTGGCACGCGGGGAACGGGATCACGAGGCGCACCGGGAAGGGCGTCGCGGCCGTCACTTCCGCCGGCCATTCCATCCACTGCACGACGCCGGACTGCAGCTCGAGGTCCGAATCGCAGGCCGCGAGCGCCGCAACAATTGGGATATAGTAGAGGGACCGCATGATGCTATCCCGGCGTGACGTGAAAGACGCGCGTCTCGCCGCAGATCGGGGTGGCGGCGTCGTAGATGTAGCCGCGCACCAACGCGGCGGCGCCGCCGGCTGCTGCCTGATCATCGAGCGCTATTGCCGCATTCGGGGCATAGACGCCGAGGGGGCGGACCCGGAGGCAGTTCTGCGAGTCCCGGTCGAGACTCGCGTACCCCCCCGCGTTGCGACGCGATGGGTCCGCGCCACTCGGCCGCACCATGACCGTACCGTAGGCGCTTACCAAGAGGCGCGCCGCCACCACGTCAAAATGGTAAGTGAAGTCCGGCATCGGAGCGCGCATCTCGTAGGTGCGCGGAGACCCCGCGAGGAGACCCGGTGCGATGCCGGCAGTGTCCAGTGCCGTCACAACGAAAGCGTTTCCCGTCGCCGCGGCGCAGAGAATGTGATCGTCCTCGAACGTGAAATACGGAGCGAACGTGACAGCGGACTGATTGGCCGAGGCGCCGGGCCGAAACTGCAGGTTTATGGCGCAGATCCCCCAGACGACAAGCCGCGTGCGGAACGGTTGCCCCGCGTTGACCTCAGCCGGCCAGTCCATCCATTGGACCGTTACGGGAGTGACCTTGCCGCTGGATTCACATGCGGCAAGCAAAAAAAGGCAGCTCGTGACGAACGCAGAGAGGCGCATCCTTGATATTTACCCTACGATCCGGCGTCCGCGTCACCTTCCAGCCACTTGCGGGCCACCGCGCGGATCGTCCCCGGCGCGTTTCCCTCTGCGCGGTTGTTCGCCAGAATGAACGCCTCCACGCGGCGGCGATGCGCTTCGCTCACCAGCCGCACCAAATCCTGCCGCAAATCCGGGAGTGGCTCCTGCACCCGGTCGTAGGGCTGGAACTGCTTGACCGCATCGGCATAGCGGCGTCCAGGCTTCAGCAGCGCACGGGCGACCGTAAACTCCGCCGGAAACGTCCAGCCCAGGTCCAGCTGCTCACCGATCGCCGGCATTTCGGTCCAGGAGTTGAACACGTGCGCGACGCCGTGCCGCTTCAGCACCTCGCCGTGGATCGGCGTGAGCAGCTCCGGATTGCGAAGCTCGACGGCGTACCGAAAATCGTGCGGTAGCTCCTTCAAAAAATCGTCGAGCTGATCGGCCCATTGCAGCGGATCCGGCAGATCCTTGCCGCGCATCGCCTGGAACTCGAAGACGAAGCAGCCGGCATGATCGCGAAACACGCGGGTGTAGGGCCCCAGCACGCTGTCCTTGAATAGCGCCGCGTTCAGACAGTCCGGATTGCGCAGCCCGGCGAGACCGGGCTGCGGCGCTTCCTGGCCGAGTCGCCTGGC
>Ga0209268_1000628_pt1 | contig 18179 bp, 18 predicted proteins | sample GraSoiAngelo_143_FD_185900 | JGI IMG/M metagenome (GOLD analysis project Ga0209268, IMG submission 185900) | Grasslands soil microbial communities from the Angelo Coastal Reserve, California, USA - 14_1009_02_30cm (SPAdes) (version 2) | ecosystem: Environmental > Terrestrial > Soil > Grasslands ... | reverse complement strand
TCACGAAGCCGGTTCTGTTGCCACCGAGCGCAAAAAAACCGTTAGCCGTGTTGTCGGAGCCGGTGGTGTTCCTCTCGAGCGCCTGAAAACCGGTGGCCGTGTTTTGGAAGCCGGTTGTGTTGTTAAGGAGCGCCTCAAAACCAATTGCCGTGTTGTTGGTGCCGCTTGTGAGGTTCAAGAGCGCATCATCACCCTCAGCGGTGTTTCCGTTGGGATAACCCCCGTCTGGCGGCGGGAGGAGTGCTAGCGTTATAGGCAAAGGCCCAAAGCAAGCAAACGTGAGCGCGATGAGAAGTGGTAGAGTTGTCGTTTTAAATTGGATCACCGGATTCATGGTTCTTCCTTTCTTTTCCTTTTCCCCGCTGAGTTACTTTCTGGGATTGCGGGTCCGGAAGGGGCGAAGAACCTAGCGGGGAAATGTCCTCCGCCTGATTCAGATCCGTTTGACGACGCCGAGTTTGGAAAAACCTCGCCGCCTTGTCAAGCCAAAAAGCCGCCCCCGAATCGCAGATTCGAGTTCCCTAAACGCGGTCAGCTTTTCATCGGTGTGCACAACGAAACGCTTTCTGTCGCCGCGATGCGCGTCAGCAATTCAGTTCGTTCGTTTCAGTGGTGGATTGTGAAGGACGTAGCCGATGACTTTGCTTACTTGGCTAGCGTTTTACCAGCACAGGTGTCCCGATGTGAGCGGCGTTATAAAACTGGCGCGCTTTCCAATAGGGCATCCTAATGCATCCATGTGATGCAGGCACGCCGGGCAGGTAACCCTGGTGCAATCCGTAGCCCGGCGAGAATTCAAGGAAGTAGGGCATCGGGGTGCCCACGAAGTGCGAATGCGGCGGTCTACGGTCACGCAGGCTATCGATGTTGGCCTTCACGACATGGCCTGAGTCATCAACATAATCACCATAGAGACTGGACCGATGATCCTCGTCCTTACGGATCACCTGAAAGTCACCAGTCGGAGTGCGGTATCCTTCCCGGCCGCTCGATATGCGAGACGACGCAACTCTATACCCTCCACGGTAGAGATAGGCTTCTTGCTCTGGCAAGCTCACGACGATCGACGGCCGGCCTGAATGACGCTCTGGTAAATTCGATGTGACCATGTCGGTCATAGTGCTACAGGCGCTCAAGGCCATGAAGATCGCGCAGAGCGCCCAAAATTGTGAAAATCGATTCATTAGCAATGGAATCGGGTACGCGAAGTTTTCCAGCCGTTCACATGAACAAATAGTTCAAATTGGATTAGATCTGTGTATGGCATCGACCGCCATCCGTCTTTCAGAATTAAGCTTTGGAGTCATAATCAACACCTCAAGCGGAGGCTGCGACTCCGGATCTGAGGCAGAATTGCTTAGCGTCCTTGGGAGTGCGGGCGTGACAGAGTGCAAAACCTGGTGTGGAGAGGCAGATCAAATGGAGCGGTCGTTCGCCGAAGCAGCGGTGCAGAAGCTCGAGGTGCTCATCGTGCTCGGAGGGGACGGCACCATTCGGACCGCTGCAGAAGCGTGTAGCAGGAGCGGCATGTACCTTCTGCCGCTGCCCGGCGGGACGATGAATATGCTCCCTCGAGCGTTGTATGGAGACGTTTCATGGGAAAACGCGCTTAAAAATACGCTCGCTGATCCTGTAACAAAGGTCCTTTCCGGAGGCCGCGTCGAAGACAACCAGTTTTTTGTTGCCGCCATTATAGGTGCGCCTGCGCTGTGGGTGGAGGCTCGCGAATCTCTTCGCGAAGGTGACATTGTTGATGCAATCAAAACAGGCACCTTCGCTTTCCAGGAAATGTTCGATGCGAAGATTCAGTATTTCATTTCATCGGAAACGAATGGCGAAGCTGAAGTCGTCGCTGTTATCTGCCCGCTCATATCGGAACAAATGGCTGAGTCGGAGCAAGCGCTTGAAGCCGCTTTCATTAATGTGGAGAACGCAATCGAACTAATCGGCCTTGCGACTGCCGCTGCCGTTGGCAAATGGCGCGACGCCCAAAAGATAAGCGTCAGCAAAACCAAACGGGTGACTGTGCAATCAAGCAAAGATATTCCGATACTTCTCGATGGAGAAAGGGTGAAGGTAGGTAGGAAGGCGGAGATCAGTTTTGTGCCAAGCGCTGTCAATGTCATTGTACCTGCCCAGAGGGTCAGCTAACAAGAACCTAGCGGGGAAATGGCCTCCGCCTGATTCAGATGCGCGTAGCGACGCGGAGGTTGGAAAAATCTCGCCAATATGTCAAATCAATTCGCTGTAAGCGCGCATCGCTGATTCAACCTCAGCAAACGCAGTCAGCTTTTCATGACGTGCACAACGAAACGCTTTCCGCTGCTCCAGATGTAGATCCGCAAGTGCGAAATTCGTTTTCGCCGATTGCATAACAAGCTTAAGATGCGCCGCACAGCGCCGATGTGGCGAAATGGTAGACGCAACGGACTTAAAATCCGTTGGGCCGTAAAAGGCCCGTGCCGGTTCGAGTCCGGCCATCGGCAGTTTTTCAATTTCGGATAGCGGAAAGCGGATAGATGGAGCGCCCTCTTTTTATTCCCATTGTTCTCGGAACTGCGCGTTAGGGACGGCAGAGCGAGAACGTCGCGCGTTTCGTTTTTGAGCAGACAAAGAAGCGCGCGGATGTGGAGACGGAACTGATCGATGTGTGCAAACTCCCAATGAAACTGGATGATGCAGGCGAGCAAATGAAGGACCCAACGTTCTCGGCGATGATCGATCGCTGCGACGGGCTGATCATTGTCACGCCCGAATACAATCACGGTTATCCGGGGCTTCTGAAACACGCGCTCGATATGAATTTGAAAGAATACATTCACAAGGCGGTTGGAATTTGCGGCGTGTCGGCGGGGCCGTTTGGCGGGGCTCGCGTGATCGAGGGCCTGCTGCCGGTCATGCGGGAGTTGGGTCTGGTTACAATTTTCGAGGACGTCAATTTCGGGAACGTGCGAAATATTTTCGACGAGCAGGGAAAATTACTCGATCAAGCTTATGTTCGACGTGTGGACAAATTTCTGAATGAATTAACATGGATGGCACGTGTGCTTCGCCACGGACGTGAGAACGTTTCGGAAGTGTAAGATGGAGTGAAAGGATTGCGAAAAGCGTGAAAGCGAGGCTGAGAATCGACATCAAAACGAATCGTGGCCAGGATCGTAGCAACCAATGAGAATTTGCTCTCAATCTTAAGCACGATTCAGTGCGACATGCGTTATAAGATTTGCAGTGACCGAACAGTGGAATGAAGAGCATCCATGTATCAATTCGTAATCAGCGACTGACATTGAAGGAGGATGAGACGCCGATCCGCAGTTACCCGGTGTCCACTTCGCGATTCGGCATCGGAACGGAAGAAGGCAGCATGAAAACGCCAACGGGTCGATTTTCGGTAGCGAAAAAGATTGGCGGCGACATGCCGAGCGGCACAATTTTCCAAAGTCGCATGCCGCTCAAGCCCAGCGATCCGCTTCCGCCAACGGAAGATCTGGTCACGTCGCGTATCTTATGGCTCGACGGATTAGACGAGCAGAATGCCAATACGCGCGACCGCTTCATCTACATCCATGGCACGAAACATGAGCACAAGATCGGCAAGCCGGACAGCTGCGGTTGTGTCAGAATGCTAAACGCGGATGTAATTGAGCTATTCGATTTAGTGGACCAGGGGACGCCAGTCGTAATCGAGGCATAAAATTGCGGGATTTGAGCGACTGCAGCCGTCGTATGCAGAAACTGCAAATTGTGCTTGCATACATCCAAAGAACCTAAGAGAAACGTTGCTTCCCGTGTGATCCTAAACGGGTACCTGCAGCTTGCGGCGAAAGGAGGCGATATAGATTGAAAATTGTAAGAGCAATCATGATCGTGGCCATTTTGGCCACTGCTTTGAGTTTCGGTGCTTGCGCTCAAAGAAAAGAGACCGTGACCACAAGCGCGGGAACGACCGGATACTCGAAATAAATCCGGCTCCCTGTTTGTGATACGTCCAAAAAAGTTAAGAAAAAGCATTGCTTCCCCGTTGTTCCCTGCCTAAACAGACCGGAGCAACCTGCTGCGAAAGGAGGCGAGATAGATTGAAACTATTGAAAACGATCGTGGTCGTGGCCGTTCTGGTCAGCGCTTTGGGACTCGGGGCTTGTGCGCAACACAAGGAGGTGGTGACTCCACCTATGGGGAAAACCGGAAAATAGCTCCGGCATCCGGCAATTTAACCTGGGCGGATTCGCCCAAAAGGCCAGGTCGTATTTCGGCCTGGCCTTTTTTCGCCTCCTGAATGTTCAGCCCTCATCCGGTCACGCGACGGTAAAGCGACATACGAATAAGATGCCTCGCTTCCCATCTCATCCGTTTCCCGTTAAGCTGCGTGAATGGAATTGAAGGGTGAGCAGATTTCCCTCGTTGAACTTGCGGCGGTCGCTCTCGGAGGTGAAGCCGTTCATGTTTCTTCGATCGCGCGTCCGCGGATTCTCGCGGCGCGCAAACTGATCGAGGAAATTGTCGCACGAGATGTGGTGACTTACGGCGTCAACACGGGATTCGGCAAGCTCTCCGATGTCCGGATTCCCCATGCTGAATTGCACCAGCTTCAATTGAACCTAATTCGCAGCCACGCGTGCGGAATTGGAAATCCGCTGTCCGAAGGCGAGGTGCGCGCGATGATGTTGCTGCGCGCGAACGTCTTGGCTCTCGGTATGAGTGGCATCCGTTGCGAAGTCGTCGAGTTGCTTTGCGAAATGCTCAACCGGGGCGTCCATCCCGTCGTTCCAGAAAAAGGTTCGGTCGGGGCGAGCGGTGATCTCGCTCCGCTTGCGCATCTTGCATTAAGTCTTGTCGGTGAAGGCGAAGTTTTCTTTCAAGGGCAACGGATGTCGAGCGCCGGCGCTCTGCGGCGAGCTGAGTTAACGCCACTGCAACTTGAAGCAAAAGAAGGCCTGGCATTGCTCAACGGCACCCAGGCGATGCACGCGGTTGGTGGGCTCGCGCTTTTGCGCGCCCAGCGCCTCGCGCGTATCGCTGACGTTGCCGGCGCGATGAGTCTCGAAGCGTTGAAAGGCACCCCTGCCGCTTTCGATTTGCGGTTACAGGAAGCGCGACCGCACCCAGGCCAGAAAGCTGTGGCCAAACATCTTTTATCGCTGATGGAGGACAGCGAAATTCGCCAGTCACACGTCAAAGGCGATCCGCATGTCCAAGACGCATACAGCCTCCGTTGCATGCCGCAGGTGCACGGGGCAGTTCGAGGCGCGTTGACGCATTGCGAAGATGTTTTGCTGATTGAATCTGCATCAGCGACCGACAATCCGCTTGTGTTTGCGGACAGCGGAGAAGTGATTTCCGGCGGTAACTTTCACGGCGCACCGCTTGCCTTCGCGTTCGATTATGCTGCGATCGGGATTGTCGACCTGATGAACATGAGCGAGCGTCGTATCGATCGGTTGGTTAATCCGGACAAGAACGAAGGGCTTTCTGCATTCCTGGCACGGAAACCGGGCGTCGAATCGGGCTTCATGATTGCGCAGGTCGCGGCTGCTTCGTTGGTCAACGAAGCGCGTGTGCTAGCACACCCGGCGAGCGCTGACAACATCACCACGTCTGGTGGAAAGGAAGATCACGTTTCAATGGGGATGACGAGCGCGCTAAAGCTGCGATCGATTGTCGATCTTGCCGAAAACTTACTGGCGATTGAGCTGCTCACAGCTGCTGAAGGCTTGCAGCATCGCAGGCCGTTGAAAGCTGGAGCAGGCGTCGAGCAGGCGTTCGCTGTTGTGCGGGAGATTGCCCCGCCACTTACGCATGACCGTGCGCTCTCGGGCGACATTGCACGTGTTGCCGAAGCGATTCGCCGGGGCGATTTTGATGGCGAGGACGAAAAGTCATGAGCGGAAAACGAATCATCCGCGCGCCACGCGGCAGCCAACGCACCTGCAAAGACTGGCATCAGGAAGCCGCAATGCGGATGTTGATGAACAATCTCGACCCAGACGTAGCGGAGAATCCAGATCAGTTGGTCGTGTACGGCGGAACCGGTCGCGCTGCCAGAAGTTGGGAGGCATTTGAGGCGATCGTTCGCTCGCTGCGCGAGCTCGAAAATGACGAGACGCTTCTCGTGCAATCCGGAAAACCGGTCGGCAAATTCCGGACACATGGTGAAGCGCCGCGTGTCCTCATCGCGAACTCCAATCTTGTCGGACAATGGAACAACTACGCTGAGTTCAATCGGCTCGAGCGAATGGGGCTGACGATGTATGGCCAAATGACTGCCGGCTCATGGATTTACATCGGCAGCCAGGGAATTGTGCAGGGAACGTACGAAACTTTTGCCGCTGCTGGACGCAAACATTTCAGCGGCTCGCTCGAAGGAAAATTCGTACTAACCGGTGGCCTTGGAGGGATGGGTGGTGCGCAACCGCTCGCCGCGACAATGAACGGTGCGGTTTTTCTCGGAGTCGAAGTCGATCCTGCGCGGATCGAGAAGAGACTGAAGAGTGGATATTGCGACAGGAGCGCGGATTCGCTCGACGAAGCGCTGAAATTAATCGATCAGGCGCGCACAGATCGAAAATCGATATCCGTCGGATTGGTCGGTAATTGCGCCGATGTCCTGCCTGAAATTGTGAGGCGGGGAGTTGTCCCTGACGTTCTCACCGATCAAACCAGCGCGCACGATGCACTAAACGGCTACGTCCCGCACGGAATGTCGCTCGAGGATGCGCTCGCGTTGCGCCGGAAAAATCCGGACGAATATATCGAGCGCGCGATGCATTCAATGGCTGTGCATGTCGAAGCCATGCTGGCATTGCAAAAGAAGGGCGCAGTTACTTTCGATTATGGAAACAACATTCGCGCGCAGGCAAAGAAGCACGGTGTCAAAAACGCATTTGATATTCCGGGGTTTGTTCCGGAATACATTCGTCCGCTATTTTGCGAAGGGCGGGGTCCATTTCGGTGGGTCGCGTTGAGCGGTGACCCCGAAGACATCGCACGGACCGACAAACTCGCCCTCGAATTATTTCCTGAAAACCAAACGCTGGCGCGCTGGCTCGAGCTCGCCGAGAAGCGCATTCAATTTCAAGGATTGCCTGCGCGGATTTGCTGGCTCGGCTACGGTGGGCGCGCCGAGTTTGGTCTTGCGATGAATGAATTAGTGAAACGTGGCGAAATCAAAGCGCCCATCGTGATCGGCCGCGATCATCTCGACTCCGGCTCCGTCGCGTCTCCTAATCGCGAAACAGAAGGCATGCTCGACGACAGCGACGCAATCGCTGACTGGCCATTACTGAATGCGCTGATCAATACCGCTGCGGGTGCCTCGTGGGTGTCGATCCATAACGGTGGCGGCGTCGGCATTGGTTTCTCGCAACATGCCGGAATGGTTGTCGTTGCTGACGGCACCGAAAATTCCAAACGTCGGCTGGAGCGTGTACTTAGCAGCGATCCCGGCATGGGCATCCTTCGCCACGCCGATGCCGGCTATTCGCGCGCTATCGAATTCGCCGCGAGGCACGACATCAATATCCCAATGCAGCCGCGAGCGCGGGATTGACCGTAGCAGGCAAAGGCATTCCAATGCAGAAGCTTATCGAGTGCGTGCCGAATTTCTCTGAGGGGCGAGATCAAAACATTATTGGGCAGATTACTGACGCCATTAAATCAGTAGATGGCGTTTCGTTGCTGGACGTCGATCCCGGGGCGAGCACGAATCGGACGGTGGTGACTTTTGTCGGGAATCCTGAAGCGGCAGTGGAGGCGGCGTTTCGCGGCATCAAAAAAGCGGCGGAACTGATCGACATGCGTAAACACAAAGGAGCGCATCCACGGATGGGCGCGACTGATGTCTGCCCATTCATTCCGGTCAGCAGCGTTAGCTGGGAAGAGGCAGTTGAGTGCGCGAATCGCCTTGGAAAACGCGTGGGCGAGGAATTGAAGATTCCGGTCTATCTCTACGAAAAAGCTGCCAAAGATAAATCACGCTCGAACCTTTCCATTATTCGCGCAGGCGAATACGAAGGATTTTTTGAGAAAATAAAGCAACCCGAATGGAAACCAGATTTCGGGCCCGCCGTTTTCAATGAGAAATCGGGCGCGACAGTCATTGGGGTTCGCGATTTTCTCGTGGCCTACAATGTGAACTTGAACACGAAATCGGTGCGTCGTGCGACCTCGGTCGCGTTTGATGTGCGAGAGCAGGGGAGAGCAAAGACTGAAGACGGCACGCCTTCGGGCAAACCGATTCTGGATTCCAACGGGGAAGCCGTTCGGATTCCTGGCATGTTGAAACATGTGAAGGCGATCGGTTGGTTCGTGAAGGAATACGGGATCGCGCAGGTCTCGATAAATCTCACCAACATCGAGGAGACACCGTTGCACGTTGCATTCGATGCCTGCATAGAATCGGCCGCAAGGCGCGGCTTGCGCGTGACTGGTTCGGAGATTGTGGGCATGGTTCCAAAAAAATGCTTGGTTGATGCCGGCCGCTATTTTCTTCGCAAGCAGCGATGGTCCGAAGGCGCTTCAGAGGAAGAGTTGATCGATATTGCGATTCGCTCGATGGGCTTGAGCGAATTGAGACCTTTCGATCCGAAAGAGAAAGTGATTGAGTTGAAGATTGAATCCGCTGAACAAAAGCTGTCCCTGGCGAAGATGAATCTGCGCGAATTTTGCAATGAAACGTTGAGCGATTCGCCCGCGCCGGGCGGAGGTTCCGTGGCAGCGTTGATGGGCGCGTTAGGTGCGTCGCTGGGCGGAATGGTGGCGAATCTTTCTGCCGGGAAACGTGGCTGGGACGACAAGCTCGAGTATTTCAGCGGTTGGGCCGTCAAGGCGCAGCAACTCAAGGACGAATTGCTGTCGCTTGTAGACGAGGATACGGCCGCTTTCAACAAAGTAATGGATGCATTGGCGTTGCCCAAGGAATCCGCCGAAGAAAAGGCTACACGTGCTACGACCATTGAAGAGGCGACTAAGCATGCGGCAGAGATTCCCCTGAAAGTCATGGAAACGGCATCGAGGTCGTATGCCTTGCTGGCCGAAATGGCGGAAAGAGGAAATCCAGTCTCAATCTCCGATGTCGGTGTCGGTACCCTAGCTACTCGCGCGTGCATCGAAGGGGCGGCATTGAACGTGCGAATCAATCTTGGCCAATTGAAGAACGAGAAATCCAAAAAGGATCTTCAGGAGAAGGTTCGAAAGATCAGCGCGGATTCCGAGGCACAGTTCAAGACCATCATCGAGGTTGTCGAAGGCAAGCTAAACAAATCGTGAAGTCACTCGCTGTTCTTCACGCTTCGCAACTCGTCACGCTGGCTGGAGCGAACCGATTCCGCGTAGGCGCGAAGATGTCTACGCTAGCGATTATTCAAGACGGCGGAATGCTGATCCGCGACGGAAAGATCGACCTCGTCGGCGCCAGCACTGAGATCGAGAACAAAGCAGGCGATTCGGAAGTTATCGATGCTCGTGGGAAAGTCGTTCTCCCCGGTTTTGTCGATGCGCACACGCATTTGGTTTTTGCGGGGAATCGTCTCGACGATTTCGAGCGCCGCGCGCGTGGCGAAACGTACGAACAAATCGCGAAAGCCGGCGGCGGGATTTGGTCAACTGTTGAAAAAACCCGCGCGGCATCGGATGCCGACCTTCTTGCTCAAGCAAAGAAACATGCAGAGTGGTTTCTGCGCTGTGGGACGACCACGGTTGAAGCCAAGTCTGGCTACGGACTGACACTCGATGATGAGTTGAAAATCTTGCGCGTGATGCGGCGGCTCAAGGAAGAAACGTCGCTGGAAATTGTACCGACGTTGCTCGGAGCGCACGCGGTCCCGCGCCACATGAATGCCGACGAATACATTGATCTTGTTATCGATGGGATGTTGCCACGGGTCGCGGGCGAAAAACTCGCGGAGTTTTGCGACGTATTTTGCGAGCCTGGGTATTTCGACATCGAACAATCGAGAAGAATCTTAACGGCAGCCAGGAAACTCGGACTGAATCTGCGAATTCATGCCGATCAACTCACTAATTCTGGCGGAGCACAGCTTGCTGCTGAATTGAAAACGACTACAGCGGATCATTTGGAGAAAACAGAGGAGCAGGGAATTGCGGCAATGAAATCAGCCGGCGTGCAACCGGTGCTCTTGCCGGGTTCAGTGTATACGCTCGGATTGTCGGATTACCCGCGCACGCGCGAAATGATCGAGGCCGACCTTGGGGTTATAATCGCAACCGATTTCAATCCAGGCTCCTCGCCAACACCGAGTATGCCGATGATTCTGTCGCTTGCATGCACGCAGATGAAAATGTCACCAGCGGAAGCAATCACAGCAGCGACGATCAACCCTGCTCACTCTCTCAATCGCGGCGATACGATGGGTTCGCTTGAGGCAGGCAAACTAGCGAACTTTTCGATTTTCGATTGCGAAAATTACCGCGAGTTGGCGTACTGGTTTGGAATTCCGCAGACGCATTCCGTTTACGTCTGTGGTAAATGTGTTTCAAGAGCGGGCGGTCTCTAGTCCGCCGCAAGGAAGCACATCAAAGAATGTCGCCGGAAGAACAACTCTTAAGACTGGAAAAGGAGTTCGCAGAAGCCGTTGTCAAAAACGATCCCGAAGCAATCGCACGATTTGTCGCTGATGACTGGATAATCATCGATGCGGACGGAGGAATCGTTGACAAGGTCCGTTTCCTCACCGTGGTCAAGTCGCATGACTTAACGCACGAGATAATGGAGTCGGACGATATTCGTGTTCGTGTTTATGGAGACAGCGCGGTTGTTACTACGCTAACTCGCACCAAGGGCAAATTCATGAGACAAGACTTCAGTACGCAAGAGCGGTCTACGGATTTCTTTGTGAAGGTCGATGGGCGGTGGCAATGCGTTCTGACGCAGCTTACTCGATTTGCAAAATGATGAATCCATAGCTCGCGACAGCCAGAGCTCACCCGCTGGTGCATTTTGCGGCGCTCGAAGAGCGCCGCTACACTGATTCAATGAAAGTTGAAGTCGAAAAGCACCCAGGATTGGTCTCGAAGCTGCAGATTGAGTTGCCTCCTGAGGATGTGGCAAAGGAGTGGGATGCGATCGCAAATAGCTTCGCGCGAGTCGCAAAGATTCCGGGTTATCGGCCGGGGAAGGCGCCGCGTGCCGTGATCGACAAAAGATTTCGCAAAGAAATCCAGGAGGAACTGACCAAAAAACTCGTCTCCAAAAGTTATCACGAAGCAGTCGAACGGGAGCAATTACGTGTGGCTTCTTTAACGAACATCGAAGACGTTCAGTTCGGCGAGAACAAATCGATGCGCTTCCGCGCTACCGTGGTTACCGCGCCAGAATTCGAGCTACCGGATTACAAGCAAATTCCCGTGCAAGTGCCGGACACAAAAGTTTCTGATGTCGAGGTCGATGAGGCGCTGGATCGTTTGCGTGATCAATCCGCCGACTTTGTAGATGTGCCGGCACGCGCGTTAGAAATGGGCGATTTTGCAGTGCTTGACTTCGAGGGGTCAGTGGAGAGCAAGCCGATCAGCGAAATCGCGCCGCAAGCCAGCAAAAATTTGTACGGCGGCAAAAAATTCTGGCTGCATCTCGCGGCTGACAATTTTCTGCCGAAATTTTGTGAACAGTTGATCGGGCAAAAACCCGGCGAAACGCGCCTAGTGATCGTCCATTTCCCAGAGGATTTTATGGTGAAAGAATTGGCAGGCAAAAAAGCGGATTACGCCGTTACGTTGCGTGACATCAAGGAGAAGGTTTTGCCAGCACTCGATGATGCGTTCGCGACCAAATTAGTTCCCGGAAAAACGCTTGCCGATCTTCGCCAGATGATCGAGCACGATATTGAGCATGCAAAAGAGCATGATGCTGAGCGAGCCAAGGAATCGCAGATCGTCAAGTTTTTGCATGAGCAGACTCAGTTCGAGTTGCCTCCAGCGCTTCTTCAAAATGAAACACGTCGTGCATTGGCTGAATTGGTGCAACAGAATCGCGAGCGCGGTGTTACTGATGAGATGCTGAAGGAAAAGGAAAAAGAGCTCATCGATGGTGCTGCGAGTCTCGCGGCGCATCGGTTGAAAACCAATTTCATTCTGCACCGGATTGCGGAGCGCGAAAAAATCCAGGTAATTAAGGAAGATATTGATTTTCGCCTCAAGCAGGAGGCGTCGCGTTATGACATTTCGCCAGAAAAAATGCGCAAGGAACTGCAGCAAAAAGATGCATTGGATGACGTCGCTGAACAGATTCTGCTGGGCAAGACTCTTGATTTCCTAAAGGCGAATGTTAGCGTCGAAACAGTGCAAGAGAGCACCCTTAAAGAAGAAAAATCATGAGTGTAGCGGATGAAAACGTTTCCCAGGTGCTGATTCCGATGGTGGTGGAGCAGACTGGCCGCGGCGAGCGCAGCTACGATATCTATTCGCGGTTGCTCAAGGACCGTATTGTCTTCATCGGAACGCCGATGGACGATCACATTGCGAATCTCGTCATCGCTCAGCTTCTCTTTCTGCAAATGGAAGACTCCAAGAAGGACATCAACATCTACATCAATTCACCTGGCGGTTCGGTGACTGCAGGACTCGCGGTATATGATACGATGCAGTTTCTCACTTGCGACGTGACGACTTACTGCCTTGGGATGGCTGCGAGTATGGCGGCTGTGCTCCTTTGCGCAGGCACGAAAGGCAAACGTTTTGCGCTGCCGAATTCCGACATCATGATCCATCAGGTTTCCGGCGGTGCGCAGGGCGCGGCGAGCGACGTTGAACGGCAGGTCGATTACATGTTTAAGCTAAAGAAACGCCTCATCCGAATCATGGCGCAACACACTGGGAAAACGGAGGAGCAAGTCCGGGGCGATTCAGATCGCGATTATTATATGTCCGCAGAAGAGGCGAAGGCATATGGTTTGGTGGACGAAGTGATTAAGTCCCGAAAGGAAATTAAGTTGCTCGACGGCGCGACCCCGCCTTCCAGTGACCGGTCAGTGGAAATCGCGGAGGTGGCTTTGCCGCGCAAGGCCGCGGGATAACAGCGACTTTCAATATGGCCCGCGCTTCCAATCTCACGATGTGCTCGTTTTGTGGCAAGAGCCATGCCGAGGTGCGCAAGCTAATCGCTGGTCCTGGCGTTTATATCTGCGATAGCTGCATCAACGTTTGCAAGAGCATTCTTGATAAGGAACTCAACGAGGACGCCCGGCGTCAATCGTCCAACATTCGCGTACCTAAGCCGGCGGACATCCGGCGCGCGCTCGATCAGTATGTAATCGGGCAGGACATCGCGAAAAAGACGCTGTCTGTGGCGGTCCACAACCACTACAAGCGAGTGCTGCAAACCGCGTCGCCCGCCGAGGCGTCCGCTGCGTTTCAGCCCGACCCGCTTGCGGATGTTGAAATTGAGAAGAGCAACATTTTACTCATCGGACCTACTGGCTCCGGCAAAACACTGCTTGCCAAGACACTTGCCAGGATCCTGGACGTGCCGTTTTGCATTGCTGACGCGACAACGCTGACCGAAGCCGGCTACGTCGGCGAAGACGTCGAAAACATCATCCTGCGGCTCCTTCAAAATTCGGATTACGACGTGAAACGAGCGGAGATTGGCATCGTTTACATCGACGAAATCGATAAGATTGGACGCAAGACCGATAACGTGAGTATCACTCGTGACGTGTCCGGCGAAGGAGTGCAGCAGGCGCTTTTGAAAATTTTGGAGGGCAGCACGTGCAATGTCCCGCCCCAGGGCGGCCGCAAACATCCGCACCAGGAATACATCCAGGTCAACACTGAGAAGATTCTCTTCATTTGTGGCGGGGCATTTATTGGGCTGGATAAGATCATTCAAAAGCGCGTCGGCCAAAAAGTAATGGGCTTTGGCAGCCCGACGCTCGAAGTGGAAGAAGCATTGCGAAAGCAAGCTGTCCGACACGTGGAGCCGGAAGACTTGCTCACTTTTGGAATGATTCCCGAATTCATTGGACGCCTGCCGGTTGTTAGTTCGCTCGATGCGCTAACAGAAGAAGAAATGGTAGCCATTCTGACTGAGACGAAAAACGCCATGGTGAAGCAGTACAGCAAACTATTCTCGATGGAAGGCGTCCGTTTATCTGTGACCAAAGATGCGTTGCGGGCGCTGGCGGCGCAGGCAGTTACAAAGGGTACAGGCGCGCGCGCTCTCCGTTCGATGCTCGAGCGGATCATGCTCGACATCATGTACGATGTGCCCAGCCGCGAAGATATCGCCGAAGTCACAATCAATCGGGCGGTGGTGGAGGGCAAAAAACTTCCACTGATTCGTAAAAAGCAGGACAAAACGGCGGCCTGATTTGGCGGAAAACGCCGAACGCTCCCCTCAGCATTCAAAGCTGTCATTCTGAGCGAAGCGAAGAATCTCTGATCCGAGATGTTTCGCTTCGCTCAACATGACAGGACTGCTGGTTAGAATGTTGAGTGTTTGGGATTGCGCGTCGACTGTGAGGCCTGCCATGCGCGCAGCCATTATCAACACCGGGACCGAGCTTTTGCTTGGCGATGTTCAGGACGCGCATCTCGCATTCATCGCACGCGAGATTTTTCCGTTGGGTCTGCGCATCGAGGAGCGGCGCACGGTCCCAGACGCCGAGGTCATCAGGGGAACGGTGAGTGACTTGCTTCCGGCCTGTGAAATTCTTTTCGTGACCGGCGGTTTGGGTCCAACCACCGATGATACCACTCGAGAAATGGTTGCCGATGTACTCGGATTAGAGCTGTATCAGGACCCACAACTGCTGACTTCGCTTCAGCAGCGACTTCGAACACGGGGAATCAAATGGTCTGAGGGGATTGCTCGTCAGGCCAATGTCCCGGCAGGCGCACAGGTTCTTCCGAATGAAAACGGAAGCGCCTCGGGATTCTATTTGAAGCCAAATATTAATCCCCGGATTCCATCCCCGCATATTTTTGTCCTGCCAGGGCCGCCGCGCGAGCTTCAGCCGATGTTCCGAACATCCGTTATGCCGATCTTACGCTCAATCGTACCGGCCTCGGCGTTACTGGAGCGACGGCTGTACAGGATCGCCGGAGTGGGGGAGTCGCTCGTTGAGGAAGCAATCGGCAGAAAAGTTTTGGCGATTTCGGGGATTGAGCTCGGCTATTGTGCGAGACCAGGCGAAGTGGAAGTGCGCATTATCGGGAAAGCCGACGCGATTGAACAGGCGGGTGCCATCATCAGATCGACGTTGGGAGTCTCGATCTTTTCTACAGCGAATGAAAACCTAGAGGAAGTAATCGTCAAACTGCTCATACAGCGCAATGAAACGATGGCCACCGCAGAATCGTGCACTGGCGGATTGATTGCGAACCGCATCACGAACGTGTTTATTGCCGGTTATGTTTGTTACGCTGATCAGGCCAAGACCGACATGTTGAATGTCGATCCAAAGGTCATCAAAGAGCACGGCGCCGTGAGCGAGCCGGTTGCACGCGCTCTTGCCGAACATGCCCGCTTCCGTGCGGGATCCAACTATGCTCTCGGAACGACTGGAGTTGCCGGGCCAACCGGTGGATCGCCGGAAAAGCCAGTGGGAACGGTTTACGTTGCCCTCGCGTCAACGGAGTCAAAAACGACCGCGAAGAAATTCTTTTTCCCCACTGATCGTGAGACCTTCAAGGAGCTAACAGCGCAAGCGGGGTTTGAGATGCTACGGCGCACGCTGCTTCAAAAGTCCAATTCTCAAACCCCAATATCCAAAGAAACTTCAACCTCCATTCTCCAATAGCAAAGACAGATTTCTTGAGATCTGGTCATTGGAGTTTCTCTGGAGCTTGGCTGTTGGAGTTTGTAGCCTAGTAATCGCCGACGTCCACCGGTGTTCCCACTCTCGCGTGGTCGTAAAACAATTTTGCGCCATCGGCCGACTCGCGTATGCAGCCATGCGAAGCGGGGTAGCCAGGCAAAATTCCGACGTGCATCCCGACACCTTCGCCGGTAAGGCGAAGGAACCATTGCAAAGTGCGTTCCGCTCGGCGCGGAATCGATTCGCGCACTGACGCCCGCGCGCACGATTCGGCCAGAACCATCCACAAAGTTACCGTATAGGCTGGAATGATGATTCGGGTCCTTTTCCATCACAGTGAAATGTCCGCTCGGTGTACCGTGACCGCGTTTGCCGGATGAAATCGGACCGTCAGCCACGATGTCGTCGCCGATCATCAGATACGTGCGCTGCTTCGAAAGCGACACGACAATTCGCGTGTTATCCGGCGTCGCCTGATTCAATAAAGATTGATTCACTTTCAATGGCGCCTGCCTTTGAATAAGCTCCGACGCTTTGCGCACCGGTTGCGGTGTCGGTCTTGGTTGCTTTGGTCCGAAGAGACGGAACTGGCCGTTGATCGAACAGGTAAAAACAGTCAGCGAAAACGCACAAACCAGTATGGAAATCTTTGCCCGCATAAATTTAGCCGCCATTGTAGCTGTTCACGCGCCGAATCCAACCCGTTAACCAACGTGATTCATGCCGTCCGACCGGAGCGTTGTGCACGCGTCGAGTCAAGGTCGCCCTCGCCGCACGCGCGAATTCATCAACCGCATCAGCGTCACCGGTACCATGCATGCTTTCGAGGACCTGAAGCAAGCCCCATCCCTGACCTTGGTATCGCTCCGTATGCAGGACGCCTTCCCCCTTGAAGTTGACATAATCGACAATGGCGTAGCAGCCTTGCGCAGTTCTCGCCAGGCGGTCGAACTGTTGCTGTACGTTGGCTCGATCGCCAGGCGCCGCTTCATCCAGCATTTTAGGCAGCGCGCTCTCCAACCGGCCAATGAGAAATTCGGCCTGAAGAGCGATCGTATCCACCAGAAACTGGCGTAATTGATTCATCTCTATCGTGTGTTGCGCGCGAAGAAACTCCGCACGTGAGTTCCATGGACATGGCTGTTCGCCGCCTCTCAAGAGCAATGTTGGCAATTTCGCGCCGCGTTTTGAAATGAAACTCACGACTTTGGGAAAACTTTCTTCAAATGGGCCGCGTCGTCCTTTCGGATACCAGATGAAATGGCCAATGCCGAGCGATGCAAAGTCTTCGCCTTGATTCCATGAAGTCAGCCCGGAAATAGTTCCATTACATTCGTTTTGCCAGATTTTTTTTCCGATCCTTTGAACGTCGGAATGCGAGAGAGTGATTCCGCAGGAGATCTGCGGCCACAATGGAATCATCCAGGTAATAAGCAATAGTACCAGGGGATAAGGGCGCCTGGATGACCAGTCATGCTGTTTTCTTGACGGGCGGCATTTATCCATTAGCGTGCGGCTTTCTGCGGCGGTTAGCTTAATTAAACCCGGCGCGGGAATCACCATCTTATGAAATATTTCATTCTTATCGTCAGCGCATCCTTAGTTGCATTGCCGTTGTTCGGGCAAGAGAAATCACCGCAACTTAAAGACCAGAAGGACAAGGTCAGCTACAGCATCGGCATGAATATTGGATTCAATCTTAGCCGGCAGAAAGTAGACATTAATCCCGACATTCTCGCCGCCGGCATCAAAGACTCCATCGCCGGTAAACCGCAACTGACCCAAGACCAAGTCAAAGACGTCATGGCACAATTTGAGAAAGACATGGAACAAAAACAGAAGCAGGCGGGAGAGAAAAATAAGACCGAGGGCGCGAAGTTTCTCGAGGAGAACAAAAAGAAACCAGGAGTAAAAACAACTGCCAGTGGGTTGGAATATAAAGTCGAGAAGGAGGGAAGCGGACCCCAGCCCAAACCGACCGACATGGTGACGGTAAATTATCGCGGCACTCTCATCGACGGCACTGAGTTCGACAGTTCTTACAAGCGCGGGCAGCCGGCCACTTTTCCAGTTACTGGCGTCATCAAGGGGTGGACCGAAGCGCTTCAACTGATGAAAGTCGGATCAAAATATCAGTTGTGGATTCCACCGAGCCTCGCCTATGGCGAACGCTCCGTCAGTCCAGAGATCGGTCCCAACGCGGCTCTGATTTTTGAAGTAGAACTACTGGACGCCAAGCCGACTCCAACACCTGGCCCAGCGGGTTCGCCGAGAGCGACGCCACCGGCTGCGTCAAAGGGTACTCCGCCGTCCGCGCCATCGCCGAAATAATTGTGGCGGCTTTGTCCGCCAAGTAAGCGCAGTACGTCCGAGTCCGAGGCTTTAATGAAAAGCCCTGCGGATTAAGGT
>Ga0209268_1000617_pt1 | contig 18313 bp, 16 predicted proteins | sample GraSoiAngelo_143_FD_185900 | JGI IMG/M metagenome (GOLD analysis project Ga0209268, IMG submission 185900) | Grasslands soil microbial communities from the Angelo Coastal Reserve, California, USA - 14_1009_02_30cm (SPAdes) (version 2) | ecosystem: Environmental > Terrestrial > Soil > Grasslands ... | reverse complement strand
CCCACCACCACGCTGCCGTCAGCGTTCCTGAACGCCGGCAGCGGCACCGTCGTCTTGTTGCCGTCGGCGTCGACAATCGTCACATCGAGCTTGTCCGTGCGCGCGGCGGCCACCTGCCCGCTGAAGCTCCCGTCCGCGTTGGGGGTGAGCGTGGTGATCGCCCCGCTGGCCAGGTTCTTGACGTTGACGGTGCCACCCGGTACAGCCGTGCCCTGCGTCCCCGTCACTGTCGTCTTACCGCTCGCGTCGGGGATCGTCGCGTTCACGGCCCCTGCGGGCGGGGGCGGCGGAGGCGTCACGTTCACCGTCGTGAATTGCGAGGCGAAGGGCGCACCCATCGGCCGGCCGACGAGATCTCTTACCGTGGCGGCGACCGTGACCTGATAGGTGCCCGCAGACTCCAGCAGCGCGTCGGGACGGAACGTAACGGCGGTGCCCGTCGGCGAGAGCGACAGCGTGCCCGAGACCGACGCGCCGCTCTTCGTCAGCGTGACCACGCCCGATCCGACGCTGGCCGGATCCACGGGCTCGGAGAAATTCACTGTCACGGGTGTGGTGAACGGGACGTTCCGCGCGCCGTTCGCCGGGTTGACAGCTACTACCGTTGGCGGAGTCGGCGCGACGCCGAGTGCGAGGGCCGAGACTCCGCCAGGCGTCGTCACGTGGGCCACCTGCGTCACGAGGTCGCCTGTCGCACGATCGAGCGCGGTCACGTTCACGTCGCCGAGCGGCGCGGCCAGCGTGTAACGCCCCCTGGCGTCGGCGAGCGCGGCGACGCCGAGCGTGTCAGGTGCGACGAGGCTCCCAGCCAGGGGCTGGCCGCTGGCGCCAGTCACGATGCCGGTGATGAAGCCGAGCGGGACGTCGGCGCGCAGGAAGGCGAAACGACCCTCGCCCTGCATGCCCGGGAACGTGAGACTTCCGTCGCCGAGGGGATCGGTCGAGACGGCGAGCGCCGCGCCCTGCACCGCCCCCACTCCCACGAGCACCAGGTAGCTGACGCCATCGACCTCGCGAAGTTGGACGACGAGGACCTGAGCGTCGGGAGCGAGGCCGCCGGGCGTCGGGATGGAGAGCGTCGCGGAAATGCCGAGCGTTCCGCCGTGAAGGTCGACCTGGACCCCGGCGAGGAACGTGAGACCCGTTGGGATCGGCGCGGGGAAGTGTGCCTGCGTCAGCGACGAGAGGAGGACGGGGAGGTTCTCGATGACCGCGCCGCCGGGAATGACGAGCTGTGCGTCGGCTGTCGCCGCGGTGCCACCAGCCGGGCCAATGACCGTGCCGCGCGCTGCGCCACGGTCGAGCGGCATCGAAACCGCTAGATCGATGACCCCACCCTGGAGCGCGCTGAGGGTGAAGGCGTGCGACGGGCTCACGTTGAAGTCAGAGATCAGCGTGAGCGGAGCTCCGGCGCCGAAGGAATAGAGCGCGAGGTCCTGGCCCGAGGGATCAGGGAACAGGCGCGCGCCGCTCACGAAGTTAAAAGTCTCAGCGAGGTCGAGGTGGAAGCTGGACCCGCTCGGCATCCGGGACGGCGGGACGACGAGCACACCGACGTGAGATCGTGCGCCGGGCTGGGCGAAGAGGATCTTGGGCGAGGGCGTGATGAAGGCGCTCACGCTCGTCGGCGGCGGATTTGCGAGGACGGCCGGCACGCCTTGGCCGACGATCGGCGCCGGCGGAGCGTTGGGCGCCGCATCGGGCAGGAGCAGGACGTACTGTCCCGTCTGCGGGACGCTCGTTGTGAGTGTCGTGTCGTCAGGAGTCCGACTGGTCTGACCCTCGACGATCCAGGCGCCGGCTGCGGGGTCCCAGCGCGCCAGCGTGAGCGTCATCCCGCTGGCGAGGTCGCTCGGCGCGCGGAGCGACAAGGCGGCTGGCGTTCCGAAGGCCGCGCCGCGAGGCGAGATGTCCAGCGCTGCGACGGGCGACCAGCCGAGGGGGAGCCGCGCGGCCAATCCCTGCGAGGTCACGGAGGTCAGCCGGAGCGACTGATCCGACGCCAGGGCGCCCGCGGGTACACCGAGACTCGCATCGCCCGCCTGGCTCGACGCCGTGCCGCCCGTCACCGATGAAATCTGGTTGTCCCTGGTGTCGAGTGGGGTGAGCCGAGCATCGAACGGGTCGGTGCGCTTGCCGTCCACGACGGTCACGACGCGATAGGACTCGGTGAAGCCCGACTTGAAGATCCGGATCCTCGCGCTTCCGGGGCGGCTCGACAGCCGGAACCTCCCCCGCGTGTCGGTTGCCGCCTGCGGGAGCGTCGGGCCGGGCGCCGCTCCGTCGAGGCTGATGAGCTGCCCGGTGGCGCCCTCGATCGGCAGGCCCGTCGCGTCATCATACACCACGCTGGCGACAACGCCGCCCCCTGGCGGCGGCGCGGCGACGACGCGGACGTCTGCGGCATCGCTCGCCGTGAGCTCGGCGAAGTCGGTCGCGCGCGCCTCGACGTGGAGGGCCGTGCCCGGCGGCGTGTCAGGCGCGACCTGGAAATCGGTCTCGTACGGCGCCTGAGCGAACGCCGCGACCTGAGCACCATCGATAAGTAACGCCACCGTCGCCACGCCGACGTTGTCGCTCGCCGTCGCAGTCAGATGCAGCGTCCCACCGGCCACCACCTGTTGCGGCGCCGCGAGGGTCACCGTGGGCGGCGTCGTGTCCGGCGCTTGGACGATGGTCAGCGTCTTTGTCGCCTCGCTCGTGTTGTCGCTGAAATCCATCGCTCGTGCCGAGAGGAGAAACGACGCGCCGATCGGCACGTCGGTAACGATGTGATAGGTCGCCTCGTAAGGCGGTGTCGTGACTCTCACGATCTCAACGCCGTCAACCGCAAACGCGACCGACTTGACGCCCACGTTGTCGGTGGCCGCCGCCGAGAGGTGCACGGTGGTTCCGGGAGCCGCCTGCGGCGGCGCGTTCAAGGTGATCACCGGGTTCTCGGCGTCGGGCAGCGCGGTGATCGTCACGCTCGCTTCGGCCGTCGCGGTGTTACCGCTCGTGTCACGCGCTATCGCCGTCACGCGGATCGTCGCCCCCACGGAAGCCACGATCGGAATCGAAATCACGCGCTCGTACGGCGGGCTCGTCACGCGCGAGGGATCCGCGCCATTGACTTCGAAGGTCACCGACTCAACCGCGGCGTTGTCGGTAGCCTGCGCGATCATCGTCACCTGGACGCCAGGTAGCGCTTCCCTCGGCCCGTTCAAGCTGACGACAGGGGCCGTCCGATCGACGATGGTCGCCGTGGTGGAGGCGGTGTTGGTGCCGCCCCGGCCGTCGGAGACGGTCAAAGCGACCGTGAAGCTCCCGGGCGTCCTGTAGCTGTGGCTCGGCGTCGCCCCGGTCCCAGTCGTTCCATCGCCAAAGTCCCAGGGGAAGCTGAGGGAGTCGTTGTCCGGATCCGTGGAGCTGGCGCCGTTGAACGAGATGGCCTGTCCGGTATCCCCGCCGTACGGTCCCCCTGGACTGGCGGTTGGCGCCCGGTTTAACACGACCGCAAACCTCACGTTCGCCGATCCGCGGTTCCCGGCTACGTCGAGCGCCTCGACCGTGATGGTCTGAGTGCCCTCGTCCAGCAGGAGCTGGGTACTGAATGCGTTGCCGGTGAGGGGGACCTGCGCGCCCTGAACGGTGATCGCACTCAGCGCGTTCGCCTCGGTCACGCTCCCGGAGACCTGGACCTGGCGACTCCGTATCGTGCTGCCCTCCGCCGGTGCGCTGATCTGCACCGCCGGTGGCGTCTTGTCGATGTTCAAGGTGATCGACCGCGTGGCCTGGTTGCCCGCCACGTCGACCGCGGCGCCACTGATCACCTGCCCGGCGCCTTCGGTGGTCACGGTGACGGGAGCGGGACAACGGGCAACGCCGCTGGTGGCGTCGGTGCACGTGAAGGTCACCGTCGCGTTTCCGTTGTTCCATCCTGCCCCGTTCGCCGCTGGGCTCACGGCGACGTCGACCACCGGTGGGGTCTTGTCGATATTGAGCGTGACAGAAGCCGTCGACTGGTTGCCGGCGACGTCCACCGCTGTTCCACTCACGACCTGTCCGGCGCCCTCGGCGGTCACCGTGACGGCGTCCGGGCAGCGGGCGATCTTGCTGGTCGCGTCGCCGCACGTGAAGCTCACCCGCACGTCTGTGTTGTTCCAGCCCGCCGCGTTCGCCGGCGGGCTCAAGACCGCGCTTGCCGCAGGGCTGGTCTTGTCGATGTTGAGCGCGACGGAGACGCTCGATTGGTTCCCGGCGATGTCCACCGCCGTGCCGCTCACGACTTGTCCGGCGCCTTCGGTGCTTAACGTAACAGGATCTGGGCAGCGCGCGATCCCGCTGGTCGCGTCCGTGCACGTGAAGCTCACCCGCACGTCCGTGTTGTTCCAGCCCGCCGCGTTCGCCGGCGGGCTCACGACAGCGCTCACGACGGGGCGACTCTTGTCGATGTTGAGCGTGATCGACACGCTGGACTGGTTGCCGGCAATGTCCACCGCCGTGCCGCTCACGACCTGCCCGGCGCCTTCTGTCGTCACCGTCACAGGGTCCGAGCAGCGCGCGATCGCGCTGATGGCGTCGGCGCACGTGAAGGTCACCCGCACGTCCGTGTTGTTCCAGCCAGCGGCGTTCACCGGCGGGCTCGCGGCCGCCGTGATGAGGGGGAGGTCGTTGTCCACCCCGATGATCCGCAGCGTGAGCCCGCAGCCCGGACCACCACGCAGCTCGACCGTCAACACGTTCGTCGTCGCAAGCGAAACTCGCCGCTCGATCACCGCAACGCTTCGATGTTCGTCCTCCCGCTCCTTCTCGCCCTCTCGCTCTCTCTCAGTCTCTAGCTCTCTCCGGTTGAAGTCGGAAGGGCCGACGACCTCCACACCGTTCAAGCCAACGACGGCGCTCGAGACCCTACAGAACTGGCCCGAAGGCAGCCCGCCATTGTCGATCCGGAGGGTGTATGTGGTCGACAGATTCAGAGCGCTAAAGCTTCGCGTCACCGTGACCGGCGCACCCGTCCCTCGCTGGTAAGTCTCGCCAAACACGGTGAAGGTGCCGGCCAGGCTGACGGCAGGAACGAGAAGCAAAAGCACGGCGGCTAGGCCAAGGGCCAACGAATTCATGGCAAGGGAAGCGGCCCGCTGGGCGCCCCACGAACGCGAGCGCGTCAACCGGTCTGCGCGCCTCGCGGGAGCGTCGAAGGATTTCCCGAGAACCCGAACCGACCGCATACTCCTCCCCACATCCGGACAGAAACCGCCGACGTCGCATGGCACCGCGTCGGCTCGCTTTGAGTTGTCCGCCGCTCGACGGGTAGGTGGATTAGGCGACTGGAGGCGCGCGAGTCTGGTTCGCGGCAGCCGTCGAGGCTGGAACCGGCTCCTCGCAGACCGGAGGAATGAAGCCGACGACTGGCTGGCCGAGACGAGCATCTGACAGCAGGGGAGGTTCGACGGCGCCGACGCTGGCGGTAATGAGAATAACGATGTCGTCGTAGTCGGCGTCATCCCAGAAGCCAGCGATCCACGACGGGTCCGAAGGGCTGGCGTGCGCTAGAGGCGTGAGCGCCGTCATCACACACACGAAGAGCACCGCCATAAGCCAGAGCGGAGGGCCCGGAGCCATCACGAACGGGAAGGCACGTTCCCACACCATGCGACTCCTTTGGTTGAACGCTTCCGAAGCCGTCCGCGACGCCTGGAACATGAGGGATTGAATTATAGGTAGCCCGGTGCTAGCGTCTATCCGCCATTTGGCGGACACGAGCGAGGCCTCAATGGGCAGGCTCAGTCAGCGTTCGACCGCGCGTCTCCTGGCGTTCATCAGAGGGCTGTACGTCCTCCGAGACCGCGAACGTTTCATCTCCCACCTGCTGAGCGCCCTGCCAACGGTCATTCCGGCCGACGTCGCCTCGTTCAACGAGGCGGAACCGGTCACCCACCGTTCGCGGACCTGGATGAACCCGACCGACCCCCTGACTCCAGAGAACATTCGCACCTGGAACGCGCTCATGCACGAGCATCCCTACGTCGCCCATCAGACACGGAGCCCGCATCCTCGTCCCGTCGTCCGGGTCTCGGACCTCGCACCTCGTAGCGACTTCGCTCGGACAGCGGTCTACAACGAGCTGCTGTACCCGCTGGGACTCGAGGAGCAGCTGCTCATGGCGTTCCCGTCGCACCGGATGTCGGTCAGTGGCGCGGGTCTTTACCGGCATCGACGCGGCTTTTCCGAGGAAGAGAGCTTCATGGTCAGCATCCTCCATCCTCACCTCCTCCAGGCGCATGACAATGCGGAGCGGCTCACCAAAGTGCTCGACGATCTGAGGGCGCTTGAACGCGGCGTGGTCGAGCTACAACGCGGCCTCGTCTATCTGACGCCCGAGGGGACAGTTTGGCTTGCGACCGCGGTGGCCCGAACGTGGCTGCACGCCTACTTCCCAGGGCGGTCAGCCGGGAGCGAGCGCTTACCAGACACGCTCCATCGTTGGGTCGTCGAGCACCTGCGGTGTTTGGACGCTGCGGAGGGCTTGTCTTCCCCGGTCCGGCCGCTGATCGTGAAGGGGAAGAGCCGACGTTTGGTGATTCGGCTCGTGCCGGATCGATCCGCGCCTTTGCTGCTCCTGCACGAGGAGGGGGTCGAGCTCGCGGCCAAGCCTCTCGAGTCATTGGGGCTGAGCCGGCGAGAGGCGGAGGTGCTGGCCTGGGTGGCAGGGGGCAAAACCAACCCGGAAATCGCCCTAATCCTCAGTCTGTCACCGCGAACGGTGCAGACCTATGTCGACCGGATCTTTCGGAAACTGGGAGTGGGGACGCGGACCGCGGCTGCTGCCACGGCCTTTGCGATCATGACAGAATCGCCGCGGTGACGCGCTCCTGTCTCATCCAGCTCGCGCGGGAGTAGCAGCCCGGCATCCGAGGTTAGCGGTGCTCCGCGGAACTCGACGCGAAGACGGTTCGCCCTCCGCCGTCTGATCATCAAACCCGGACCGTCGGGCTCGGGGATCAGGTGACGATTGTCACCGTGCTCTCGGAGTGGCGGCAGATGACCGCGGGAGTCGCCGAGGATCAGCTCGCTGCAGCTACGACTGCAGCTTGAGGAGGCGTTCTCCCGCGTCCCGCAGCACGTCGTCGGTCTTCGGGAAGCAGAACCGGATCGTAGAGCACCCCCTACGAAATCCTAAGGATTTAGCCCGTTCCGGGCGGCCAGAGGCGACACTAGAGCGCATCTCGCGTCAATCTACGTCAACGGCGAAAGCAGGAGAAGGGGGAATCAGGGGGAGGGCCAGCCGGAGCCGACTGAATCAGGTCAACCAGCAGGTTCCACTCGTCCTTCTTCAGGACGGCGAGGTGCCCAGCTTCGCTGATCCGCACCTCGTCACGCGCGATCTCGACCTCGGGCACGCAGTGCACGCCGGACACAGCGACATTCTCAGACGTTCCATCTCTCTTCATCTCCCCTCCTTGAGTCGGCTGCTGCGCTCGATGCGCGCGTTGCCAACGGTGTCGTCTACGTCGACGGGATGAGACAGCGGGCCGTGGCAGAGGCCGCGGCCTGAGCCGTTCTGACGCATGCTCCTCGCCTTAGGCATGGTCCGCACTTGGTCGCTGCACGCGAGTCGTGCTACGGTTTGTCCGTGCGGCTCATAGAGACGTAGGCACAAGAGTCATACGCATGCAGCACCACCCCGAGGCGCCTCATCGTCCGCACGACCCACCGGGGCACGGGGATGACCATGCGCACCATCACCGCCACGGGATCATCGATCCGGCCATCGCCAGCACGGACCGCGGGATGTGGGCTCTCAAGTGGTCGTTCTTCGGACTCCTGGCGACGGCCCTGTTCCAGCTGGTCGTCGTGGTCATCTCAGGGAGTGTGGCCCTCTTCGCGGACACGCTCCACAACTTTGCCGACGCCGCGACCGCCATCCCCCTCGCGATGGCCTTCGCCTTCGCCCGGCTGAAGCCGAGCCGGCGCTTTCCCTATGGATACGGGCGGGTCGAAGATCTGGCCGGCGTGCTTATCGTGGTGACGATCCTGCTCACCGCTCTGATGGCTGGCTACGAGTCCCTGCTCCGCCTGTTCCGCCCTCAGCCGGTGGAGCACCTCTGGGCCGTCGCTGGTGCATCCGTGGTCGGTTTCCTCGGAAACGAGGCGGCGGCCCTTATCAGGATCAAGGTGGGCCGGGAGATCGGCAGCGCCGCGTTGGTGGCGGACGGGTATCATGCGCGGGCCGACGGGCTGACCAGCCTGGCCGTGCTGGTCGGGGCGATCGGGGTCTGGTTGGGCTACCCCCTGGCCGACCCGATGGTGGGGCTGCTGATCACTGTCGCCATTCTCCACCTGGTCTGGCAGTCGGCCCGCGCCGTGTTCACCCGGATGCTCGACGGGGTCGACCCAGAGGTCCTGGACGCCGTCGAGCAGGCGGCGAGGCACGTACCAGGCGTCCACAATGTCGCCGAGGTGCGAGCTCGCTGGATCGGCCATCGTCTCACCCTCGAGCTGAATGTCGCGGTGAACCCCGACCTTACGGTCACGGAGGGGCACGCGGTGGCGAAGGAAGTTCGCCACCAAGTGCTCCACCACGTCCCGCACGTGTCCGGTGTGACAGTGCACGTGGACCCGGCCACCGAGAGCGGAGAGGCCTTTCACCACATCGACAGCCATGCCCATGACGGGCTGCCGGTCCACCGGCACCGGTGACCGGGTGGAACAGCCTTGGGCCAGAGGAGGCCGATCATGGTGATCCTCATTGCGCTCGCCGTGAGCGCGCTTGTTGGATTGCTCGGCTATGCGCTGATCGTGGGTCCGGCCTTCTTCAATTAGCACGCGGGACTTGGCTTGCTGACCGAGCCCGGCGAGGCGCATAGCGGTTACGCTGAGTTGCATTACTCGGGTACGTCTGCCTTGTTCCACCGCGGCCCACTTGGAACCCGCAAACTCGCGCATACCCACCTATGCGTACCTGATCCGGAGCATGCGCACGCTCTGTTTCCGGCCCATTGTCCGCGCCGGCCGGCTCGCCAGCATCGGCGGCCGGCCGCCACGTCCTGCGCCTCTCTCATAACCCGGCCGACGAGACCCTCTATGGCGACATCACTCAACGCTTGGCCGCCCGAGCTATTTTCGGATTGGGGCTACGTGTACAGCTTTATCGGGCCTCCGATCGCCTTCCACGCCGAGTGGCCACCTTTCATGTACTTCGCGTCGAATCCAGCCTCGCGTAGCGCGATTGCCGTCTTGCATCCCACGTGAAATCCGTAAGCGCAGAACACCACGACCGGGTCCGATTTCGACAGTTTCCCGATCCAGTCATGAATGCGCTCGGGATCGCGCCAGACCGCACCATCCATGATGTCCTGCTGGCGGGAAATGTAAGACCTCGGACGAGCATCGATGATCTGGACAGGCTCGCCAGAGTCCAGCATAGCCTTGACTTCCTCGACCCCAACACTCGGCAGATCCCCGAACTCCTTCTGGACGAGGGGTCGGGGCCCCTCGACCTTTGACGCATCCTCATAGCGCGCCTGTGTCGACGCCCAGTCGATGTTGCGTTGAAACGTATCTATGTACGCCTGCGCGTTCGCCCCGAAGTCAATGTGGTAGGCATGCTCGTACATATCGAGAGCCAGGATCGGGATGCCCCCCGCCGTGGTCTGGCCGTGATCGCCCGCATACTGATTGATGAGCCGGCGATCTCGTGGAACATAGACGAGCAATACCCATCCCGAGCCGCCTGCCAAGCCCTTCGCCATTGCGACGAACTCATTGCGCCAACGGTCTACTGATCCGAAGTCGCGGGTGAGTGCCTGGGCGATTATTTCGGTCGGCCTTCCATCGCCGAACGCCATGCTCGCGAAGTACAGCTCGTGGAGAAGCGTCGAATTGAGCGCGATCAGCTCTTCACGCTTCAGGCTGTTGACCACATAACCAGCAGTACTGTCGAAGTCGAGCGACTCGAGCTGCTCCGTGATTGCGTTCAACCTCCGGAGAGCCCCACCGTAGTGATTTTCGTAGTGGCTCTCGATCAGCCGCTGCGACAGACCGTTGAGCAGCCAGGGACGAGTGCTGATCGGTGTCAGTTGGTATCGCATGTCCACTCCTCCAGATGGAATGTTAAGTGCGTTTCGTCGCCGCTTGCACGTTGGCGAGAGCACGTGAGAGCTCCAGAGGCAACCGCATTGCGCGAGCCAAGACCCAATTCGCCAGACGAATGATCGTGATCTCGACGGAGTTCGGGCGACGCGCCGTCGGGGCGAGCTTCTGAGTCAGGGCCCGGATCCGGGCAGCCGCCCGGGCCTCGCTGAGCCGATCGCGAACCTGCTGTTCAACTGCGTACCAGTTCTCTTCCATGGGTTTCAGTCCTTTCCAGGCACGGCGGCATAGAGCCCTTCGAAGAGCGTCAGGCCGTGCGTGAGCACTTGCTGATCATCCGCATGCGCCGCGAGGAGCCCGCGGATCGCGAGATCGATCCCGCGCGCCTCATCGCGAGGGAACTTGCCATCGCGAAGGTCCGCCTCATGGACAATCTCAGCGAGTCTCGCCAGGCGGCGATCTCGAAGGCCTGCCCGCTTGAGGAGTGTCTCGAAGGTGCAGTCATCCCCGACGTGGCTGAGCTCGGCGCCGGGCGTATCGAACGGGATGGCTTCCTTGGGAAACTGCCGTGGGTCCGCGAACACGAACGTCGCGTCGGGATCGATGAATCGCTTGATGAGCCAGGCCGAGGCAATGCGGTCCACGTGGGGACGGCGCCGCGTGACCCACTGGCGCCCTCGGAGGTCGCGGAGTTCGGGGGCGGACTTCTCTCTCCGTTTCGGTTCCTCGGATGGCCGTGTGCGCATGTCGATCGCCTCCCTCAGTCGCTCGACTTCGGCGCGCTCCGGCGCCTCGAAGAAATCGAGCTCGTGGAGCTTCTCGTAGTCCCTCTGTAGCTGTGCGAGCTCCGCCTGGACTCGCGGATTGGTTGCCGCAGACTTCCGGTCGAGCGTTTGGAGGACCTTCCGGTAGCGCCCTCCTAGTCGGCGATACTCGGGATTGCGGGCCTCGTGGAATAGTCGAATCACTTCGCCCGAGCTCATGTTCTCGATCTGCTCGACGCGGAGGAGCGTCGCCTCGCCCCCCGCCCGCTGAATCTCTTGGGCCAGCCACTGGAAGTGCTCGTAGTGGTCCGGAGTGTCGGGAAGCAGGTAGACCGTCCGCTTGAGGGCGACGGCACCGATCGCGCGAAGCCGGCGCCACACCCGCACGCGCAAGCTCGACGGATTCGGGGGCAAGCTCACTATGAGCAGAACGAGCTTGGTGTTCATTGTGTTTCTACAATGAAACTAGTGTTTCACCGCGTCAAGTCCTGATAGTGCGTTGCGTCAATCTGGCTGTTCTCACCAGAGGAACCGCTAGCTCTGTAGAGCTCGTGGTGCGCCCGGCAACTGGTCTGATAGGTCTCGAACCTTGGACCTGCTGATTAAGCCTCACGGAATCCCGCTTCGTGGAGAACCGCCGCTCGGTCGGCGAGGCCACTGCTCTCGCTTACTGTCGTGAAAAGGTCGGAAGGAAGAAGCCGAACGTCAGACCGATCGTGAACTGCCAGTCCGGAGCGGCGCGACTGATGCCGCGCCGGATCCCAGCGTCGAGAAAAACGTTCTTCGACGTCGGCTGCCAGATGACGCCGAGGAGTGCCGAGTTGTTCAGGCGCTGGTCCTGCGTGCTCTCGCCATTGACCTCGCCGACGAGTCGGAGCTTAGGATGCACCGGCAGCTCGCCGATAACACCCCAGATGGCGAACGCGTGTCGGTCGTCTCGATCGAGACCGCCGCCACCGTTGACGTGCACCGTGACCGGCGCGACCTTTCCGCTGACAATACCGATCGCCTCGAATCCGACGCCATGCTCGTGAGGAAGGGTCGAAGGCAGCAGCGGCCCGGCTTCAATCGCAACGCTGACGCCTTCTTTTTCTTGGAGCACGCCTTCCTTGAGCACGCCTTTGAAGAACAGCCCAGGATCGGTGATCTCGAGGTCGGGGCTGCTCTCGATACGGAACTCGCCGACTGCCTCCCAGTTCTTCGCGAAGCCATAGTTGAGGACCACGCTGGGCGTGGTGATCGTGTTCTCCCGGCGAGTCCGCTCGAGGTTGAAATACCCGACCTCGATCTCGACTTCTTTCGGATCGGCGACGGCGGCGTCGGTGGAGACAAAGGGACGATATGCCCACGCAGATGCCGGGATGAGCAGAGCCGCGAACAGCGGCGGGAGGATCTTAATCGGTCACGGCCTCGAAGACGAACATCTTCGATGTGGGCCGGCCCTTTTCTTGCTCCGCCGGCGCGTACACGCGGTGGGCCCGCCCGTCGACCGCCAGGCTGTGAATCTTCGGCTCCACAGGGAAGTCCTGCAGCTTTCGGAAACGGGACGGACCGTCCATCTGAAATACGGAGATTGCGCCACTGGAGCAGGCCACATAAATGCGTCCGAGCCCAGGATCGAACATCACGACGTCCGCGCCCTTGGCCATTGGCAGATGAGCGATCGCCCCGTGCGTGTCGAGATCGAACACCGCCAGCGTGTCGTTGCCTTCGCAGGAGAGGAACGCGCGACGGTGTTCGGGATCGATCGCCATGCCGTGGTTCTCGCGACATCCCTGGACGGGATAACGGCCTACCACCGCGTCGCTGACGGGATCGATCACCGCAAGGACATTCTGGTCTTGCAGGTTGACATAGACCTTACGCGCCACAGGATCGTACTGGGGCACGCCCGTCTCGCTGTCGAAGCGTAGCACCTTCACAATCGTGTCGGTCCTGACATCGATGACGCTCTCCGCCTTGGCGCGCTCGTTTGACACGTACGCTTTGTGAAATGGTGCGGCGTAGGCGATCCCGTCAGGTTTGGCTTCCGTCGGAAGCCTCTTCACGACGGCCATGCGGGCGACATCGATGACGCCGATCTTGTTCTCGCCCCAGTTCGCGGTGTAGACCTTCTTACCCTCGGCGATGTACGCGACGCCTTCGACGCCGGGCACGTCGGGCACGGTCTTGACGACCGCGTTCGTCCGAAGGTCGATCACGTGCAAGAGTCCCGCGCCCAGATGGGCCGATAGGAGATAGTTATTGTCGTCATCGATGGTCAGATAGTCGAAGCGCTTGCCGGGCGGCCCCGGAAGGTCGAACTCGGCGATCTGCCGCAGCGACGGATGGCCTGCTGCGGGCTGGGCGACGCTACGACCTAATTGCGTCCACAGACCAACCCCGATCGCTGCCACGAGGGCCGCGATCAGGGCATACCGCGACGCCCGACCAGGCTGAAGCTCATCCCGCATACGCATCACATCCTCTCGGTTGGCGATGGTTCGTAGGTCGGAAATCCGTCAGCGACCCGCCTTGTACACGGCCGCGGAGTGCGACTGCGGCAGGAACGCGAAGACAGTGTTCCGTGCGGCATCAAAGCCGATTGTGTGTGCACCGGGCTCCGTCTTCACGGTCGCCATGGGCCGGCAGTTTTCGGCGTCGATCACATCGATCACACCAGGGTCGCCGACGGCGACGTAGACGTGCTGCAAGTTCACGTTGAGGAAAACGACATCCGGCACGCCACTCAAGTCGACCGTCTTCACGACTTCCCCCGAATTGACCGACATAGCCAAGAGCTGCCCGCCGTCGCACGCACAGAGGAGCCGGTGTCGCGACACGTCGAGGTCGAGACCGTGCGGACCTGAGACCGGGCTCGGAAAGGTCCGAACCACGCGAGGCGGCTCAACGTCGACAGCGACGATGCAGGGCGGGTCGGCGATGTTCACGTAGAACAAGCGGTCGATAGGATCGAAGATCGCCCAGCGCGTTCGCCCGGGCACGGGAACATCGGCGACCAAGGCTTCCGCGTCGACGTCAACGATCGATACGGTGAATGACCCAGCAAGGCCGGGGCGGCCGACGTTGGCCACGAGGAGAATCTTCCGCTCGCCATCATACGCGAGGCCGTTCGGTCTGACACCGACCTGGATTCTCGCGACCTGACGGTCACCGGGCGCGAACACGCCGACCGTGTTCTCGCCCCGATTCGACGTGAACAGCCGGCCGTCGGCCTCCGAGACGAGCGCGCCCGCAACCCCGGGAAGGCCAGGAAGCGAATGCAGATAACCGAGCGCCTCGCAGTCGACGACATCGATGGCGTCGTTTGCCGTATGGGCGATATAGAGGCGTGCCCGTCCCGCGTCCACCGCCGCATGGTCGAAGCCTCCCTCCTTGGCGTGCGGTGGTAGGGCGATCGTGGCGATCCGCTCGAGAACCATTTACTTGCTCGCCCGTCCGGCCATCGATCGGCAGTAGGCTTAGAGGGCGTCGTACGCCGGGAACTGCTTCGCCATGTTGTCGTGGTCGTCCTTGGCGATCCCCTGGAATCCCGTGGAGAGGGCGTAGAGACCGGCCGACTCCGGAGTAAGCCGTCGAGCATCCGTGTCGGCGCCACGCACGATGCGCGCGAGGGCTTGGAGCGCCGGATCGGTGAGCTTGAATTTCTCGAGGAAGGCATCGAACGAGCACCGCTCGTCGTGGTGTCCGAGCTCGACCCCCGAAATGTCGTACGGGACGGTGCCCTCGCGTTCAGCGACCACCCGGACCTGATCGGCGGGGACGAACAAGAACGTCGCTTCCTTGTCGATGAAATGGCTGATGAACCAGGGGCCAGCGATCCGATCGCCGCGAGCTCGTTCCTGGGTGACCCACTTCATCGGCGTGATACGGCCAGCCCGCCGCCCGCTATTTCGTCCCCTCCGCCTTCTTGCTGTTGGTCAGCTCGAGCGCGGCTTTCAATCCCTGGGCGAGCTTGACTGGATCGTCATTGGCCCAGAAATGCATGTAGAAGAGCCGCGGCATATCCGAAAGTCCGTGGTTATGGAGCGCCGTCACTTCGATGCCGTGCTGCCGCAAGGCCCCGGCAACGGGATTCACTTCCTTGTCGACGAGTACGAAATCGCCGGTGATCGCGGCCTTCCCATCGGCCGTCGGCTGGAAGTTCATCACCGTCGTCACGCCCATGGCCGGCAGCAACGGCCGCCCCATCGCCGTGATCGCTTCCGCGCGAGGTGCGGTCACCTGGAACACGCCGCCGCCGATGTCTCTCCCCGAACGCCCAAGCACCTGCTCGATCTGCTTTGTGTCGAGTCCAGGGCCGGCGGCGACGGGGGAAGCGGCACCCGCGCCGCCTAGGGGTGTTCCGCTGGCGGACAACGCTTGGCGCAGCGCCTTCGCCAGCTGGAGGGCGTCCCCGTGTCCCTCGTAGTGCATGTACATCACGTGCGGTGACATCTCGTTCAGGTGGTTGTGAACCGCGGTGACGTCGAGCCCGCGGCTGAGGAGGCCGGACATCACGGCCGGCACCTCCTGATCGAGCAAGACAAGGTCGCCCATGACCATCGCCTGGTCTCCCGCCTGCTTGAACGCCGCGTACGACCCGAGGGCAAACCCGGCCTTCACAGGGATGCCTTGGACAGTGACGGTGAGGTCGGTCCGCGGCATCCCGATGCGGAAGACGTCGCCGGGCTGAATCTGGCCCGACTTGCCGAGCGCTTGCTCCACCGCCTTCCAGTCGGGGTCTACGGCGGGCGCCACTGCCGGCGTGCTGACGATCACGACGAGACCGAGAACAACGATCGCGGGGTGCAATCTCCCAAATCTCATGGTCAAGATCTCCCTCTCCACCTCACGTACTCTCAGTGGAGCCGGGCCACGTTCGCCCAGTTGATGTTCTGCATGAGCGCATCAACGTACTTCGCCTCGGCGGCGCCGTAGTGTGTGGTACGCGTTCTCGTACATGTCCAGGTCGAGGGTAGCCGCGCCGAGGATCGCCGCGCCGCCGCCGACGCCGTGGGTGTGATCGACGGCCCACTGGCTCACGAGCCTCCCACCGCGGGGCGAGTACGTGAGCAGGACCCAGCCCGAGCCGCCGCTCATCGGCCGGCCTGCGCCTCGCCTCATCCGCCCCGAGTAACGCCACGGATCGTGAGGTCATCAAAGGCCGTGACGGAATCCGCCTTCGTCCAGAAACCCACCCGTCCCGAGCGGAACCTCGTGTCCCGGTGCTCAAGGATGGGCTTGCCGTTGAGCCAGCCCTGGAAGTGGTCGCCGAGGGCGACGACGCGCACCGCGTGCCATTGACCGAGCGCCGGCGCCTTGACCCCGGCGCTCGCCAGCTGATAGCGCCCGCGGTCGTAGTAGTACAGGCGGAAGTTGTCCTCGAGCGCGTTCGCGCGGATGACGTAGTACTTCCCGTCTGTGAAGCGAAAGACGATGCCGCCTGAGGCGTCCTCCCGTCCCGAGATAGGCTTGAACTTCATCGAGACGTCCACATCAGTGAACGGCCCGGGCGGAGCCACGATGACGTTGAACTCGTTCTTGGTCGCGCGCTGAACGAGCACCTTCTTACCGCTCGGAGCGCCGGCCATGTCCTCGACGGCCCACTGGCCGTCCACCGTTGTCCATCCCTCGATGCCATTGGTCTCGAAGTCGAAGCGCTCCACGGGAATGTTTTCAGGCAACTTGATCTCCGCTGGTGCGGCACGCGCTCGTGCATGCCGGCTCAGGCTGAAAGCAGCGGCCGCGGCCAATCCGGCTTTGACCAGACCACGTCGTGACCCCGTCGCGTCCTGCATCGCTACCCTTAGTCCAGCTTCTCGGACACGGTCTTCCACTCGCTGTCCTGGACGAGCGTCACCTCCGCCACGGGATGGCCATCTTTCAGCGCCGGCATCACGCTCACGACACGGTAGCCCTTGTTCTCTTTCACGGCCTCGGAGGCCGCCGCTTCGAGTGAGCGCTTGGCCTTCGCCATCGCCTGGCTCTGCGCCTTCGCTGCGGTGAGGTCTTCGCTACTTGTAATCGGGTCGGCCTTCGCGACTTTGCCTGTCGTGTGGTCGACGATCACCTCAGAGAACTTGGCGCCCTTCATCGTGTAGATGGACAGCTGCAGCTTGTCGTGGTCCACTTCGTACTTCGCGGAGATCGCCCGGCCTTCACGTGTGCTGGCGCTCAGCCCTTTCTGCAAAGGAAACTTCACGTCCTTCAGCGCCTTCGCAAGCTCCGCGTGCTCAGGGTCGTCGTACTTCTGCGCCCAGCCATGGGGGACCGCGAAGGCCCACGCGACGAGAAACGCCACCGCAATCGTCGTCTTTCTCATGTCTTGCTCTCCTCGTTGTGATTGGTGGTACTACTACGTCTTCTGCTTCAACACCGTATAGAGCCCGTCGAAGATCGCCATCCCCCGCTCGAGCAGCTCGTGGTCTTCCTGGGTGCTCGCCGCGAGGCCTCGGATGGCGAAATCGACGCCCGTGGACTCGTTGCGAGTGAACTTGCCATCATGCAGATCAGCCTCGTGGACGATCTCCGCCATGACTTTCACGCGCCGGTCCTTGATCCCGAACCGCTTGACCAGCGTCTCGAACGTGCAGTCCTCGCCGTGGTGGCCGAAGTCCGCGCCCAGCACATCGAACGGGATACCCTTCCGCGCGGCGTCGGCCGCATCCGCGAACGCGAACTTCGCATCCGGATCGTAGAAGCGCTTGATGAGCCAGGCGGACGCGATGCGGTCGATGTGCGGCCGCGGCCGGGTCACCCACGTGCTCCCGTGCGGGGGCAGCGACGCGCGATGTCGTCCCCCGACTGCCCGAGGTCGTGTCTCTGCGGCGCGCAGGCGTGTGGCGGTGGTCTCCCAGAGCTTTCGGGCCCGCGGGCCGGCTGGCGTGTCCAGATAGTCGATCGCCTGGATGCGGTCCAACTCGCGCTTGAGCCCATCCAGCGTGCCGCGCAGCTTCGCGACCGAGCGGTGGTTCGCCAGGTGGCGGTCCAGCTGGGAGAGGATCTCCCGGCAACCTTGCACGACCGCCTGGTACTCGACGCCCCGCGCCTTGTGAAAGAGCGCTCGGACCTGCTCCTCCGTCATGGCCTCGATCCGGTCGACGTGGACCAGAGTGGCCTCGCCGCGGAACGATTGAATTTCCTGCACGAGCCACTGGAAGAGCTCCGTCGTCTCCGGGGTCTCCGGCAGGATCCAGGCCGAGCCGCGGAGCCGGACGGCGCCCATGCGCTGGAGCTTGCGCCATACCCCGACGCGGTGGCGGGTCGGTGTGGGAGGAAGACTCATCAGGAGCATCAACCAGCGCATGGCGGTGCCAGCGTAACGCTTGATACTCGATGGGTCAAGCGTTACACTGCGCCAGACCGGCCGAGGAGGATCACCGATGGAACGGGAGCAGACGCCACGGCGCGTGCCCATCCGCGAGCTTGTCCGGTACTATCTGCGCCTCGGCCTCCTCGGCTTCGGCGGCCCCGTCGCGCTCGTCGGCCAGATG
>Ga0209268_1000606_pt1 | contig 18428 bp, 15 predicted proteins | sample GraSoiAngelo_143_FD_185900 | JGI IMG/M metagenome (GOLD analysis project Ga0209268, IMG submission 185900) | Grasslands soil microbial communities from the Angelo Coastal Reserve, California, USA - 14_1009_02_30cm (SPAdes) (version 2) | ecosystem: Environmental > Terrestrial > Soil > Grasslands ... | reverse complement strand
GAAGCTGAGTCCGCCGAGCACAGGCTCCGGGCTCATCCGGTCGGTCATTGTCCCGTCGCCCAGCTTGAAGTGGTCGTTCTCGCCCCAGCAATATGCGGCACCGCCTGTGATCACCCCGCAAGTGTCCTCGAACCCAGCGGCGACTTGGACGAAACCGAGGCCCCCGAGGACGAGCACCGGGCTCGTGTGGTCGGTCGTGGTCCCGTCGCCCAGCTGACCGAACTCGTTGCTGCCCCAGCAGCCGGCGGCCCTTTCGGGCGTCACGCCGCAGGTGCTGTTGAATCCAGTGCCGACTTGGTCGAAGGTGAGCGTACCGAGGACGGGTACAGGGCGCGACTGGCTATTCAAACTGCCATCGCCTAGCTCGCCGCGAACGTTCAACCCCCAACAGTAAGCGGCCCCACTGGTTATCACACCGCAGGTGTGCTCGGCTCCTGCGCTGACCTGGGCGAAGCTCAGTCCGCCGGGAACGGGCTCCGGGCTCATGTGGTCGGTCGTCGTCCCGTCGCCGAGCTCGCCGTTGCCGTTGAAACCCCAACAGTAGGCGGCCCCACTCATCGTCACTGCACAGGTGTGTGACCATCCCGTGCTTACCCAGGCGACGTGGAGCCCACCAAGGACGAGCACTGGGCTTGTATGATCGGTCGTGGTCCCGTCGCCCAACTGGCCGTTGCTGTTTCTGCCCCAACAATAGGCGGCTCCGCTGGTCGTCACGCCGCAGGTCTGCAAGTATCCAACGCTCAGCTGTGAGAACGTGAGCCCGACCGCAAACTGCGCGCTCGTCGCCTCAGCAGCGCCGCTCATGGAGGCAACGAGTGTATACCCGGTGCCCGGCCGGTCCACGCGGAGATCTGCGAACGTTGCGATGCCACCTGCGGCGTTCACACTGATCGTCCCGAACAACGCCGCGGCGTTGGGATTCGCCCCCAGGGCCATCGTCACCGCGTTCGTGGCGGTCGGCACGATATCTCCAAACGCGTCAAGGATCGTGACCTCGATGGCGGGGGTGATCGGCTGCGCCCCTTCCGTTCGCGTGGGTTGCACGGTGAACGCGAGCCGCGTTGCGGGATGTGCTTGGGTGGGGCCCTCTCCGTCGCCGCAGCCGAGGGCGACCGTGACGGTTACGAGCGCGGAAATTATGGCTGGGGGAAAGGGCAGACGTGCCATCGGGTCTCTAACGCGGACGCTGGGCGGGCAGGTAAGAGTTGCCGCGTCAGTGCAGCCGGTGGAGCTCAAACCCGAGCCCACCCCACCACCGGACGTTCGAGTCTCCGGCTGGTCTTGCCGGGTGCTGCCCCAAGGGTCGGCTTGGTCACGCGCACTCCTGGGAGAGCGGGTGTAATCGCTCTGCCGTCTAACGGATCGCGCTTAAGCTGCGGGCGCCGTGTAGTTGAACGATAGTTCGCGCGCGCCAGCGCACAACACTCCGCTTCCCTTAAAGCGATCACCGCCCGCCAGCTTCAAGCGCTTGTTAGGCTTCAGCGTCGCTCTTGTGAGGTGGGACCTTTGGAGGCGCGTCATCCCCCATGAGCGCGACGTCCAGGTCCTCTAAGGCCCGCGGCAGGGGCTGCAACGTTTCGGGCGGCCCTTGGTAATTCATCCAGCTGAACTGCATTCGAAGCAAGACCGCGACTGGCCCGAAGGCCAGCCCAACGAGCAGCAGCCACCAAGGACGCCTGCCGAGCACGACCCACAAGAGAAGGCAGCCGGCGCCTATTGTGAGGAGGCTGAGCACAATGCGCCGCGCGCGTAACGACTCTCGGTGCCAATAACGCCACGCCCACTTCGCGGCAGCCAGCACGAAGAGCAGCAGGGCTGGGACGAGGTAGTCAAGGCTGTCGAAGGCAGTCTCGTTGAACCAACGGCCAGGGTGCATACCGGCTCGGGCTTAGGACCGCTGAGGCCTAACGGATCGCGCTTAAGCTGCGGGCGACCCGCCTGCCGGCGCAAGAGTAGTGGACGAGGTCCGTACTCCGCCGGGGGCACAACACTCCGTTTCCCTTACGGCGATCACCACCCGGCACCTTCAAGCGCTTGTTAGGCAGTGCCCGCTTCCCGTTGCCGCGGCGGACATTCCGACGAGCTGTGGGAGCAGAAAACGCAACACTTACCCGGTCGTGGTGTGACCACGGCGTGACACTGTGGGCATTCCCAAAAGTGGACGCATGCATTCTCCGGCATCGCCTCCTCCTTCTGGTACCCACAGCTTGGGCAGGTAATCGTCGCGTTGATGATGATCGTGGGCATCGGCCTAACGGATCGCGCTTAAGCTGCAGGCGGCAAGCCCGCCGGCGCAACGGGCAGTGGACGAAGTCCTGTGCCCGTCAGGGTACAACCACTCCGATTCCTTTATGAAAGCGATAGGCCCGCCAGCTTCAAGCGCAGGTTAGGCGGCGCCCTCGCGCCCAGACGCCCCAGATTGGTATAGATCGGACTCTGCCATGCCCGGCGGTTGCGCTGGCGTGTCTCCGGACACTTGCAGTCGCTGTCGGGCGGAGAACATGGGCCCACGCATCGGGACATCACGTGCGAACGCCTGGAACCCGAGGGGTGGGCGGTTCACGTCGACGTAGACGCCTTCCATTCCCCCGCGCATGAAATACGCCTCGTGCCAGAACCCCGTGCCGCCGGAATCACGGATGAAGTTTTGCCACCAGGTGCGGTGCGGCTCTGAGCGCGTCCACCGCTCCATGGATTCGAAGTCCTTCCAGTACCAACGCATGCCGATATGCAACGGGAAGAGGCGGAAAATGATGTTGTTTTCGCAATGGAGCAGGCCCTCAGGCCGCGCAGCACCGGCCTTGTCGATCTGGGGGCCAAGGCCAAGCAAGGTCTTGATGCCCGCGAAGGTGCGTACTCGCATCCCTAGATAAATGACGACAAGGTTTGGGAAAGCGGCGAGGTCCACTGCACGCCGATCGACCGGGGTAGGCATAGGCCGGGGCTCCTCGCGTGGCTTGCATCCATTGACGCAGGGCCTACTGGGTCGGCATCTGCTCAAGAAGCAGAACACTGACGCCTCAAGTCGTCAAGAGAGCAGTTGGAGCGGTGCCGGCTAACGGATCCCGCTTAAGCTGCGGGCGGTGAGTCCGCCAGCTTCAAGCGCATGTTAGGCGGCCTGCTTAGCGCGAGGGCAGAATCTTGGCGCCCCATGGATTATCGAGCGCGATGAGCCAGCGCCCGTCGCGCTGCTGGCGGAGGATGTCAGAGGACTCGCCGCCCATAACCACGGGGTGACCGTTCGGATCCATGCCCCGCAGGGTCCAGCGGCCCGCGTAGAGTGCAAGGTCGCCTGCCGCAATCACCTCCTGCACCTCAGACAGGAGCGTGGGCTCGAGGGCGATAAACCTGGCAAGCGCCTCGCGCAGCTGGGTAGTCCCACGAGCTAGGTGGCCGGGTTGAACCACCAGCACTGCGTTCGGTTCGTAGAGCGCAAGCGCAGCCTCGAGATCGCCTCGGTTGATCGCCTGGGTGAGCTGGTCGACAGTATCGCTCGGTCCGGCCAAGGGACAAGTCTCCTGAAGGCTCAAGCGCTCATTCGGGCTAGCGGAGCAGGCCGCCTAACGGATCGCGCTTAAGCTGCGGGGCGGGCGCCGGCGGGCGCAAGCGCCCCGTACTGCGGTATCTGCACGCTGGTGCGCAAACGTACGCTTCCTCTGAAAGCCGGCCCCGCCAGCTTCAAGCGCTTGTTAGACAGCGGCGTCACCGATGAATCTCTAATGTGCGGACTCAAGGGCCCGGGACAAGTCGGGATACTCCCTCCGTACGAGTGCCCACAGGACTGAATCCGAAGGATGCTGAGACCGTGTGTCCGCCTCAGGGCACGCCGCTAGTGGTTTGGGCACCTGGCCAGAGAGTTGAGCAAGACGGAACCCTTGGCGATGAGCGGCAAAGTCCATGAGGACGTCACGCGCTCCGACATTGGGTCGGGACGGGAGGAGATAAAGGGCATCGACCCGAAATTGACCAAATGTGGCTCTCACGTCGGCCGACGCGACACGGGACTGAACGCTGGCTATTCGCAGCAAGTCGGTGCCCGCAGGTCCGGACCCGAGATAGATCCTCGCCGGTGGCAGTTCGGTGCTGTCCTGAACCACCGCAGTCACCACCAGCACCGCGTGGCCGCTCATGCTTGTGAACTCAGCGCAGTCCTTTGGAAAGGCAATGTCGTAGAAGGCGATGCGCGGCACGGGGGCGTAGCTCCGATACTGCATGGCGGCCTGGCTGAGGCGGCCATCCAGGGCCGTGTTTGTGACGGCCCCGTTGGCCCATCCAAGATTGTGCTCACGGTGCGTGACCTGAGCGGTGGACACGCTTACGATGGAGGCTAGGCTCATCGCTAGAAGCGAAGATCGGGGAAGGCGTTCGATCATTGGAGTCCCTGCCGCTGTCTAACTCATAGTATCCGCAGTGATCGGATTCATTATTCTGGTCTGCCCCGCAACATAACGCCGCGGCTCGCGCTTGGATCGGGCCGGCTTAAGGGCCTCCGGCACGCCGCGGAGCAAGGCCCGAGAGCCCGGAATATATTTCCCGGCATGCGAATCGGCGCGCTCGTAGCGCTTCTCTGCGTGGCCGGGTGCCGGGCGCGGCCGCAAGAAACAACGGTCCTGCAGAGCGACTCCGTGGATCTCGCGCAGCTCGTGCCACGCGACTCGACGGACGGCACGCTGCTCATCCCGCGCGTGGTCACGGAGCCGAGCGTGGTGCTGTTTTGGCTGCGCGCGGCCGACACCCTGGCCGCGGACGACCGCGCCGACACCTTTGACGACCTGAAGTATTACACGGAACAGATCGCGCCCACCCTCGAAGCGGGCGGGATCAGGCTGCTCGCCACCAACGCCGACACCGTGTACGTCGCGCTGCCCAACCACACGCGTCGCGCGATCCTCCTGTCGGGCCTGGATTATCCCTACGGGTACCTGTTGGTCGATCCGGGCGGGCCGGAGCGGATCCTCACCGGCGTGTACGCGGACGACGACCTCCTGGAAGAGCTTCGAGTCTACTTCGACCTGCCGGACGACACCACCAGCGCTCAGCCGCGCGTCGCGACCTGAAGGCCGTGCCGCCCCTCCCGGACACCCCTGACCTCCTTCTCGCCGGCGGCGATGTGCTGTTGCACGACGGCAAGTGGCGCGTGGAGCGGGCGGACGTTACCGTGCGCGAGGGAAGGATTCAGGCGGTCGGGCGGACGGACGGACGGGCGGACAGAGAGGCCACGCGCGTGTCGATACGCGACTGCAGCGGCTGTCTGATCATGCCCGGCCTGATCCAGGCCCACGTGCATCTCTGCCAGACGCTGTTCCGCGGCCTGGCCGACGACCTGCGGCTCGAGGACTGGCTGGTGCGTCGCATCTGGCCGCTCGAAGCCGCCCACACCGAAGAGACCGTCTACTGGTCCGCCCTGCTCGGCGCCGCGGAGCTCCTGCTCGGCGGCACCACGGCCATCCTCGACATGGAGACGGTGCGCCACACCGGCGCGGCGTTCCAGGCGCTCGAGGGGATCGGCATCCGGGCGACGGTGGGGAAGTGCCTCATGGACGCGCACCCCGAAGGAGCGCCGCTCGAGCTCGCGGAGTCGACCGACAACGCACTCGCGGAGGCGGAGGCGCTGGCCAAGCGCTGGCATAACGGCGCCGGCAGCCGGCTGCGAGTGTGCTTCGCCCCGCGCTTCGTCCCCAGCTGCTCGGGGCCGCTGCTCCGGGCCGCGAGCGAGCTGGCCGAGCGGTTCGACGCCCAGCTGCACACTCATGCGGCGGAGACGATCGTGGAGCGAGAGACGGTGCTGCGCACCACGGGGCTCGAGGAGATCGCCTACCTGGATTCGGTCGGGATCGCGGGCCCGCGCGCGGCACTCGCCCACTGCGTGTGGGTGGACGTGCACGAGACGGCGCGGCTGGCGCGCCAGGGGACGACGGTCGTGCACTGCCCGTCGTCGAACCTGAAGCTGGCGAGCGGCGTGGCCAAGGTGCCGGAGCTCCTCGCCGCCGGCTGCCGCGTCGCGCTCGGAGCCGACGGCGCGCCCTGCAACAACCGGCTGGATGCGTTCGCCGAGATGCGCCTCGCCGCGCTGATCCAGAAGCCGCGGCTGGGCGCGGATGCGTTGCCTGCCGGGCGAGTGCTCGAGCTGGCCACGCTCGGGGGCGCCCGCGCGCTGGGGCTCGAAACCGAGATCGGCTCGATCGCCCCCGGCAAACGCGCCGACCTCGTGGTCCTCGATCTGCGCGAGCCGCACCTCCACCCCGCCGGCGGCGATCCGGTGTCGCTGGTGGTGTACGCGGCGTGCGCGAGCGACGTGCGCGATGTGTTCGTGGACGGACGACCGGTGGTGCTCGGCCACGAGCTCCTCACCGCGCCGATCGAGGAGATCGTGCGGGAGGCCGATCGCGCGGCGGCCGAGCTGCACGACGCCGCCCAGCTGGCGTGAACCTATGTCGATCTTCCCCGCGGTCGCGCTGGCCTTCGCTATCTACACGCTCCCGCCCCCGCCCCCGCCCCCGCCCCCCGACTCGGGCGCCGCCCTGTTCCAGGCGTGGTGCAAGTCGTGCCACGGAGCGGACGGCCGCGGCGTGCCGAGCGCCGCGGCCCGGCTCGAAGTACCGCCGGCGGACCTGAAGGATTGCAAGGGCTCGACCGCCGAGACCGAGGACCGCTGGGTAGGGATCGTCTCGCGGGGCGGCGCGGCGTTCGGCCTGTCGCTCGACATGCCGGCGTTCGGCGACGCGGTCACGCCGGCGCAGATCCGCGCCGTGGTGCGCTACGCACGCTCACTGTGCGGTGAGCTGGGCTGGCCCCCGGGCGAGCTGAACTTCCCGCGGGCCTTCCTCGTGGAAAAAGCCTACCCCGAGGATGAAATCGTCGTTACCGATCAGGCTCGCGGCCAGGAGTACATCTACGAGCACCGCCTGGGCAGGCGGTTCCAGCTCGAGGCCAGCGCGCGCACGGCGCTCGATGGGCAGCCGCGAGCGTTCGACGGAGTGACCGGCGCGCTCAAGTACAACGTGTGGCACAGCCTCGAGCGGCGCGCGCTCGTGAGCCTGGGCCTCGAGGCCACGCCGCCGTTGGGGCGTCAGGATGTGTGGGAGTTGGAGCCGTTCGTCGCGTTCGGGGCCAATCCCGGTCGCGCGCTCGTGGTGCAAGGCGAAGTCGTTGGCACATGGGAAGAAGCGGGAGGGTTCGGCGGGATGTCCTATCGGCTCGGGGTGGGCCACGAGCTGGGCCGCTTCGTGCCCATGCTCGAGGCCGGCTGGACCGTCCCGGCAGCCGGCGAGCACACGCTCTCCTTCTACCCCCAGGTGTGGGTCCAGCTCTCGCGGCTGGGACACGTCGCGGGCTCGCTCGGCGCCGAGCTGCCGGCGGTGGGGCCCGAGCCGCGGCGCCCCCGGCTGATCGCCTTCGTGCTGTGGGACTTCGGGGACGCGCCGCTGTTTCGTGGGTGGTAGCGTCGCGCGTCTCGATCAGGCCTTCAGGTGCGCCTTGACGGCCCCCTCGGCGTGCGCTTCGACGAACCACAGCCATTTGTCGGTGCCGCGGGAGATCTCGGTGCAGATGTCCGACGAATCGACGTCCCCCAGGTCCGCCGTTTGGTCGATCGCCCGGCGAATGCGCTCGCCGAAGCCGGACAGTGCCGAGGACAGTGCCCACACGTGCTCCTCGCCTGTGGTGATCGTGAGCGGATACTCCGGCAGCTCGGAGCGCTCGGCCACCACACGCGCCGTCCCCTCCGCGATCCCACCGAGCTGAACGACGCGCTCGGCCAGCAGGTCGACGTACTCCTCCACCGCTTCGTCGATCTCGTCGAACAGCTTGTGCAGGGCGATGAATTGCGGGCCCTTGACGTTCCAGTGTGCCTGCTTGGTCTGGGTCTGCAGATCGATCGCTTCCGCGAGTCGGTTGTTGAGCAGATCACTCACCTGGCTACGCACGTTCTCGGGAAGGTCGTTCATGGTCTCGTGAGGGACCGGAGACATGGCGTTGACTCCTGGGATAGAAGGGTTGCCGGCTAACGTTGCTTGATGAAAGTGCCGTCCTGGAGCTCGGCGTACGCGCGCCGCAGCTCGTCCTGCGTGTTCATGACGATGGGGCCGTACCACGCCACCGGCTCCTCGATCGGCTTCCCCGACACGAGCAGGAACCGGATACCGGCGTCGCCTGCCTGGACCGTCACCGCGTCCCCACTGTCGAACAGCACGAGCGACCGGTTCTCCACTTCCCCGGCCGGGCCGCCCCCGCCGCCCCCGCCGCCCGCGCCGGTTACCACGGGTCCCACCCGTTCCGTCCGCACGGCACCCGGCTCCGAGGCGTCACGGAACGTGCCGCCGCCCTCGAACACGTAGGCGAACGCGTGCCCGGACGTCTCGACCGGCAGCGACTTGCGTTGCCCCGGCGGGACCCACACGTCCAGATAGCGCGGGTCCGCTGCCACCCCCTCGACCGGGCCGGCCTTCCCCCAAAAGCTCCCGCAGATCACCCGGACGCGGGTGCCGTCGTCGTCGGTGACCTCCGGGATGGCGGCGGCCGAGATGTCCTGGTAGCGCGGCCGGGTCATCTTCAGGGAGGACGGGAGATTCGCCCACAGCTGGAAGCCGTGCATGCGCCCCCGTGGGTCCCCGCGCGGCATCTCCTGATGGAGGATCCCGCTGCCCGCCGTCATCCACTGCACGTCACCCGCTCCGAGAGCGCCCTTGTTTCCGAGGCTGTCGCCGTGGTTGACGGTCCCGGCGAGGACGTACGTGATCGTTTCGATCCCCCGATGGGGGTGCCAGGGGAACCCCGCGAGGTAATCCTCGGGGTTCTCGTTGCGAAAGTCGTCGAACAGGAGGAAGGGATCGAACTCCTTCGTGTCGCCGAAGCCGAACGCGCGGCGCAACCGCACGCCCGCGCCTTCGATGGTGGGTTTAGCCTGCAGAACTCGCTTGATCGGTCGAATGGACATGATTGCTCCCAGAAGTCTCGGTTTAAGGCACTATCCACAGAACTCCCGCCAGGGCCCTGGGGTTCCGGTCACGCCTTCCCGTTCACGTTGAACCGCTGAATCGTCTCCGTGAGCTTGGCCGCCGCGACCGACAGATGCTGCGAGGTCGTCGTGAGCTCGCCCAGCGAGGCGATCTGCTCCTCCGTCGCGGCCGATGTCTGCTCGGCGCCCTGGGCCGCCGTCTCGGTGATCCCCGCGACTTCTTCCATTCGGCGCACCACCTCACGGATCCGCTGCGTTTGACCTTCGGTTTCGCCCGCGAAGGCGCTGGCGAACTTCACGGTGGCGTTCAGGTCGCCGAAGATGGCGTCCAGCGCCTGCCGGGCCGCCGCGGAGACGGCGCCCACGCCCTGGGCCGTCCGTCGCCCCTCGTCCATCGCCGCGATCACTTGTCCGATCTGGTCCTGCGTCTGCCGCACGCGGACCCGCACCTCCTCCGCGGAGCGGGCGCTCTGCTCGGCGAGCTTGCGCACCTCGTCGGCCACGACGCGGAAGCCCAGGCCATGCTGCCCCGCGCGCGCCGCTTCGATCGCCGCGTTCAGGGCGAGGAGGTCGGTCTGGCTGGCGATCCGGGTAATCGCGTCGACGAGCTTTCCGATCTCCCGCGAGCTCAGCTCCAACGTGCCGGCCGCGCGGGACACCTGATCGAGGTGGTCGACGAGGGTCACGAGCAGCTCGCTCGCCCGCGCGATCTCCTGGCCATGGCGCTGCGCCTGCTGCGCCACGCCGGCGATCTGGCGCTCGGCCTCCTGGGCCCGCGCGTGCAGCTGCGCCGCCACGTCCGCCGCCGCCTCCGAGTCGCTCCGCCCGTGGCCGATGAGCTGGCGTTGCCGCGAGGTGCCTTCGGCCAGCCGCTCCGCGGCGGCGGAGATCTCCTGGGACGCAGCCTGCAGCTCCTGGGCGGCGGCGGCGAGCTGCTGGGCCATGGCCGCGAGCTCCTGGGACTGCTGCTGGACCTGACGCACCACCCCGGCGATCGCGCCGGTGGTCCGGTTCACGCTGGCGCCGAGGTAGCCCAGCTCGTCCAGCTCCTCGTCCTGGACCTTCGACGTGAGGTCGCCGTGCTCCACTTGTGCCAGTGTGGCGCGCGCGGCCCTGAGCCGCGTGACGAACCGCGTCAGCGTCGGCACCAGGGCCGCGCTCGCGAAGGCGAGCACCAGCGTCTCCTGCGCGAACGCGCTCCATGCCCAGCCCGGCGTGCCCTGGCTGACCCGGATGGCGGTGGCGAGCCCGAAGCCCGTGAGGTTGACGAGCAGCGCCTGCCAGGCCTCCGTCTGGCCGAGGTACAGGGCCGCCTGCAGTGGCGCGATCAGGTACACGACGTACCACAGGTGTCCGGTTGGCCCCACCGCGTAGAGGATCGCGGAGATCATCGCGGCACCAACCGCGATGTCGGCGTGTGCGTGCCAGGCGGGGAACTCACCGCTCCGTCCCAGACGGAGCATCGCATAGCTGATGCCGGCGAAGACGCCGGCGAAACCGATGATGAAGAGCCACGAGACGGGAGCGACCCGCGCGACGCGGAGGACAGCGAGCAGGGTCACCCCGAGCGCGACGAACCGCCAGCGGGCGCGGGTGTTCGCGAGCACGTACCGGCGCTGTTTGGCGCGGTCCTCGTCGACGAGCTGGTGGGTCACGGCCGGGTCGGGCATGACGGAGAAAATGGCCCGGCGCGGAGGTGAGGGGTAGAGGGGCTACATGCGGAAGAGGTAGCTCAGCTTGAGAAAAAAGCCGTCCGCCGTGCGGGTCAGGTCGCGGAACCGGAAGGCGTCGGCCTCGGTGAGGGACGAGCCGTATCCCAGGAAGACGACGGTCCCGGGAGTCGGCTTGTAGGAAAACAGGACGTCGTTGCGGAAGACGTTCGTGACGATCGCTCGCGCGGTGTCGCCGTTCACGAGCAGCGGCTGCGCGGTGCGCGGATCGAGCAGGGCCGTCTGGTCCTCCGCGAAGTACTGCCCGATGTAGCGCACGAAGATGGCACGGGTCAGCTGGTACTCGAGTTTCAGCCGGGGGATGTTCGCGGTCGAGAAGCGGCTGCCGTCGCGCGCGCGCGTGAGGCGCTGGTGCACCCAGCGCGCCTCGAGGCGCAGAGCGGGCGTGGGGCGGAGGGTGGCGACGGTGGTCACAGCGACCTGCCGGCCCTCGGATGCCTCGGGGAAAACGGCCGCGGCCGAGTAACCCACGACCACGCTTCCCGACACGGCTCGGTTCGGTGTGTTCACGATGAACGCCGCGCCCGGGAGGTGGTACAGGTCGTGGGGGACGGCGAAAGGCACGGCGCCGACCGTGTAGCCGGAATAGTCCGCGGGCTCGAAGCCGAAATGATCGAGGCTGAGCGTGACCTGCGCCTGCCACCCGCCGCGCAGGTTCGCGACCCAAAAGTTCTCGAGGGTGTCTTCGATGGTCCCGTGCCGCCGGCCGAAGTCATGGTACCGCCAGATCGGTGCGAAATGGACGATCGCCGTCAGTTGCTCGACCAGCGCGCCCGGGCGGCCGTACCAGCTGAACCGGTTGTAGGTCCGAGCGGCGACGATGTCCGTCCGATTCACGAACCCGCTCGTGTCTTGGAAGCTCTTCTCGATGCCGAGCAGCTCGAAGTGGTTGCCGTACGCGCGACCGGTGCGGTCGCCGAAGGTGACGGTCCACAGCTTGCCCGCCCGGCCGCCGTCCGGTCCCCGGGTCCACGCCCCGGCGACCTGCACCTCGGAGAACCAGATCTTGCGCCACACGACGTGGGCGTCGACGCCCAGCACGCGGTTGTAGTCATCGCCGTCGATCCGGTCGGTGTAGACCACGCCGAGCGTGGACGTGGGCCCCAGGTCGCGGCGCAGGCGCAGCAGGTTGTAGACGGGGTGCGCGCCTGTGGCCGACTGGTCGCTGTTGTCGACGGCTCCGAGGTAAGCGATCCCGGTGCCTCCGACCTTGCCGGCGAGCTTCGCGCCGAACACCGGCTGCGCGATGCGCCGCGTGTAGATGAGACTGTTGGGCGTGTCGAACTGCTCGAGGCCCTCCAGGAAGAACGGCCGCTTCTCCGGGTAGAACAGGGCGAACCGCTGGTTGAGGGTCACCTGGCCGACGTCGGCCTCGACCTGCGAGAAGTCCGGGTGGGCGGTCGCGGTGAGGCCGAGGTTCTGCGTGACGCCCCACCGCAGGTTGCCTGCGACTTCGGGCGTGCCGCGATAGTCATAGCCCGGCGTGGTCGGGGCGCCGTCCACCTTGGTGGTGAACTCGGGTGTGAGGTCCAGCACCAGGCCGCGCCGCAGCGCGCCGAGACCGATCAGACGGCCCGACTGAACGAGAAAGCTCGCGTTGGCGCGCACCGCGGGGGTCCAGGTCTCCTCGTAGCCCGAGTGCTGCACCGACCGCACCACTTGAATGCCCCAATCCTGCGGGTCGGCGCTCTGGTAGCGGAGGCTCTTGAAGGGGATCCTCACTTCGACCTCGTAGCCGCGGTCGGTCACGCGGCCGCGCGATTCGTAGACGTAGTCGGGGTTCAAGTCGATCGTCGCGTCGAACCGGCCGCCCGCGCTCGGCCCTCCGGCTGCTCCGGCGGCGACGCCGTCGCTCCAGACACCGTCCTCCTGCACGCCCAGCGGATTCACGGCGAACATGATGGCGCGGCGGTGGTCGAGGTAGGTGTCGAGCAGGATCGCGACGTGGTCGTCCGCGTCGATGTTGTCGCGGTCGGCGAGCGTGGCGCGCACCGCGCTGCCGTGCCGCTCGAACGCGAGGATACCGAAGTAGATCGCGTCGGGAGCGTACCAGACGAGCACCGCCGTCGAGTCTTCGGCGGGACGGCCGTCCACCGGCCGGTATTGGGAGAAGCCCGTCAGTGTCGCCGCCCGACGCCAGACCGGCTCGTCGAGCACCCCGTCGATCGTCGCGGCCGCCTCGAAGCGCGGGATGCGCACGTCGAGCTGCTTCGCGAGGCCGCGGTAGACGGGACCGGAGTCGGAGGCGGCGCTCTGGAGCAGGAGGAGGAGGGGAAGCATAGCGGCAAAGATACAAGTCGGAACGCGGAATGCGGAACGCGGAACAGGTGGGCCGGCGTCGGGGCGTTGACCTACGAATCGTCAGCCGGTCCTTCTGTTCCGTGTTCCGCGTTCCGACTTCCGCCTTCTATTCGTATCTCAACGCGACGATCGGATCCAGAGCTGCCGCCCGCCGCGCCGGCCAGATGCCGAAGAACAAGCCGACGGCCGCGCTGAACACGAACGCGAGCAGGATGGCGAGCGGCGAGATGAGCGTGTTCCAGTGGGCGATCCGCGACAGCACGATGGCGCCTCCCGACCCGAGCACCACGCCGATCAGGCCGCCTACGAGGCACAGCACCAGCGCCTCGACCAGGAACTGGAACATGATGTTGAAGCGCGTCGCGCCGAGCGCCTTGCGCACGCCGATCTCGCGGGTGCGCTCGGTGACGGACACGAGCATGATGTTCATGATGCCGATGCCGCCCACGAGCAGGCTCACGGCGGCGATGCCGGCGAGCAGATACTTGAACGTGTCGGTGGTCTGCTGCAGCGTCGCGAGGATGTCGGTCTGGTTGCGGATCTGGAAGTCGTTGTCCTGGCCGGGCCGGATCTTGTGCTGGCGCCGCAGCACGCGCTCGATCTCGATCATGGCGAGGTTCATCGACTGCAGATCGACGGCCTGGACTGTGATGGACCGGAGCCGGTCGGTGCCGATCACGCGGTACCGGGCCGTCTGGAGCGGGATGAGGATCTGCTCGTCGGGGTTGAAGAACGACCCCTGCGAGCCCTTCTCGGACAACGCGCCGATGATATCGAAGGCGATGCCCCGGATCAGGATCTGCTGCCCGATCATGGCGTCGCGGTTGGAATTGAGCAGCGTCGGGACGGCGCTGCCGATCACGGCCACCCGGCGCCGGGCCGCATCGTCGCCCGCGGTGAACATACGGCCGGCGGTGATGGTGTAGTTGTGCGCGGTGATGTAGTTCGGCGTCGTCCCGACCACGTTCACGTTGATGTTCTGGTCGCTGCGTTGCACCTGCAGGTTGCTCGAGAGCTCGGGAACGACGGCGGTGACGTAGCGGGCGCCGTTGGCGAGCGCGGTGTCGTCGTCCATGGTGAGGCTCACCCGATTGCCGCTCGCGACGCCGCGCATGAAGCTCTGACCGGGGTAGAGGCTCAAGAGCGTCGGGCCCAGCGCCTGGATGCGGTCCTGCACCGATTTCTGGGCCCCCGAGCCAAGGGCGATCATGGTGATCACCGCCCCCACGCCAATGATGATGCCCAGCATGGTGAGCAGCGAGCGCAGCTTGTTCGCCCGCAGCGCCTCGAGCGCGACCTTGACGATCTCGCCCAGCAGCATCGCTACCGCGCCGTGCCGCTCGTGAGCACGAGCACCGTGTCCTTCTCCGTCAGGCCGGCCGTCACCTCCATGAAATCCTGGTCGGTGAGGCCGGTGCCGATCGTCACGGGGACGATCTTGCCGCCGCGCCAGGCGAACACGATGGCCGTGCCGCTCGGGCGCGCCGGCGGTGGTGGCGGAGCGCCTGCCCCGTGGGGCCGTTTGGTCTCGGCGGCGTGCAGCTTGTGCCCGTCGCCCGGCGTGTCGTCGGTGCCGGACGCGGCCGGATCCGCCTGCGGCGTGGCGCTGAGCTGCCGGGCGACCGCGGCCGAGTCGAGGCCGAGCACGCTCGCTGCGGACGCGACGTCCTTGGGCGTACGCAAGGCGGCGTTCGGCACCGCGAGCACTCCCTGGCGCTGCCCGATGTGAATCTCGACTTCGGTGTTCATCCCCGGCTTGAGCACGTGCCCCGGGTTGGGGATGTTCACTTCGACCGGAAACATGGTGACGTTCTGGGTCACCTGCGCCTGAGGCTCGATCTTCAGCACGGAGCCGTCGAACGTGCGGTTGGGATAGGCGTCCACGTTGATCGTCACCGCCATTCCCGACTGCACCTTGCCGACGTCCGTCTCATCCACCAGCGCCGAGACCTGCACCGTGTCGAGATTCGCCATTTTGAGAATGACGGTGCCGCCCCCCACGTCGTTGGTGGGGCTCGAGATGACCGTGCCGAGCACGGCGTCCAGCTCGAGCACGGTGCCGGTGATCGGCGCCTGAACGTGCGTGTCCTGCATCGCGTCCTTCGCCGTCTGCAGCGTCGCCTCCGCCGTGGCGACGGCGGCGCGCGCCGTGGCGGCGGCGAGCTGCGCGGAGTCGAGCCCCGCCTGCGTGATCGACTGGGACGCGAACAGAGCCTGGCTGCGCTTGAGCTGCGCTGTGGCGTTGTCGAGCTGCGCCTTCGCCACCGCGAGGTTCGCCTGCGCTTGGGTCAGGTTGTTCTGCGGGATCCGGGGGTCGACGCGCGCGAGCAACTGGTCCTTCTTCACCTCGTCGCCGGTCTGCACGGGCTCCTCGAGGATCTCCCCGGAGGCCTTCGACTTGACGCTGAGCGTCAGGATCGGCTGAATCACGCCCGACGCGGTAGCCGTGACGACGATGTCGCGGCGCTCGACGGCGACCTTCTGATAGGGCGGCGCGGTTTCGGCCTTCCCGCAGGCGGTCAGGCTGACTGCGGCGGTGAGGAGCAGGCGTGTCGCGGGTCTCATCGCGACCCGCCGCTCTGGCGCAGTCCGGGGAGGCCGCCGCCCGTGACGTTCTGGAAGCGCTGCTTGAACTGCTGCTGCGATTGCACCAGCGAGGCGCTCGGCAGCACCAGCACCGTGTCCCGCTCCGTGAGCCCGCTCATGACCTCGACGTAGTCCTGGTCGGTGAGGCCCGTCCGGATGGGAGCCACGACGAGCTGCCCGTCCCGCAGCACGAACACGACGTAGCTCTGGTTGTTTCGGGTCGGACGATTGGGAGATCCCCGGGGTCGCGGGCCGCGGCCGAAGATCCGTCCGAGCATCGCCCGGTCGTCCACGCTCGGCTGGCCGCCCGAGCGCATGCGCTTCATCACCGCCTCCAGCTGCTCGGGCGTCACGCCCGGCGGCAAGGTCACGGTGCGGCCGTTCGGCAGGGTGACGGTCTTGCCCCCCGCGCTGTCCGTCGCGCCGGCCGCGGGAGGGCCGGCCGCGTGAGCGCGGCCGGAGTCCGCCGCCTGCCCGGTGGCGATCTGCTCCGCCACGGTCACCGAGTCGAGTCCGAGCATGGTCGCGGCGGTGCCGACGTCGCGCGGCGTCCGCAGTGCCGCGTTCGGCACCGTGAGCACGCCCTGCCGCTGCCCCGTGTGAATGCGCACCTCGGCATTCATTCCCGGCTTCAGCAGGTGCCCGGGATTCGGGACCCCGACCAGCACCGGGAACATGGTGGCGTTTTGGACGACCTGCCCCTGCGGCAGGATCGACGTGACGGTGCCCTCGAATGTGCGTCCCGGAAACGCGTCCACGCTGAGCGAGGCCGGCATCCCCGGCTGCACGCGACCGATGTCGGTCTCGAGCACCAACGCCGAGTCCTGCACGCCGTCGAGGCTCGCCATCTTGAGGATGACGGTGCCGCCACCCAGGGTGGGGCTCGAGATCACCGTTCCCAGCACGGCGTCCAGCTCCAGGATCGTGCCAGCGATGGGAGCCCGCACGTGGGTGTCCTCCATCGCGTCCTGCGCGGTGCGCAAGTTCGCCTCGGCGGTGGCGACGGCCGACTGGGCGACCGCGTTGGCCAGCCTCGCCTGGTCGTAGTCCGTTTCAGCGAGCGAGCCGCTCTTGTAGAGCGCCTCGCTGCGCCCGAGCTGTGCGGTGGCGTTCGCGAGCTGCGCGTGCGCCTTGTCGACGCTCGCCTGCGCTTGCGTGAGATTGTTCTGGGGGAGGCGCGGGTCGATGGTCGTGAGGAGCTGTCCCTTGCGCACTTCATCTCCGGTGGCGACCGGCTGCGCGACGATCTCGCCCCACGCCTTCGACTTCACGCTGAACAGGAGGGTCGGCCGGATCACCCCCTGGCTGATCACCGTAACGACGACGTCGCGGCGCCCCACGGGGACCTTCTCGTACAGCGGAGCAGTCTGGGCCTTCTGGCAGGCGGCGACGGCGAGCATCAGCACCGCCGGCGCGGCCACGAGGGGTCGCCGCACGTTCAGCCTTTCGTCTGCACGTCGCGCTCGACGAGCCCATCACGCAGGTGGATCTGGCGGGAAGCGTGCGCCGCGATGTCGGCTTCGTGGGTGACCAGCACGATGGTCTGGCCGGCATCGTGCAGCTCCTCGAACAACCGCATGATCTCCGCGCCGGTGGCGGAGTCGAGGTTGCCGGTCGGCTCGTCCGCGAGCAGGATCGAGGGGTCGTTCACGAGCGCGCGGGCGATCGCCACCCGCTGGCGCTGCCCGCCCGACAGCTCGTTCGGCTTGTGCGTCATGCGGTCGGCGAGCCCCACCCGCTCGAGTGCCCGCGCCGCCTGGGCGCGACGCTCCTTCGCGCCGACACCCGCGTAAATCAGGGGTAGCTCCACGTTGTGGAGCGCGCTGGCGCGCGGCAGCAGATTGAACGTCTGGAACACGAACCCGATCTCTTTGTTGCGAATGCGCGCCAGCTCGTCGTCCGACAGGTCGCTCACCTTCTGCCCGTTGAGCCAGTATTCGCCCGCCGTGGGCGTGTCGAGGCACCCGACGAGGTTCATCAGCGTCGATTTCCCAGAGCCCGACGGGCCCATGATGGCCACGAACTCGTTGCGGCGCATCTGGATCTCGACCCCGCGCAGCGCGTGCACGACCTCGCCACCCATGTCGTAGTCGCGCGTGAGCTTGTGCGTGAGGATGACGGTATCCGGCAGCGGCGTATCGCCGGTGCGGAACGTGGTCGGCTGGACGCCGGTCACAGGGCGTGTCCCACCAGGGCTTCGACCTGGGCGCGGGCGATGAGGTAGTTGTAGCGAGCCTGGACCTGACTCACCTGGGCCTGGGTCATGTTGGCCTGGGCGGTGAGCAGGTCGAGCAGGGTGCCGGCGCCGAGCCGGTAGCGCTCCTGGGTGACGCGCAGTGCTTCGGTGGCGGCGGCGACGTTGGCGCCGCTGATCCCGATCTGCGCGTATGCCGTGGTCACGGCGGCGAGCTGCTGGGTGAGCTGGGCGTTCACGCCGCGGCGCGTGTCGGCCGCCTGCGCTTCCGTGACGTCCCGCGTCACCGCAGCCGACACCTGGTTCGCTTCGCGAGTGAACCCGTTGAACAGCGTCCAGGAAAGCGAGAACCGGAGCGACCAATTGTTGACGTAGCTGTCCGTGGTGGACCAGGGTGCATTGAGGCCCGTGTAGCCGTTCGAGTAGGATGCCGACAGCGTCGGCCAGTACTGCGAGCGGGCCACCGTGACCAGGGAACGGGCGGCGCGCACTTGCGCCGCCGCCTGCTGGACCTGGGGCGAGGAGTCGAGCACTTCCGCCCGGAGCCGCATTGTATCGGGGAGCGACGGAAGTGCCGTATCCGGCACCGCCCTCACGAGCTGGTCCACACCGATCTGCCGGCCGAGGTTGGCCTGGGCGGTGGCGAGGTTGGCGTTGGCCT
>Ga0209268_1000602_pt1 | contig 18475 bp, 17 predicted proteins | sample GraSoiAngelo_143_FD_185900 | JGI IMG/M metagenome (GOLD analysis project Ga0209268, IMG submission 185900) | Grasslands soil microbial communities from the Angelo Coastal Reserve, California, USA - 14_1009_02_30cm (SPAdes) (version 2) | ecosystem: Environmental > Terrestrial > Soil > Grasslands ... | reverse complement strand
CGAGGCGAGCGTATGAAAAAACCGAAACTCTCGGTCGCCCTCGTCACGCGCAACGAGGAAGAACGGCTGCGCGCGTGTCTCGAGTCGGTCGCGTGGGCCGACGAGATCGTCGTCGTGGACGCGGAGTCCGACGACAAGACCGCCGCGATCGCGCGCGAGTTCACCGATCGCGTCGTCGTGCGTCCGTGGCCGGGCTACGCCGCGCAGAAGAACACCGCGCTCGATCTGGCGACCGGGGACTGGACGCTCTCGCTCGACGCCGATGAAATCGTCTCCGCCGAGCTTGCCGCCGACATCGCGCGCGTGCTCGAGGCCGATGGCCCGGCCGACGGCTACGCCGTCCCGCGGCGGAACATCTTCTGGGGACGCTGGGTCCGCCACGGCGGGCTCTACCCCGACTGGCAGGTGCGACTCTTCCGCCGCGGCCGCGGACGGTTCGGCACGCGCGCGGTCCACGAATCCGTGAGCGTCGACGGTCGCGTCGAGCGGCTCATCGGCCACCTCGAGCACCGCTCGTATCGCGACATCGGCGACTTCCTCGCGCGCGCAGACCGCTACGCCACGCTGGCCGCCGACGAGGCGGTGGCGCAGGGGCGGCGCGTCGGCGTCTCGGCGCTCGTGCTGCGACCGCTCGGTCGCTTCCTCGGCATGTACGTGGCGGGACGTGGCTTCCTCGACGGCTGGAGGGGGTTCCTTCTGGCCAGTCTCTATGCGTACTATGTGCTGATTCGATCGGCGAAGATCTGGGAGAGGACGAACGCGTGATGGTCGGCAAAGAGCGTGTGCTGTCGGGGATGCGACCGAGCGGGCGGCTGCACCTGGGGAATTACCTCGGGGCGCTCGCCAACTGGGTCACGCTGCAAGACGCGTACGAGTGCTTCTACTTCTCCGCCGACTGGCACCTGCTCACCGACCGGCTCGACACCACGCAGGTGCCACAGCACACGATCGAGATGGCGGCCGACTGGCTCGGCGCGGGGCTCGACCCCGCACGCTCGACGCTGTTCATCCAGTCGCTGGTGCCGGAGCATGCCGAGCTGCACCTGCTGTTCTCGATGGTGACGCCCGTCTCGTGGCTCGAGCGTGTGCCGACCTATCGCGAGCGGATCGAGCAGCAGGAGATCACCTCGCCGTCGTATGGCCTGCTCGGCTATCCGCTGCTGCAGTCGGCGGACATCCTCATGTACAAGCCGAGGTGGGTCCCCGTGGGCATCGACCAGGCGCCGCACGTCGAGCTCACGCGCGAGGTCGCGCGCCGGTTCAACAACGCGTTCGGCGAGGTCTTCCCCGAGCCCGACGTCAAGCTGACGGAGATTCCCAAGGTCCCGGGCACCGACGGCCGCAAGATGTCGAAGTCCTACGGCAACGACATCGAGCTGGCCGACCCGCCGGAGACGATCCGCGCCAAGGTGCGCCCGATGATGACGGACCCCGCGCGCAAGCGCCGCACGGATCCGGGGAACCCGGACGTGTGCCCGGTGTTCGACCTGCACAAGATCTTCACGCCGGAGGCCGACCTGCAGTTCGTCGCCAACGGCTGCCGCACCGCCGGCATCGGGTGTCTCGACTGCAAGGACGTGCTGCTCAAGCACATGGTGCCGCCGCTCGAGAAGATCCGCGAGCGGCGCCAGCAGTTCGTGGAGAAACCGGATAGGATCGTGGAGATCCTGCACGAGGGAAGTCGCCGCGCGCGGGCGGTGGCGGGCCGAACGATGGAGGAGGTCAGGGCGGCGGTGCATCTGACTCCATGATGGCAGTGCGAGCCGCAGCCGAAGCGAGGCGAGTCTGTGACTGACACCGAGCTCAGGCTTCGCGTCGGCACCTTCGAAGGCCCGTTCGACCTGCTGCTTCATCTCTGCCGCACCAACGAGATCGACCTCGCCGCGCTGCCCGTGCGCCCGATCACCGACCAGTACCTGGCGCACCTGGAGGCGATGGAATTCCGTGACCTCGAGATGGCGGGCGCGTATCTCGTGATGGCGGCCACCCTCATCTATCTGAAGTCCAAGCTGCTCGTCCCGCCCGACGAGAGCGAGGAGCAGCTCGACGACGAGGGCCTGCTGCTCAAGCAGGAGCTGGAGGACCGCCTGCGTGAGTACGCGCGCGTGAAGATGGAAGGCGCCTGGCTCGCCGCCCGCGAGGCGGAGATGGCGCTCATCTGGGGCCGGCCCGGGGCCGCGCTGCCCAGCGTCGAGGACCTTCCGCTCGAGGACCTGAGCGTGGACTGGCTCGCGCGGATGCTGAGCAAGCTCATCGAGGAGCAGCGGCGCAACCGGCCGCGGGAGATCGAGCCCAACCCGCCGTCCGTGCTGGAGCGCATGACCGAGATCCTCTCGGTGCTGCGCGACACGTGGTCGCTCCTGTTCAGCTCGCTCACGGGCGGCGAGCGCAAACGCTCGGAGATCGTGGTGACGCTGCTCGCGGTGCTGGAGCTGGTGCGCCAGGGCCGCATCAAGACGCAGCAGACGGAGCTGTTCGGGGAGATCGTCATCGAACGTCAGGCCGCGCGGGCCGACGGGGAGGCGCCGAGTGCCCAAGCCGATTGACGTGGTGGAAGCCCTGCTGTTCGCGTCAGACGCGCCGCTCGAGGCGGAGCGCATCCGCGACGTCCTGGACCTCGAGAACGTCGCGGCCGCCCGCGCGCTGGTCGGCGAGCTGGTCGCGCGCTACGAGGCGGAGGAGCGCGGGCTGGCGATCATGGAGGTCGGCGGCGGCTGGCGGATGGTCACGCGGCCCGAGCTGGCGCCCTGGCTGGTGCGGCTGGCGCGCGCGCGGACGCGCGTGCGCCTCTCGCGGCCGGCGCTGGAGACGCTGGCCATCGTCGCCTACAAGCAGCCGGTGTCGCGTCCCGAGATCGACGCCGTGCGCGGGGTGAACTCGGAGGCCACGCTCGACAATCTGCTGGAGCGGCGGCTGATCCGCATCGCGGGGCGCAAGGAGGCGCCGGGCCGGCCGTTCGTGTACGAGACGACGCGCGAGTTCCTCGTCGCCTTTGGCCTGCGTGACCCCGGCGACCTGCCGAAGATCGAGGGCGAGCTCGTGATCCCCGAGCTCGCGGCGGAGGCGGCGACGGCCGATGGCGAAGCTCAGGCTCAACAAGATCCTGGCGCAGGCGGGGCTCAGCAGCCGGCGGGGAGCTGACCGGCTCATCGCCGACGGCCGCGTCGCCATCAACGGCGCCGTGTCCCGCGAGCTCGGCACGCTGGCCGATCCCGAGCGCGACGTCGTCACCGTCGACGGCCGTCCGCTGCCGCGCGCGGAGACCAAGCAGTACCTCGTCCTGCACAAGCCCGCCGGGTACGTGACTTCGGTCAAGGATCCGCGCGGTCGCCCAGTCGTCGCCGACCTCGTCAGCGACGTCGACGCGCGGCTCTATCCCGTCGGCCGCCTCGACTGGGACGTCGAAGGCGCGCTGCTGATGACCAACGACGGCGCGCTGACCCACCGGCTGCTCCATCCGCGCTACGGCCTGCCGCGGGTATACGAGGCGGACGTCGAGGGCCGCGTGGCGCCGGGCGCGCTCGAGCGCTGGCGGCGCGGCGTCGTGCTGGACGACGGGCCGGCGCGGCCGCTGGAGGTCGAGCTGCTGCACGGCGGCCGTGACGGGACGCTCGTGCGTCTGACGTTCGCCGAGGGCCGCAAGCACGAGGTCAAGCGCTACTGCGCGGCCCTGGGACATCGCGTGCGGCGGCTGCGCCGGGTGGCCTTCGGGCCGGTGCGGCTCGGCGACCTGCCGCGCGGCCGCTACCGGCGGCTCACGCCGCGCGAGGTTTCGGCGCTGCGGGCGGCCGCCGAAGGGACGTCCCCGGCCCGTTAACTTGCCCACCCGGGAGCGTTGGCCTATAATCCCGCTATTCTCGAGCGTACTCGTGGGCAGGTGTTCCTATGGACCTGGCCGACTGGCGGTCCAGGATCAACGATCTCGACAACCAAATCCTCAACCTCCTCAACCAACGCGCCGAGGCCGCCCTTCAGATCGGCCACCTCAAACGACGGCAGGGGACGCCGTCGTATGTTCCGGAGCGGGAAGCTGAGATCTTGAGGTCGTTGTCCGCGCAGAACCGCGGACCGCTCACCGCCGACAACCTGGCCGCGATCTGGCGCGAAATTCTGTCCGCGTCCCGGGCGCTCGAGGGGCCCCTGACCGTCGCGTACTTCGGGCCGCAGGCGACCTTCACCCACCAGGCGGCCATCACGCACTTCGGCGCCGCCGTGCACTTCCGCCCCGTGCGCACGATCGTGGACGTCTTCGACGAGGTCGAGCGTGGGCGCGCCGCCTTCGGCGTGGTCCCGGTGGAGAACACCACCGAGGGCGCGGTCAATGTCACGCTCGACCGCCTGACCGATTCCGAGGCGACGATCTGCGGCGAGCTCTATCTCGAGATCGCGCAGTATCTGTTGTCGCGGGCCTCGGACCTCTCCGAGGTCAAGCGCGTGCTCTCACACCCCCAGGGGCTCGCGCAGTGCCGCGCCTGGCTGTCCGCCAACCTCCCCGGGGTGGCGACCGAGGAGACGACGTCCACCGCGGCGGCCGCCGAGATGGCGGCCAGCGACCCGAGCGTGGCGGCCATCGCGTCCGAGCTGGCCGGCACCCTCTACGGCGTGCCGACGCTGCGCCCGCACATCGAGGACAACCGCCACAACGCGACGCGCTTCCTCGTCATCGGCTCGGCGGCAGGAGGCCGGCCGGGGAGCGGGCCCAGCGGCCACGACAAGACGTCGCTCCTGTTCGCGATGAAGAACGAGCCGGGAGCGCTCTACCGCATCCTCGAGCCGTTCGTGCGGGCGGGCCTGAACCTGAGCAAGATCGAGTCGCGTCCGGCCAAGAGCCGGGCCTGGGAATACGTGATCTTCGTGGACTTCGAGGGCCATCGCGAGACGCCGGCGGTGGCCGCCGCGCTGCGGGAAATCGGTGAGCGGACGCTCTACCTGAGGGTCCTGGGCTCGTACCCCGCGGCATAAGGAGACGGCATGCACACGCAGTGGGAGTCGCTCGCCAACACGCACATCCTCGGCATCGCGCCCTACGAGCCCGGCAAGCCGATCGAGGAGACCGAGCGCGAATACGGCGTCCACGACGCGATCAAGCTCGCGTCCAACGAGAACCCGCTCGCGCCCTCCGAGCGCGTGCAGCGGGCGATCGCCGCGCAGCTCGCCCATCTGAACCGCTACCCCGACGGCAGCGGCTTCTACCTGCGCCAGGCGCTGGCCAAGAAGCACGGCTTCACGCATGACCAGATCGTCCTCGGCAACGGCAGCAACGAGCTGATCGAGCTGGCGGTGCGCACGTTCCTCAAGCCGGGCGACGAGGCGATCGTCCCGCACCCGTCGTTCGTCGTCTACCCGATGATCGTGCAGGCGGCGGGCGGCATCCGCGTGATGGTGATGCTGCGCGAGCACCGGCTGGACCTCGAGGCGATGGCGCGTGCGATCACGCCCATGACGAAGATGGTGTTCGTGGCCAATCCCAACAACCCCACGGCCACCATCGTCACCGCCGACGAGGTCGAGGCCTTCATGGCGCGCGTGCCCGAGCGCACGATCGTCATCTTCGACGAGGCCTACATCGAGTTCGCGATGGGCCCCGACTTCCCGGACGCGCTGAACTACATCCGGCAGGGTCGCAAGGTCATCGTCCTCCGCACCTTCTCGAAGGCGGCCAGCCTGGCCGGCCTGCGCGTGGGGTACGGCATCGCCGACGCCGACGCGATCTCGCTGATGAACCGCATCCGCCAGCCTTTCAACGTGAACTCGCTCGCCCAGGCGGCCGGCCTCGCCGCGCTGGAGGACGACAACCACGTGCTGGAGTGCGTGCGGATGATCGAGGCGGGCCGCCACTTCCTCTACGACGAGTTCAAGGCCCTCGGCATCCGCTACGTGCCCTCGCGCGCCAACTTCATCCTCGTCGACGTCGGCCGCAGCGCCTCCGACATCTACCAGCGGCTCCTGAAGGAGGGCGTGATCGTGCGCCCGATGACGCCGTTCGGCATGGAGTCCGCGCTTCGCGTCACCGTGGGCACGCCCCAGGAGAACGGCCGGCTCGTGAAGGCGCTCAAGACGGTGCTGGGGAAGGCGCCCGCGTGATCGGCCGGCTGGCCGTCGTCGGCGTCGGGCTCCTGGGCGGCTCGGTCGCCCTGGCCGCGCGCGCGGGTGGGGTGGCGCGCGAGATCGTCGGCGTGGGCCGGGACCGGCGGCGGCTGGAAGGGCCGCTGCGCGCGGGCGTGGTGGATCGCATCGCCACCGACGTCGAGGCGGGCGTGGACGGCGCCGACTGCGTCGTGCTCGCGGCCACCGTGCTCGCGAACGAGCGCCTGCTGGAATCGATCTGGGGCCGCGTGCCCGCCGGAGCCCTCGTCACCGATGTCGGCTCCACCAAGCGCGGCATCGTGGCCGTCGCCGAGCGGCTGGGCTCCGGACGCCCGCTCGCGTTCCTCGGCAGCCATCCCATGGCCGGCTCGGAGAAGAGCGGCTGGCAGGTCGCGCGGGGCGACCTCTTCCGCGGTGCCACCGTCATCGTGACGCCGACCGACGCCACGGAGCCGCGCGCGATCAAGGGGGTCACCGCGCTGTGGGAGGCGCTCGGCGCCCGCGTCAGCGCGCTCGATCCCGAGACGCACGACCGCACGGTCGCCGCCATCAGCCACCTGCCGCACGTGGCGGCGTGGGCGCTGGTCGACGCCGTCGGGCGCTTCGAGCCCGGCGCGCTCGCGTTCGCCGCGCGCGGCTTCCGGGACACCACGCGGATCGCCGCCTCCGATCCCCCGATGTGGCGCGACGTCCTGCTCGCCAACGCCGACGCGGTGCGCGCGAGCCTCGGCGCCTTCCGCGCGGCGCTCGACGAGCTCGAGCGCCTCCTCGCGGCCGGCGACGCCGCGGGTATCGAGGAGCTGCTGGCGCGGTTGAAGGCGACGCGGGAGGGGCTCGCGTGAACTTCCGCGTGCGTCCCGTCCGGCGGCTGGCGGGCGAGTGCGAGGTGCCGGGCGACAAGTCCATCTCGCACCGCGCGGCGTTGCTCGGCGCGCTGGCCGACGGGCTCACCGAGGTGCAGGGCTACCTCGAGGCGGAGGACTGCCTGCGCACGCTCACCGCCATCCAGATGATGGGCGTGGAGGTCACGAGGAAGGGCCCCGGCCACTACCGGATCGCGGGGGCGGGTCTCGATGGCCTGGTCGAGCCGGCGGACGTCGTGGACTGCGGCAACTCCGGCACGACGGTGCGGCTGCTGATCGGCGTGCTCGCGGGCCAGCCGTTCTGGACGCTGCTCACCGGCGACGAGTCGCTCCGCCGGCGGCCGATGAAGCGCGTCGCCGAGCCGCTCACGCTGATGGGCGCGACGATCGTGGGCCGCTCCGACGGTGGGCGCCTTCCGCTGGCCGTCCGCGGCGCCGCGCTGCCGCGTGCGATCGCGTACGACACCCCCGTCGCCTCGGCGCAGGTGAAGTCGGCCATCCTGCTCGCCGGGCTGCGCGCGGACGGCCCGGTGACGGTGCGCGAGCCCGCGCCCTCGCGCGACCACAGCGAGGTGATGCTGCGCGCGTTCGGCGCGCGGCTGGAGCGGCCCGATACGCGGACGGTCACGCTGCATCCCGGCCCGCTGAGCGGCGCCGCCGTGCAGGTACCGGGCGACATCTCGTCGGCGGCGTTTCTGCTGGTGGCGGGTCTGATCGTCCCAGACGCCCGCGTGACCGTGCGCCGCGTGGGCGTGAACCCCACACGGACCGGCCTGCTCGACGTGCTGGCCGCGATGCGGGCGCCGGTCACCACGGCCCTGCAGGGCGGCCCGGGTGAGCCGACCGGCGAGCCCATGGCCGCGCTCACGGTGACGCCCGCGCCGTTGCTCGCGACCACCGTCGCCGGGCCGCTGATCCCGCGGCTCATCGACGAGGTGCCCGCGCTCGCCGTGCTCGCCGCCACCGCGCGCGGCACGACCGAGATCCGTGACGCGGCCGAGCTGCGCGTGAAGGAGTCGGACCGCATCGCCGCCCTCGCGCGCGAGCTGGCGAAGATGGGTGTGGGCGTCGAGGAGCGCGCGGATGGTATGGCGATCCACGGAGGGCAGCGCTTCCGCGGAGCCCGCGTGACCTCGGGCGGCGACCATCGCATGGCGATGGCCCTGGCCGTGGCCGGGCTCACCGCCGAGGGCGAGACCGTCGTCGAGGACACGGCCTGCGTGCAGACGTCGTTCCCGACGTTCGTGGACACGCTGAATGCGCTCGCCGGGGGCCCGGCGATCACGGTGGAGCGCTGATGGTTCCGCGCGGCCTCGTGGTGACCATCGACGGCCCCGCCGGGGCAGGCAAGACGACGGTGGCGCGGCGACTCGCCGAGCGGCTCGGCTACGAGCTGATCCCGACGGGCGCCATGTACCGCGCGCTCGCGCTCAGCGTGCTGCGCGCCGGGATCTCGCTCGACGACACGGCCGCGCTGGCGCGGCACCTGGCGCCGCTCGACGTCACCATCGAGCACGGCCACGTGAAGCTGAACGGCGAGGACGTGACGCGCGAGATCCGCAGCCAGGCGGTGGCCGACGCGACCTCGACCCTCTCGATGCGCCGCGAGGTCCGCGACAAGGTGACGCCGCTGCAGCGGCGCGCCGCCGAGCCCGGCGGTGTCGTGCTCGAGGGCCGGGACACGGGCACCATCGTGTGCCCGGACGCCGACGTGAAGTTCTTCCTGACCGCGACGCTCGAGAGCCGCGCGCGCCGGCGACACGCCGAGCTGGCCGAGCAGGGGGTGAGCGCCGACCTCGACACGATCCGCGACGAGGTCAAGGTGCGCGACCGCCAGGACACCACGCGGGTGCTGGCGCCCCTGGTCAAGGCCGCCGACGCCATCGAGATCGACACGAGCGATCTCTCGATCGACGAGGTCGTGGACCGCATGGCCGCCACCGTGGCGGCCCGGCGCGCGGCGGCGCCCCGCAGCGCGTTCTACAGCGTGTGCAGGGGCCTGGCGCTGGCGATCATGCGCGTGCTCTGGCGGGTCGAGGGGCGCGGCATGCAGCACGTGCCCCCGAGCGGTCCGGTGCTCCTGATCGCCAACCACTCGAGCGTGCTCGACCCGCCGTTCGTCGGCGGCGTGGCGCCGCGCCAGCTCACGTTCCTGGCGAAGGCCGAGCTGTTCGCGGTGCCCGGCTTCGGCCGGTTGATCCACGCGCTCAACGCGCGCCCGGTGCGGCGCGAGGGCGCCGACGCCACCGCGCTGCGCGTGGCCCTGCGCGCGCTCGAGCGCAACGGCGCCCTCCTCGTGTTCCCCGAAGGCACGCGGGGCGAGGAGGGGACGCTGCGGGCGCCGAAGCCCGGGGCGGCGCTGCTCGCCGTGCTCAGCGGGGCGCCCGTGGTGCCCGTCTACGTCCGCGGCAGCGGACGCGCCTGGCCGCGCGGGCGGCGGCTTCCGCGGCCTGCTAAGGTGGTGGTGACATTCGGGCCACCCCTGCGCTTCGAACGGCCAGCGGGCGCCGGTAAAAAGGAGTATTACGACTCCGTGAGCCGCGACATGATGGCGGCCATCGCTCGGCTGCAAAATCACTGAGGGGAGGACCTGGCGGCATGGCCAAGGATGATCGGAGGAACCTCGGCGGTTCGCGCATGGAGGGCGCAGAACCGGAGGAACGCATGGAGGACTGGTTCAAGGAAGGCTCGACGACGAGCGAGTTCGAGGAAGGCGAGGTCGTGCGCGGTCGCGTGGTGCACGTGGGGACGAGCGAGGTGCTCGTCGACGTCGGCTACAAGAGCGAGGGCGCGATCCCGATCGAGGAGTTCCACCGCCACGGCACGCTGCCGAAGGTCGGCGAGGAGATCGAGGTCTACCTCGAGGCCAAGGAGGACTCCGAAGGCCTGATCGTCCTGTCCAAGGACAAAGCGGACAAGATCAAGGTCTGGGACGCGATCACCCAGGCGTATGAGAAGGCCCAGCCGGTCGAGGGCCGCGTGGTGGAGGTCGTCAAGGGCGGCCTCGCCGTCGACGTCGGCGTGAAGGCGTTCCTGCCCGGCTCGCAGGTGGACCTGCGCCCGGTGAAGAACCTCGCCTCGATGGTCGGCCAGCTGATCCGCGCCAAGGTCATCAAGCTCAACCGCCGTCGCGGCAACGTCGTGCTCTCCCGCCGCTCCGTCCTGGAGGAGGAGCGGGAGGAGAAGAAGAAGCACACGCTCGAGGTGCTGAACGAGGGCATGGTGCTCACGGGCACCGTGAAGAACATCACGGACTATGGCGCCTTCATCGACCTCGGCGGTATCGACGGCCTGCTGCACGTGACGGACATGAGCTGGGGCCGCGTGGGCCACCCGTCGGAGATCTTCCAGGTCGGCGACCAGGTCGAGGTGGTCGTGCTGCACTTCGACCGTGAGAGCGGCCGCGTGTCGCTCGGCTACAAGCAGAAGTCCAACGACCCGTGGGAGACGGTGGAGACGCGCTTCGCGCCCGGGACCAAGACGCATGGGCGGGTGGTGAGCCTCACCAACTACGGCGCCTTCGTCGAGCTGGAGCCCGGCGTCGAGGGCCTCGTGCACGTCTCCGAGATGTCGTGGACGCGCCGGGTGCGCCACCCGTCGAAGCTGGTCAACGTCGGCGACGAGGTCGAGGTGATCGTGCTCGACGTCAACCGGGCGGCCAAGCGGATCTCGCTCGGCATGAAGCAGGTCGAGCCGGATCCGTGGACGACCATCGAGGAGCGCTACAAGCCGGGGACGCGGGTCTCGGGCAAGGTGCGCAACCTCACGGATTTTGGCGCGTTCATCGAGCTCGAGCCCGGGGTCGACGGCCTCCTGCACATTTCGGACATGTCCTGGACCCGGAATGTCGGGCATCCTTCCGAAGTTCTCAAGAAAGGCCAGGACATCGAGACGCAGATCCTGAACATCGACCGCGACAACAAGCGGATCTCGCTGGGCCTCAAGCAGATCCAGCCCGATCCCTGGTCCACGGTCGCCCAGCGCTATCCGATGGGCTCGCGCGTGACGGGCAAGGTAGTGCGGCTCACCGACTTCGGCGCGTTCGTGGAGCTGGAGCCGGGCGTGGACGGGCTCCTGCACATCTCGCAGATGGCCCATCGCCCGATCGCCACCCCGGGCGAGGTCGTCAACGTCGGCGACGAGCTGACGCTGCTGGTGATCCGCGTCGATCCTCACGAGCGGCGCATCGGGCTGTCGCTGAAGGAGCTCGCGCACGCGGTGGCGCCTCCGCCCGAGGCGATGGACGATCGCGGCGGCGGCGGCCGCAAGGGCAAGCGCGGCAAGAGCCGGGATTACGACTACGACGACGAGGAATAGGTGAGCCGTCGGCTGACGGTCCTCACGGCCACCCTGCTGGTGTTCGTCGGAGTGGTGGGGCTCTTCTTGCTCGCTGCCGGGTCGTGGGGCCGTGGCGGCGGCGGCGAGGGCGGCGGCTCGCTGTTCGGTCCGAAGGTCGCCATCGTCGAGCTCGAGGGACTCATCGCCGAGACCGACGACCTCGTCCGCGAGCTGCGCCAGCATCGCGAGAACCCCAGCATCAAGGCCGTCGTCATCCGGATCAACAGCCCGGGCGGCGTGGTGGGCCCGACCCAGGAGGTCTACGACGCGATCCGCCGCGTGCGCGAGGCGGGCAAGCCCGTGGTGGCCTCGCTCGGCGCCGTTGCGGCGTCCGGCGGCTACTACATCGCCGTCGCCGCCGACCAGATCTACGCGAATCCCGGCTCGCTCACGGGGTCCATCGGCGTGATCATGCAGCTCGCGAACCTCGACTCGCTGATGAAGAAGGTCGGCGTCGAGTACGTCGTCGTGAAGGCGGGCGCCTTCAAGGACATCGGCAACCTCTCGCGCCCGATGACGTCCGAGGAGCGGCGCGTGCTGCAGACGCTGCTCGACGACGTGCACGGCCAGTTCATCGACGCGGTGGCCAAGGGCCGCAAGCTGCCGCGCGAGCAGGTCGTGCAGTTCGCCGACGGGCGCGTATTCTCGGGTACGCAGGCCCTGCAGCTCAAGATGGTGGACGCGCTCGGGAGCCTGGAAGACGCGGTCAACGCCGCCGCCAAGCTCGCGAACTTGCCGACGCCGCCGTCGGTGGAGCGGCCCCGCCGAAGGTTCTCGATCATCGAATTACTGAGGAACGAATTGGGTCTCCCGGCCCCTGGGAGCCTCCTGCGACCGAGCCTGCCGGTGTTCAAGACGCCTCTATACCTGATGGACTGACGGCTAACTCCCTAATGACGTTGACATTCTTCAAACGGCCGTGGTAGGTTCCCAGCGAGGGGAGCCACCACGATGACGAAAGCCGACCTCATCGACGAAGTCTCGAAGCTCTCGAATCTCACGAAGAAAGAGACCGAGACGATCGTCAACACGATCTTCGACAACATCACCGACGCGCTGGCGAAGGGCGACAAGGTGGAGTTGCGGGGGTTCGGCAGCTTCAGGATCCGCCACCGGAACTCGCGCAAGGGCCGAAATCCGAAGACCGGCAGCGCCGTGGACGTTCCCCAGAAGCGCGTTCCCTTCTTCAAGGTCGGCAAGCGCCTGCGAGAGCTCGTCAACGCGTGAGGGCCCGCCTGGCGTTTTGAAGCGCCTGTGGGCTCCCTGGCGGATGGCCTGGATTCGGGGCGCGCACCCCGCCGCCGGCTGCGTCTTCTGCAACGCTCGTGACGGCGCCGACGACCGCGCCTCGCTCGTGCTGCTCCGCGGCCCCCACGCCTTCCTGGTCCTCAACGCCTATCCCTACACGCCCGGGCACCTCATGGCGGTGACGAATCGCCACGTGGGCGCCCTCGGCGAGGCGCGGCCCGAGGAGCTGACCGACGCGCTGACGCTCGTGCAGCGCGCGGTGTCGGCGCTGAGCCTCGAGTACCGCGCCGAGGGCTTCAACGTCGGCCTGAACCAGGGCCGCGTGGCGGGGGCGGGGATCGAGGACCATCTGCACGTGCACGTCGTGCCGCGCTGGGGCGGCGATCACAACTTCGTGACGGTCGTGGGCGACACGCGCGTCCTGCCCGAAGACCTGGCGACCACGTGGGAGCGCCTGCGGAGCCGCGTGGCGTGAGCGCAGGAGGCTCCGCCGTGGACACGCCGATGATGCAGCAGTACCGCGAGCTCAAGCGCCGCTTCCCCGATCACCTGCTCCTGTTCCGGCTCGGCGACTTCTACGAGCTGTTCCTGGAAGACGCCGAGCTGGGCGCGCGGCTGCTGTCGATCACGCTCACCTCGCGGCAGGGCTCGCCGATGGCCGGCATCCCCCACCACTCGGCCGACGGCTACATCGCGCGGCTCGTCCAGGCCGGCCAGAAGATCGCCATCTGCGAGCAGATGGAGGCGCCCGGCAAGGGCAAGAAGCTCCTGAAGCGCGCCGTCGTGCGCGTGATCACGCCGGGCACGCTGACCGACACCGCCTACCTCTCGGGCGGCGCCAACAACTACCTGCTCGCCGTCGCGACGCAGGGCGGTGCGATCGGCGTCGCGCTGCTCGACGTGTCCACGGGCGAGTTCGTGGCGGGCGAGGACGCCGAGCCCGAGGGCGGCGTGCTGGCGGCGGCGCTGCTGCGGCGGCCGAGCGAGATCCTCGTCTCCGAGGCGCTGCGCGGCAGCGGGACGCTCCTCACGCGGCTGCAGGCCACCGGCGCCGCGCTCACCTTCGGCGATCCCGCCGTGTTCGCCGGCCGCCGCGGGGCGGCCGAGCTCGCCGCGCATTTCGGCGCCGGCTCGCTGGAGGCATTCGGGGTGGGCGATCTGACTGTCGGACTCCAGGCGGCGGCCGCCGCGCTGGCCTACGCGCGCTCGACCCAGGGCGAGCGGCTCGGCCACCTGGTGCGTCTCGGCCGTCTGACGGCCGCCGAGTGCCTCACGCTCGACGAGACGGCGGTCGAAACGCTGGAGCTGCTGCGCGCGGCCGATGGCAGCGTGCGCAACTCGCTCGTCGGCGTGCTCGACGAGACGGTCACGCCGATGGGCGCGCGCCTGCTGCGCCAGTGGCTGCTGCAGCCGCTGCGCGACCCCGCGCGGATCCGCGAGCGTCAGGATGCCCTCGGGGTCCTCGTCGCGGCGCCCGAGACGCGCGCGAAGCTCCGCGCGCTGCTGCGCGGGATCGGGGACCTCGAGCGCCTCACCAGCCGCGCCACGCTCGGCGTCGCCCACGCCCGCGACCTCGTCGCCCTGCGCGGTGGCCTGGCGCCGATCGACGGAGTGCGCGCGGTCTGCGCCGCGCTCGCGGCGCCCCTGGTCGAGGGGGCGCGAGACGCCCTGGCCGATCTCGACGACCTCCGCGCGCTCCTGGAGGCCGCGCTGGTCGACGAGCCGCCCCTCACGCTGAGCGACGGCGGCGTGATCCGCGAGACCTGGAACGAGGCGCTGCACGCCATCGTGAGCGACGCGGCGGAGGCGCGGCGCTGGATCGCCGGGCTCGAGGAGCGCGAGCGGGCGAAGACGGGACTCTCGAGCCTGCGCGTGCGCTTCAACCGCGTCTTCGGCTACGGCATCGAGGTGAGCCACGCCCAGTCCGGGAGGGTTCCCGCCGACTATGTGCGCCGCCAGACGCTCACGGGCACCGAGCGCTACGTCACGCCCGAGCTGAAGGACTACGAGGGCAAGGTGCTCGGCGCCGAGGAGCGCCGGCGTCGGCTCGAGCAGGAGCTGTTCGAGGACGTGCGCGGGCGTGTGGCCGCGCGCTCGGCGCCGCTGCTCGCCACCGCGCGGGCCCTCGCGCTGCTGGACGTCCTCGCCGCTCTCGCGGAGGTCGCGCACGTGCGGGATCACGTGCGTCCCGAGGTCGACGGGGGCGACGCGCTCGAGATCGTGGAGGGCCGCCACCCCGTGCTGGAGGCGCGCTCGGGCGAACCGGTGACTCCGAACGACATCGCGCTTAACGCGGAAACACGAATCGTCATTCTCACGGGACCCAATATGGCGGGGAAATCCGTCTACCTGCGCCAGACCGGTCTTATAGCCATCCTCGCCCAGATGGGCGCGTGGGTGCCCGCACGCTCGGCGCGCATCGGCGTGGTGGACCGCGTGTTCACGCGCGTCGGCGCCCAGGACAACCTCGCGCGCGGCCAGTCGACCTTCCTCGTCGAGATGGTCGAGGCGGCGTCGATTCTCAACAACGTCACGCCGAGGAGCCTCGTGCTGCTCGACGAGGTCGGCCGCGGCACCTCGACGTTCGACGGCCTGGCCATCGCGTGGGCGGTGGTGGAGGACCTGCACGATCGGATCCCGGGCGCGAAGGTGCTGTTCGCCACCCACTTCCACGAGCTGACGCAGCTGGCGGGGCGGCTGGCCGCGGTGCGCAACTTCCACGTGGCCGTGCGGGAGTGGAACGACGAGATCGTGTTCCTGCACAAGGTGCGCGCCGGGGGCACCGACCGCTCGTACGGCATCCAGGTCGCGCGCCTCGCCGGGCTGCCGCTGCCCGTGATCGCGCGCGCCAAGGCGCTGCTCGCGCGCTTCGAGGAGCAGGGCCAGGCCACCGCCGAAGCCGCCGACGCCGTGCAGCTCGGGCTCTTCGCGGCGGCCGCGGCGCCCGATCCGGTCGCCGCCGAGATCGCGGCGCTCGACCTCGCCCACGTCACACCGATCGAGGCGCTCAATCTTCTCGCGAAGTGGCAGCAGCGGCTGCAACGGCCCTCGTGACTCGCATTCGACGGCTCCCCGATCACCTGGTCAACAAGATCGCCGCCGGCGAGGTTGTCGAGCGCCCGGCGTCGGCCGCCAAGGAGCTGGTCGAGAACGCGCTCGACGCCGGCGCCTCCGCCGTCGCGGTGGACCTGCGCGACGGCGGCGCGGCGCTCGTGCGTGTGACCGACGACGGCGTGGGCATGACGGCCGAGGAATTGCCGCTGGCCCTCGAGCGCCACGCGACGTCGAAGCTGCCGAGCGACGCGGACCTCGACGCCATCGCGACCCTCGGCTTTCGCGGCGAGGCGCTGGCGGCGATCGCGGCCGTCTCGCGGTTCACGGTGACGAGCCGCGCGCGCGGCACCGAGGAGGGGCTGCGGCTGGGGGGCGAGGGCGGCGTGATCGCTCAGCGGCTGGCGGTGCCGGGACAGACGGGGACGAGCGTCGAGGTGCGCGACCTCTTCTTCAACACGCCCGCGCGGCTCAAGTTCCTCAAGTCGGCGACGACCGAGCTCGGGGCCACCCTGCGCGCGCTCACGCAACTCGCGCTCGCGCATCCCGAGGTGCAGTTCCGCGTCGCCCACAACGGCCGCGCCTCGCTGACGGCCCCGGCGGCGAAGGACGTGCGCGAGCGGGCCGGCGCCATCTGGGGCTGGCCGCTCGCCCAGCGGCTCCTGCGCGTGGACCGCACCGAGCACGGTCTCCGCGTCCACGGGTTCGCGAGCCCGCCCGACCTCACGCGCGGCGGCCGCGACGACATCGTGATCATCGTCAACGGCCGGCCGGTGCGCGATCCCGCGCTGCTCCAGGCCACGCTCGCCGCCTATCGCCCGCTGCTCGCCCGCGACCGCTTTCCGCTGGTCGTGCTGGCCATCGACATGCCGCCCCAGGACGTTGACGCCAACGTGCACCCGACCAAGGCGTGGGTGCGCTTCCGCAATCCGCGGCTCGTGCAGGAGATGCTGGTGGCGGCGCTGCACGCCGCGCTCCGCGCGCCCGACGTCGTTCCGACGATGGGCGCGGCGGGCAGCGCGACGTGGAGCGGCCCGACCACCGCCGACGCCGGTGGCGAGCAGCAGCAACACGCGCTCTTCGCCGAGACGCCCGCCGCCTACGCGCCCGGACGCTTCGGCCGCGTGCTCGGCCAGGTGCAGGACACGTTCATCGTCGCCACCACCGACGACGAGGTCTTCTTCCTCGACCAGCACGTCGTGCACGAGCGCGTGCTCTTCGAGCGGCTCGAGACCGAGCTGGCCGCCGGAGCGCCGCCCTCGCAGGCGCTCCTGTTTCCGGAGACGGTGGACCTGCCGCCGGCCGCGCGCGCGCTGCTCGAGCGCTGGCGCCCGACGCTCGAGCGGCTGGGCTTCGCGTTCGAGCCGCGGCCGGGCGGCGCGCTGGCCGTCAACGCGGTGCCGGCGCTGCTCAAGGGCGACGAGCCCCGGCGCCTGCTGGAAGCCGCGGTGGACGAGCTCGGCGGGCCGAAGGCCGACGCGCCGGCGATGGAGCGCGCGCTCGCGTTCGTGGCGTGCCGCGGCGCGATCAAGGCCAACACGCCGCTGACGCGCGAGGAGATGGAGCGCCTCGTCGGCGACCTCGGCCAGACGCGCACGCCGTACTTCTGCCCCCACGGCCGGCCGATCGTGAGCCGCGTGTCGCTGCACGACATCCGCCGCGAGCTGAAGAGAACATGGTAGTGCGAGCCGAGGCCGTCCGACGGCCGAGGCGAGCCTGTGATGGAGCTGGGCGTGCGAGCCGAGGCCGTTCGACGGCCGAGGCGAGCCTGTGATGGAGCTGGTAGTGCGAGCCGAGGCCGAAGGGTAGACTGCCACTGATGTCCGACAAGCCTCCGCTCCTCGTCATCGCGGGTCCCACCGGTGTCGGCAAGACGGCCGCCGCGGTCGCGCTCGCGGCGCGGCTGCCGATCGAGGTCGTGTCGGCGGACTCGCGCCAGGTCTACCGCGGCATGGATGTCGCGACCGGCAAGCCGACCGCCGATGAGCTGCGCGCCGTGCGCCATCACCTGGTGGACGTCGTGGATCCAGACGATCGCTACGACGCCGCGCGCTTCGCCCGCGACGCGCGGGCCGCGATCGACGCGATCCGCCAGCGCGGCCGGCTGCCGGCCGTCGTGGGCGGCACCGGGCTCTACATCCGCGCGCTCCTGCGCGGGCTCGATCCCGCGACGCCGGCGGACCCGGCCTTCCGCGCCGAGCTCGCAGAGGTCGCGGCTCGCGAGGGACGGGCGGCGCTGCATGGGCGGCTCGCCGCCCAGGAGCCCGCGCTGGCCCGGCGGCTGCACCCGAACGACCACGTGAGGATCATTCGCGCGCTCGAGCTGGTGCGGGCGGGCAGCCCCGCGGGCGAGGCTCAGACGCGCTGGCGTGAGGGCGACGCCGAGTGGGACGTCGTCTACGTCGGGCTCACGCTGGATCGCGCGAGGCTCGACGACCGTCTGCGTCGGCGCGCGCAGCGCATGGTCGCCGCCGGCCTCGAGGACGAGGTCCGTGGTCTCCTCGCGCGCGGCTACGTGCCGACGCTGCCGGCGATGCAGGGTCTCGGCTACCGCGAGTTCGTCCGCGTGGTCCAGGAGCGACTCGACGTGGAGGAGGCGCGGCGGCTCATGCAGCGCGACACGCTGCGCTACGCGCGGCGGCAGTGGACCTGGTTTGCCCGCGAGCCGGAGTTGCAGTGGATCGACGTCGAGGCCGCGGAGGCGGCCGGCGGCGTGGCGGCGGCGATCGAGGCGAGACTCAAGCAGGAGGGCCGGATCGGGTGAGACAACGGGTGAGAGACGGCGCGCACGGCGGCAACGGCCGCGGCCACGAGGTGGGGCGCGTGCGCGAGCATGCGATGCTGGCGGCGCTGCGGCGCCCCAAGCAGCGGCGCGTCGACGTCGTCAA
>Ga0209268_1000600_pt1 | contig 18515 bp, 17 predicted proteins | sample GraSoiAngelo_143_FD_185900 | JGI IMG/M metagenome (GOLD analysis project Ga0209268, IMG submission 185900) | Grasslands soil microbial communities from the Angelo Coastal Reserve, California, USA - 14_1009_02_30cm (SPAdes) (version 2) | ecosystem: Environmental > Terrestrial > Soil > Grasslands ... | reverse complement strand
CAGCCACTGGCGCTGGTGCGCTCTTCAACACTTTTATCGGCGGCAACAATACGGCCAATGGAGCATTTGCGCTTTTTAACAACTTACAAGGTGGCGACAACACGGCCATCGGTATTGGTGCACTCTCTAACAACACTACCGGCAGCAACAATGTTGCATTGGGCAGCGGCGCCGGCGCCAGTGCGACAACCGGTTCAAATAACGTCTATGTTGGCGCAGGGATGCAGGGTGTGGCTGGCGAAAGCGACGCCTGTTACGTCAAGAGCATCTTTGGCCAGACTTCTGCCACCGGAATCCCGGTCCTCATTAACTCAAACAACAAGTTGGGAACCACCATGTCCTCAAAGCGCTTTAAGAAAGAGATCAGACCGATGGACAAAGCGAGCGACTCACTCCTGGCGCTAAAGCCAGTCACCTTCCGTTACAAGGAAGAAATTGATCCGACAGGCACTACGCAGTTCGGACTTGTGGCCGAACAGGTAGAAAAGGTGCATCCCGACCTGGTAGTGCGCGACGCGGAAAGAAAACCCTACAGCGTGCGCTACGACCAGGTGAACGCGATGTTGCTCAATGAATGCCTCAAAGCGCACAGCAAAATGGAGGAACAGGAAGCGACCATCGACCACCTAAAGCAGGAGTTGCAAGCGACGGCCGCGCATCAGCAAAAGCAGATTAAAGCACTTACTGCGGGCCTGCAGAAATTGAGCGCAGAGCTTGAACAACGAAGCCCGCACCGCAAACGGTTCTAAACAACGCTAAAGCAGCTAGGTCGCTGCGCTTTGGTTGTTCAGCTCTAACTTCATTACATCAAGCAGGCAAAGCCGGTTTCACGGTCCGACCAAGCTCCAACCGGCTGGAAGGGATGGGCCTAATGCCGCACTAACGAAAATGTTGTTAAAAAGATACCAGATAGCTGTCTGACGAGTGGCCGGATTATAAACGACATAGTCCGGATGCCCGTCCCCGTTGAAGTCGGCGGTAGCCACTAACGCCCACCCACTGGGGATGGTCGGACCAAACGCGCCTCTGATGAATGTCGATCCTGATAGGTACCAAATCGCTGTTTGGTGATTACTGACATTGAACAACACATAATCTCTATGGCCGTTGCCATCAAAATCTGCTACACCCACCAGGCTCCAGTTGACCGGAAGAGTTGGCCCGAAGGCGCCACGAACATAAAGGTTGTTATTCAGATACCAGATCGCCGTTTGGTTACTGGTCGAATTGAACAGTACATAATCCGGAAAACCGTCGCCGTTAAAGTCGGCTGTTTGCCTCAATTCCCAGCCATCAGGAAGGGTTGACCCAAACGCGGTTGAGACGCGCGTTGGCCCTGACATATACCAAATCGCTGTTTGATCGGTGCCGGGATTGAACAGTGCGTAATCCGGATGCGCGTTTCGATTGAAATCCGCGACACCATCCAGGCTCCAGCCGGCTCTAATGCTTGGCCCGAGAGCGCCGGTGATAAAAACATTATTGTTGAGATACCATATCGCTGTTTGAAGGGTGCTGCCGTTTCGAAGCACGTAGTCCGGGTGACCGTCACTGTTAAAATCACCCAGGGTAGCCCAGGTCTCTGTCAGCACGTCGTCACCGATACCCGCCGCAGCTTCACTTGGGTCTGCAGGCTGGGGCGCGGTTTGCAAGTCCGTCTGTGTTTGTTCTGTTGTCCCACCGGGTTGCAGCGCGTTGCTGGAAACCGTGTTTTGCTCCGGCAAATTCATGTTACTGGCGAGCGCAGAGAGTCCGAGTGCAACGCTACTCGCGAAAATGATTGAACCCGCTCTCAAAAAGCCCGGCCGTTGCATGCGTTTGCCTGTTATCGAACTTGTCTTTCTGATCATAATTTTAACCCCTTCAACACATGAGGTTCGCATCAGCGTCGATCGCTGCTCGTATTGATTTTCGGCGAAATACGCCGACGGGCTCACAATGCCAAATGTTCGTACAATGTCGTCGTGTCGCCGCTCCGGCCGAAGCTTGGAGCAAATTTCGAATCCCCAAACCGTTCTTTATTCGCAGGTGTTGGTGCGCTATCCAACAATACCGAAAGCGATGATAACAGAGCCATCGGTGCTGACGCCCTGTTTTTCAACATCAGCGGCGACAACAATGCAGCGTTGGGACGTTCGGCCGGTGTGAGCACGCAGTTCGCCGTAGCAGCGAGTCCGTCCGGTGACAGAATTGAAATGGGCAAGAGTGCACACAAACGGCCTTGAATAGTCAGTAAAAGCAGCCGCGTCCCTGCGCCATTTGAGCGGCTCAACAAACTGGCAAAATTTCTTCGAAATTCCTCGGATAGGAAACCAAGCATTCCATCAACTCTAATTACAATTGCACTCGTCTGCTTTGGGCTCTTACCAAACAGGCAGGCGATAAGTCCGCCCCGGATGGAGGCCACGCTGGAGGCAACACAGCGGAGGGACAGAATGCGCTCATCAGACTTACGAGCGGCACCTACAACACTGCAGTTGGTGTGTTTTCGCTGGAAAGTTTAACAGGTGGCAACTTCAACACGGCCATTGGCGCTGGGACCCTTTTTGCCAATACCGCAGACAGCAATACTGCCACGGGCGCCGGGGCGCTTTTAAGCAACACCACTGGCGTGAACAACACGGCCACTGGTGAAAGTGCGCTCTTTTCTAACACCACTGGCTCCAGCAATACAGCTAACGGTGTTTCCGCGCTCCAAACCAACACCGCCGGCGGGAGCAACTGTTGTTCACGTTCGCACCAAAGCTGCCGATACAGACGATTTTCTCAAAGCACACCGCCAAATTGAGGAGCAAGGAACGATGATTGCACAGCAGCAAAAACAAATTGAAGCGCTCACCGCGGGCTTGCAAAATGTGAGCGCACAGCTCGAAATGGGAAAGACTGCCCCGCAAACAGTCCTCAACAATGAGTGAACCAGCCGGGGTGCCCCGACAACTCTTCAAATTAGATGGGTAAAAGCCGTGCCATTTCCGCCGCATTAAGAATTCGCACCCGGCGCGGCAGTGCCAGGTTCTAGATGGAAGAAATAATTTGTGTCAATAGTGAGGACCGACCCCTATTGACTATGAGGAGTGGCTATAGCTTGGTCAGGATACTACGGGCAACATAATTTAAGACCATGAGCAGCCGGCGACTTCGAAAACTAGTAACGTTCACTTTTTCTCATCGTGCCCGGCATGTCGTTGGTGCTGTTTATTTTGGCGCGAGCGAGTCGACGATTTTTTCGAAGCACGGATCTTTCCGCAGTGGATCCCAAAACGGCAGTAGTTTCAGTTGGCCATAGCTGACAGTGCTCGGGGAACGGACGGCGATTGCAAGCTGTTCGCACGCGAGATTTTTCTCGCCAACCCATGCAGCGATCATTGCCAAATACTTGATCATAAGTGGACCGTTGATTGCATCTTTCTCCACTGGAAGAAGCTCGACCGCGCGTCGTCCTTCGCGTAGCGCTTCTTCTTTGCGACCGAGGCCGGCATCGATCAAACCAAGCACGCACAGCGGCGGGCCGTAATTTGGTTGAGCCTCAACCGCTTTCTCCTGCTCCACGCGTGCAAGGGTGAATGCCGCTCGCGCCGATTCGTGATCATTCGTCATGCGAGCAATAACGCCCTCCATTAGCGGGCGATTTGAGTGAACTGCATAGTCGGTCAAAGGAATTTCACCGAACGCGTTTAAGGCATCTGTTGCCGCAGCAACGTCGCGCTCGGCCAGCGCACAACTCAACCAATCATTAGCGATGTTCGGCAAGGCAGCGGGATTCCTCACCCGAATTGAATCGATTGTTTGATGCAGGGATCGCGTATCGGCTTTCCAGTGAAATTCCACGGCTGCGCGGGCTACTTTCGTATCCACATCGTCCGGCGCGATGGATAGCGCGCGATCTAACACGGATTTTTCTTCATCGTAGCGCCGGAGAACTCCATAACTGATCGCAGTCTGCTGGAGCGTAAAAAAGTCGCGCGGGTCGAGATCAATCGCACGCTCCAGGTTCCGCGTCGATTCTTCCCAACGCCCCTGACGCCTCTCGATATAACCCTTCAAGGCAAATAGGCGGGGAGAATTGGGCAGGGTCTCGCTCGCCGCGGCGAGTTCAGCCAAAGCTCCTTCATAATCGAGGTATCCTCTATAAAGATTTTCTGCGCGTGCCAGGTGTGTATCTCCAGCGTCAGGCCGGAGGCGAAACGCCGCCTGGATCGCAGTTTCCGCTAGCGCCAGCCGTGCAGGGCTATGGTCGAAGCCAAAAAAGTAAAGTAGGTCATGAGTGTAGGCTAGCTGGCAATAGGCTTGGAAAAAGGAAGGATCACGGACGACAGCCTGACTCAGCAGATCGGCGGCTTGGAGCAGGTCTTCCCTAGCCCTGCTGCTAAATAGGGTCAAAAGAAGGTCTCTCGCCCGCAGGTAAAAATCGTAGGCCACAAAATCCGAGGTCGGTGGTTCTTCAATGGCGGCTTTCTCGACAGCCGAGACCTTGGCTTCAAGGTGAGCTGCGACTTCTTTTGCAATCTCGCTTTGGGTTAGAAACACGTTAGCTAAATCCTGATCGTATTCTTCCGCCCAAACTTGATTGTCGGTGCGAGTATCTATTAACTGGGCCTTCAAATAAATCCTGCCCGCCTCCCAGCGGACGCTTCCCCTTAGCACATGAGAGACGTTCAGTGCCCGCCCGATTTGCCGGGTGTTACGTGCGCCACGATATGCCATGACGCTGGCGCGGCTAATTACTCTGAGCTCGGCCACCCGGCCTAGCTTGGTCAAGATGCCGTCTTGGATAACATCGGCCAAAAAAGCGCTCTCCTTGGTTTGGCTCAGATTTTCAAAGGGCAGTACCGCTATTACAATATTCGCTGGGCGGCGAAGCAACCCATTTTCCCAAGTCATTATCCCGATGACTATTCCGAAAGCCAACAACAGCACAGCCATTCCCGCAACAGCCGGATTGCGGCGCGACCAACGGCTTATGCGCACTGGAATCGAAACCGATCGTGCGATGATGGGGCGATCTGCCAGCCAGCGTTCAAGGTCTTCGGCCAGGTCCCCGGCCGAGCAATAACGCGCGTTCGGTTCGCGCTCCAGACATTTTGCGCAAATGATTTCCAGATCGCGGTCGAGCGCTGGCGCGAGAGAGCGCAGTTTTGGCGCCGGCTTTTCGGCAGCTTGTTGGATAACAGCGAGCGCGTTGTCACCCAGGAAAGGTGGCCGGCCCGTCAAAAGATCGAACAAAATTGCCCCGAGGCTGTAAACATCTGTGCTCGGCCTCAAACCCTGTGTTGAGCCCTCGGCTTGTTCGGGTGCAACATAACCCGGTGTGCCAAAAATCGTCAGGGTACGGGTAAGATCGCTCGCCGTATCGAGCCATTTGGCCAATCCGAAATCGCTCACCAGTGGTTCGCCACGCCCATCAAGCAAAATGTTTCCCGGTTTTAGATCACGATGAAGAATTCCTTGAGCGTGCGCGTACTGGACAGCGCGCGCGACCTTCGCCATCAGCTCCACGCTGCGGAATGGTTCGCTGCGTAAATAAGGTGCGGCATCGCGCAAGCTGCCACCTGCGGCGAATTTCATACTGAAGAACGGGAGCCCGTCCTCATCCTCACCAACTTCGTAAATAGGGAGGATGTTCGGATGATCCAGGCTCGCCGCGGCTAGTGCTTCGCGCCGAAAGCGAATCAGCGTTTCCCGCGAATCCTCGTACCCTAAAATCCGTTTCAACGCGACGATACGCCGCGAATGCCGTTGGCGGGCGCGATAAATAACTCCCATGCCGCCATGCCCGATCTGGTCGAGCATTTGATAATTGCCAATACGCCGATCGGGATCGCGCACATCGATCTCAGCGAGCACATCTTCCAGCGTTTCATTATTGGAAGTATCGGCTCCAAAACCTCGATGGAGCAGACAATTCAGACAAAGGCCGCGTCCAACGCGTGATCTTGATCCACATTCTGCGCACGGGATCGGCTCCGCTCGGAGCGGTGCCCAAACAGGCGTGCCTGCGGGGTTCATGGTGACGTCGAAAAAGTTAAAACGGACGCGATGCATTCGGCATCGTTCCCCACACCTCCTCTATGTCCTTCTACGGAAGCTACCGAGCGAAGTTCATTACGAAGTTGAAAATCGTCGGAAACGCTCGTCCCGGATGTTGGTGAAGAAGGCTCGCCTTCGCGCGGCAGTTCCGCCTCAACCCCCAATTGCAATCTTTGCCAGGCAGTTACTGCGAACCAATTCGTGCTCGGATCTGCCGGACGAAGATTAATACATGTGAAGAGATAATAAGTGGCACCAGAAACGTCGGGAGAAGACTGAGCGGAAGTTCACGCAGCGCGTGCATCGACTGCCAGTCTTGTAAGCCAAACCGGAGCGCGCTCGCGACGACAAAAACAATGTCGATAAGGCCTAACGTGTTCCAGCTAAGCAAAAACGTCTTCGCAAATTGAGTGGGGCGCATAGCGCTAACCACAGCTACCGCCAGGACACCAATTCCGATGTCGCCCCAGCCCGCTGGTGTTGCGAACGCGCAAGGTAATTGGCCGCTCTGACAAAGCACCAGAAAATACGCGCCAGCAAATAACCGTGTTAGGTGAAGTAACACCAGCCAACGGAGATCGATATTAAACATACACGCCCTGATTGTCCTGACTTTCCAACACCCCAGAAGGACGAGCGCGGTCAATGTCCATACTGTCGCGGCCACGGCTAATGCGCTTGCATTCTGAAACCAGCCGGCCAGTCCTACCGCAAAGCATAGCCAGGCAAGAAGAACCAGGATGACGACCCTGTTCGGATTCTCCTTCATAACCGTACGCAGCTGAGGCGTCGTTTAGGATAACATTTCAGTCACCGCGGCTTCACAGTGGATCTCTGTCGTATCGAGAAACGGAATCCCGTTGTATTCTGAATCACGCAGAATCAGGGGTAATTCGGTGCCAGCGAGAATCACACCGTCGATCTGGCTGTTTGCTTTCATGCGATCAACGATTGCTAGCAAACCAGCGCGCGTCTCGGGCAAAAACTTCCCGGAGACCAGCTCCTTGAAGTATTTATCGTGGATATAGTCCTGATCCTTGGCGTCGGGCAAGAGAAGTTCGATTCCCACTCGCGAGAAGACCTTCGGATAGAAAGTTGCCTGCATCGTGTAACGCGTCCCGAACAAGGCGAGCCGCTTCAACTTCCGCGTTTTGGCTGCCGCGCAAGTCGCTTCGACGATACTGATCAACGGGATCGTCGACTGGGACGCAACTTCATCGAAAACAATATGCGGCGTGTTCGCTGAAATCAGGCCGAAGGTTGCACCAGCCTGCGCGAGTCTGCCGATTTCCTCGAGCAAATACTCAGCCATACCGCCGAGATTGTTTGCGTCCATGAAATCGAGTCCTTTCTTCATGTTAATGCTGTTGATGATGAACTGCGGATAACTGCCATCCGCCGTCCGCTCCCGGTAAAGCGCAATGATTCTCCCGTAATAATCGATTGTGCTTTCAGGGCCGAGGCCGCCAATGATTCCGAGAGTCCTCATTTGTTAACCACGAATGGACACGAATAAACACGAGTTCAGAAAATGACGAAATCCAAATGACGAATGTCGAAGGAATGACTAAATGCCCAATGCCGAACAGACACCACCCCTTCATTCTAGCTTCGTCATTAATTCGTCGTTCGACATTCCAGCTTTGGCATTTAATAACTCGTGTTCATTAGTGATTAGATGAAAAATAGATCGGCGTTGCATTTTGTCTTCATCATCGGCATCGCAAATTTCTTCGCCGATTTCACCTATGAAGGTGCGCGCGGAATTATCGGTCCGTTTCTTGGCTCGTTAGGCGCGAGCGCGGCGATTGTCGGGTTGGTTGCGGGCGTCGGCGAACTAATGGGCTATGGGTTACGATCGGTCTCAGGATATTTCGCGGACAAATCGCATCGACATTGGGCATTTGCCTTCCTGGGGTACACGATCAACATGCTCGCAGTCCCGGCGCTAGCGCTTACCGGACAATGGCCGCTCGCAGCCAGTCTCGTGGTTTCGGAACGTATCGGTCGAGGCATTCGCAAACCAACTGTAGAAGCGATGCTTTCGTATGCCGGTAAATCGATCGGCGCTGGATGGGTTTTCGGAGTGAATGAAGCGCTCGATCAGGCGGGCGCGACGATCGGTCCGTTGCTCATGGCGCTGATTCTTTATTTTAATGGCGGGTATCGAACCGGTTTTGCCACGCTCCTCATTCCAGCTTTGCTTTGCCTCGGAACTTTGGTCCTGGCACGGCTTCTTCATCCGCGGCCGCACGAATTGGAAAAAGGCGCTGGGCATACCCTCACGACACCTAATCTGACGCAAGCTTACTGGATTTATCTCGCCGCGGGTGGGTTGCTTGCCGCTGGGTTCGCCGATTTCGCATTGATCGGTTTTCACTTTCAAAAGGCGAACGTGGTGCGGGGAAACGTGATTCCCGTGTTTTATGCAGTTGCAATGGCAGCCAGCGCTCTTGCTTCCATTCCACTGGGCCGGTTATTTGACAGACTTGGTCCGAATGTGTCGTTGTTCGCGTTTTTGATTTCGGCCGCGGCTGCGCCATTTGTTTTTCTAGGCACATCGGGCTTCGCATTGATCGGAATGATTTTTTGGGGAGTTGGAATGAGCGCGCAGGGTTCGCTGTTTCAAGCGATGCTTACCGGCGTTATTCCACCACACAAACGAAGCACGGCTTTTGGCTTGTTTGATACGGGATACGGAGTTGCATGGTTTTTAGGAAGCGCAGCGATGGGCTTGCTATACGAGACATCGATCCTGGCTGTGGTACTGTTCTCAGTCATTCTTCAACTTGCTGCTATTCCCGTTCTTTTTATCGCGAACAAGAAGCGCTAGCGTTTCCCCGTGGATCCCTACGCCAAACCGAAGGAACGAAAGATCGGTGCGCAGCGACCGAAGATTACCCACTTGCCAAGTTCCGCAGAACGCCGGACGCGAAGAGAACGCCATGCAGAGAAAGAAGCCGTGGCAGCTGAGCGGCGCGCAATCAAAAAGGCGGCGCGTCGCCACCTGAAACAGCAGTTGCTCGAAGAATTGGAAGAGAGCAAATGACGAAGCCAGAACCAGCGAATCCTTCGCATTGCGATTTGTGATTCGGCGGGAGGGATTACAGTTCATCCCATGCGTCCGATGAATTTGTCATCACTCGTCTGCTCACTATTCGCAGTAGCTCCGGTTGTCGTCCTCGCACAAACGCCACCCCAACGTAACCCGGATGTTTCAAACAAAGCGCTGATCACAAAGTCAACGCCCGGTATAAGCAACGACGCTTTTAAAAATCAGAGTGCGAACGCAACTGACACGCTTCGCAAGATGGCGAACGATTATTACGCCTGGCGGAACGAGAATTATCCAGTCCGCAGTAGCGAAGCCGGACTTCATACCTGGGACGACCGGCTGACCGATTATTCGCCGGCGAAAATCGCAGAGCGCCCGCAACATGTTCATTCGCTGCTGGAGAAGGTGCGCGCAATGAAGACAGACAATTGGCCGAAGAACGATCGCATCGACTGGATCCTGTTCCGAGCCCAATTGGAGAATATCGATTTTGGAGATCGCATTCTGAAATTCGAGCGGACAAATCCGCAGGTCTACATCCGCGAATGCACGGACGGAATCTTTTCCCTGCTGAAAAAGGAATACGACACGCCGAGAAAACGCGCGCTTGCTGCCACTGCCCGTCTCAAAGAAATGCCTGCACTGTTGAAGCAAGCCCTGGCTAATTTGCAAGGACCGGTAAAACTTTACGCGAAGCTTGCGATCCAATCGGCGCGCTCAATCGATCCGCTCTTAAACAAAAGCTTAATGGCGCTGGATGTCGGGCTCGCGCCTAACGAGCACGATGACTTGATCAAAGCGCGCGACGCCGCCCTTACCGCGGTGCACAGCTACGCCGATGAGCTGGAGAAGCGCTTGCCGAAGATGGTCGATTTCGTGCCGATGGGCGAAGCAAACTATAACTATTATCTCAAGCACGTTTTGCTTCTGCCGCTCGACGCCATACAGGTAGAGATGATTGGGCGAGCAGAGCTGGCGCGTTATCGCGCCCTCGAAGCGCTCTTGCCTGATCCCAAATTAGCCGATCCAGATCCGAAACGGGCTGCTGACATTCCGCCCGATCAGAAATCTTTCCTGAAAGCGTACGAAGGCCGAGAGGCAGAAATGATTAGTTTCTTGAAGGAACACAATCTGGTATCCCTGCCGGACTATCTCGGGCCGTTTCAAATTCGACAATTGCCCGAAGCTTTTAAGCCGACCAGCCCTGGCGGTTTCATGAATCCTCCCGGTGTTTACGACAAGGACCCAACCGGATTCTTTTTCATTCCCACCTATGATCCGGAATCGAAGAATTTTTATATTCGCGCGGCGATTGAAGATCCACGACCCATTCTTGGGCACGAAGGCATTCCCGGACATTTTCTTCAACTCTCAATCGCCAATCATTTAAGCGACGAGATCCGCCGCCAGCACGACGACTCCGTGTTCATCGAAGGCTGGGCGCTTTACGGCGAAGAGATGTTGATGCGGACCGGTGCCTATCCGAATAACTCACCGGCACAGGGACAAATCCTGCGTCTGTCCCGCTATCGCGCAGCTCGCATTGGAGTTGATGTGAATCTGCACACCGGCCGATGGAGTTTTGAGCAAGCCGTCAAATATTTCATGGACGCAGGCGGATTGGATCGTGAGGCAGCGGAGGGCGAAGCAGCAGGAGCAGCTTCCAGCCCAACGCAGAAGATCAGCTACATCACCGGCAAATGGCAGATCATGAATCTGCTCGGCCGTTACAAAGATAAGCAAGGCGATAACTTCCGGCTTGGTCAATTCCATGACGACCTGATCAAGAACGGAAGCCTGCCGGTATCCGTGGTCGAATGGATCCTGCTCGATGATTCGACCGCGCTACAGCAAGCGACAAAATAAGAGCAGATAGCTTTCAAGACCTTTCGGGTCTTGACATGCAAAAGCCGGTAGGCGCAAGATCGTGAACCTAACGACTCGCGCCTTATGAATCCCAACGCCGCGAAGGACCTCATTGTTCGAAACGCGTTCCTCTGTGCTGCGGCCGTAGTCATTACGAGTTGCGGCACTGCGACTTTCAGTAAGACTGGAAGCGACGCGCAAATCGAAAGCCTGCGGAATTTTGAACTCGCATTCATCGACGAGTTCGCCGTACCTGGCAAACGCTTCAATGCTGCCGCGTTCGACACCAAATTAAACCAAGGCAATGCGAAATTTCAGCAGGCCATCAGCGATGAAAAATTCACTGCGCGCCGCCCAGTGCTAGTCGATCTTAAAGGACAATTCGATGCGGATGCCGCGCATCTGCGAAGCAAAGCAAGCCGCGGCAAAGTCACTCCGGCGCTGGCAAGCGAGATGAAAAAGGATGTTAACAAGATCTACGATCATGCCCTCGGCCGGTAAAACTAAGCGCAAGAAATCTTCCAGGAAGAGATCAGAACTCGACTCAGCGCTCGATCAGGTCACTGATGAATCGGTCGCGGCTTCGATGAAAGAATTTCAGGATTTACTCGCGCAAGCGAAAGGCGACACGAGCGAGCTAATCCGCCAAAACGCCCAGGAACTTGAAGAGCGCCTGGTTCTTTTGAAGCAGAAAAAGATCGATAAGGAAGACTTCAATTTCTTCGTAGAAAATCAAAAACGCGATCTCCGAGTTTTCGTCGACAGCCAGCCAGCGCAGTCGCAGGAACGCGCTGAGAAGTTAACCCTCCATATTCTCGAGATAGCTGCGACGAAGATTGTGCCGGTGTTGATCATGATGATCTAGTTGCAGCCGTCAGGAGGAGGAGCCCAGCCATCTTGGCTGTGAGGCTGGCGGGCATCCTGGCTGCCAAAGAGAAGCAGTAAACCAGGCGAGACTCCCGATTGCCCCACAGGCAAGATGGCTGTGCTACGCAGTTTTCAGCGGCGACGATTCATGATTTGGCCAAGGCGATCGTGCGGCAGCGCTTCGACCCGATGATTGTCGCGTCCGGTCATAGAGTTGTTATCAACTAACGCGTTCACGGCCGCTTCTTCAGTCGCCTGAACGACTCCGGCAAAAATCGGATCCATCAGATCATTGGGAACTGTTTGCACTTGATGTGTAACTTGATCCGGATTGACGACGTTCGGATTCGCTGTTGAAAACGCGATGAACAAATCACCGGAGCCGTTCCCGGAAATTGTTCCGGTCCGAGCGAGCCCGAGCGACACCCGGCGCGCGAGCCGCTTCAGCTGGTTTGGCAGTAGCGGTGCGTCAGTTGCAACTACAGCGATGCACGAGCCGCTTTCTTGTTTATAGACGTCACCGGGAATTTCTTTGCCGACCGGGACGCCAGCTATCGTGAGTTGTGGGCGTCGACCGAAATTTGCCTGTAGAAACACGCCGACGATAAAACTTTGCGGTGAACTGTTTTTGTCGGCGCCTTCTGGACGAATCTCGACTTTACGCGAGGCGGTCCCGTTTCCACCTTTGAACTCGTAACAGATCATTCCTGTTCCGCCGCCCACGCTCCCCTCCTCTAGCGCGCCGCCATGCGCGCTGTCGAGAGCATGCCAGACATCCGCCGGCTTCACGTGAAAACCATTGATGTCGTTAAGCCAGCCGTCCCATGTCTCGGCAACTACAGGCAGACTCCACCAGTAGCCGGTCTTGTCTGCTGCACCGTGATTAATCCGCCAGGCGATGACTGCGTCGCGCGCCACTCCAACGCTATGTGTGTTTGTGATGACAATCGGCCCTTCGAGAAATCCGCTCTCATCAACCCACGCTGTGCCAGTCATTTCGCCGTTGCCATTTAAGCTAAAGAATCCGGCGTAAACCGGATCATTCAACGAAGCGTGCCCGCGCGGAAGGATCGCAGTAACACCGGTGCGCACCGGCCCTTTACCGACCTTAAGTTTTCCTTCGCCGCTGATCAACGTTGTGTAGCCGACTTCAACACCAGGGACGTCGGTGATCGCATTGAACTTTCCAGGCGTTCCTTCAAACGGAATTCCCAGATCGCGAGCGCGAACGATCTTGCTTACGATGGCTGGTCTCGGTGGCGGAGATTTCTGCGGCTCACGTGCTGAAGAATCGAGCACGATTGCGAGCACGAGCAGGAGCACAACGGGGGTTAAGCTTTTCGATTTCATTTTCGATCCATCAACTATCAGCTACCAACCATCAACTTTTCTATTAGGTTAAGCGTGTGAGTTACGAGGTTTTCGCCAGAAAATATCGACCCCAAACGTTCGACGATCTGGTCGGGCAGGCGCATGTCTCGCGTACGTTGAAGAATGCTGTGGCGCAAAACCGCCTCGCCCATGCGTATCTGTTTGTTGGCCCACGCGGTGTTGGCAAGACATCGACGGCACGGATTCTGGCGAAGTCACTCAATTGCGTAAAAGGACCTACCATCACGCCATGTGGTGAATGCGACAATTGCCGCGAGATTGCCGGCGGCAATAGCCTCGACGTGATCGAGATTGACGGTGCCAGCAACAACAGCGTGGAAGATGTACGACAACTGCGCGAGAACGTTCGATACGCGACGGCCAAGGGCCGTTACAAGATTTATCTGATCGATGAAGTGCACATGCTTTCCTCAGCGGCGTTCAATGCGCTTCTAAAGACCCTCGAGGAGCCGCCCGAGCATGTGAAGTTCATCTTCGCGACCACTGAGCCGCAGAAAGTTCTCCCAACCATTCTGAGTCGGTGCCAGCGGTTTGATCTCCACCGCATTCCGGCGAACCTGATCGCGAAACATCTGCAATTTATTGCGGGAAACGAGAACATCGCGCTGGAGCCCGCGGCTGCACATGCGATTGCACGCGGCGCAGAGGGTGGCTTGCGCGACGCGGAATCGATGCTCGATCAGCTGGTTGCATTTTGCGGGGAGAAAATCAGTGAGAACGATGTGCTCGATGTTTTCGGATTCACAAGCGAACAAACAGTTGCCGATCTGACAGGACGGATTTTGCGCGGTGAGACTCCGGGCGCGATCGATCTGCTGCATCAGCAGAGCGACGCCGGCAAGGACATGATGCGGCTTATGTCGGACTTGATCGCTTACCTGCGTGATCTCCTCGTATTCAAGGCAAAGCCTGATGCGCTTAAGGAAGATGTCGAGCCTGATGTGCAAACGTCACTCGCGAGGCATGCCGAGCTGGTCACGACCGGCCATTTGCTTGAATTGCTTGACCAATTTGCCGCCGCAGAAGGCCGCATGAAGTGGGCTCCGAACAAAAAGCTGCATCTCGAAGTAGCAATTATCAAGGCTATCCAAAGCCTGGGACAGGCAACATTGGATGAGGTAATCGAAAAACTTGGCGAGCTTCGCAATGGTGGGGGCGCGGGACCGTCCGCGCAACCTGTAGCCGCGCGGGCTGACCGCGGTCGTGAGGAGTCGCGCACTGCGAAGGCCGGGGTCAGCGACCCCGGCTACAGCGAGACCCCCTCGCGCGTAGCTGAAACTTCACCTGATGCGAATGAACTGTGGCAAAAGATTCTTGCAAAAATTCCGGGGCAAAAAGCTTTCGTGCGCAATTCTGCTTCGGCCGCACATGTTCTCGGAATCGACGGGCGCAATTTCCAGATCGGTTTCGCGCCTGGCGACAAAGCGATGATGGATATTTTGGCTACACAAGCTAATCGCAAACTTCTTGAAACATTGCTGCACGAGATCACCGGGAAAGACTGGAGTGTGAGGCTCACCCTAAAGGAGGGTCTTCCCAGCAGGCAGGAATCGGTTTCGGAGCATTCTCAATCCGAAAAATTCAAAGAGGACCCGCTTATTCAAGAAGCCATCGGGCTGTTCAATGCTCAAATAAAATCCTGAATCCGACGTTGCGACCTTGTCATGTTGAGCGAAGCGAAGTGGAGTCGAAACATCTCTGGCATTGCATTCGAAATCAGAGATTCCTCCATCCTTCGCATAAAGCTACGGCTTGGCAGGCGACTTCGCTCGGAATGACAAAAGGCTGATCCAAATCCTATGAACATCAATAAATTAATGAAGCAGGCGCAGAAGATGCAGGAGCAAATGGCCAAAACTCAGGCTGAGCTGGAGAACAAGACGGTCGAAGTAAGCGCGGCTGGCGGCAAGGTGAAAGTGACGGCAAACGGCGCAGGTGACGTTCTCGCCATCAAAATCGACAAAGAAGTCGTTGACCCAAACGATGTGGAATTTCTCGAAGAAATGGTTCTTAGCGCGGTTCAGCAGGCTGTGGAACAAGGCAAAGCGCTCGCGCAATCAGAAATGACGAGAATCACGGGCGGGCTCGGCATACCTGGATTGCAATAATGACGAAATCCGAATGACGAATCGCTTTTCGCCACGTTCGACCGTTGAATCGTTAAAATCACGCGGGCCCCGACTTCGCCCATTCGTGGCTAATCATCTCCGCGCCAAAATAGGGCTGTAACTTTTCCGGAATCTGCACCGAACCATCCGGCCGCTGATAGCTCTCGATTAAGGCTGCAAACAATCTGGGCAACGCCACGCCAGAACCATTCAATGTATGGCAGAACCGGTTTTTCCCGTCGCGATCTTTGAATCGAAGCTGCATCCGGCGCGCCTGGAAGTCTTCGCAGTTTGAGCAACTTGATACTTCCAAATAACCATCTTGTCCCGGCGACCAGACTTCAATGTCGTAGCTCTTAGCTGCAGCAAAACCCAGATCGCCGGAGCAAAGCTCGACCACTCGATAATGCAGGCCGAGCAGTTGCAACACGCGTTCCGCATTTTCCGTAAGGGATTCCAATTCGTCGTACGATTTTTCCGGCGTTGTAACTTTGACCAGCTCCACCTTGTCGAATTGATGCACCCGGAGAATGCCACGGGTCTCGCGACCCGCTGCGCCCGCTTCGCGTCGGAAGCACGGGGTGTAAGCAACAAATTTCCTGGGAAGATCATCAACGCTCAAAATCTCTTCCCGATGAAGGTTCGTTAGTGGAACTTCCGCAGTTGGCGCAAGAAAAAGTAGCCCTGGAGTGGGATCTGTTTCGATTGCGTACATGTCTCCCTCGAACTTCGGCAATTGCGATGTGCCGACCATGCAATCGCGCCGGACCAAAAATGGCGGGCTGATTTCCATGTAAGCATGCTCCCGCGTGTGCAAATCGACCATGAAATTAATGAGCGCGCGCTCCAGCCTCGCGCCAGCGCCCGTAAAACAAATAAAACCGCTGCCGCTCAATTTTGCGGCCCGTTCCATGTCTAAAAAGCGCAGCTTCGCGCCGAGAGCGATGTGATCGTCGGGTTTGCTTAATAGCGGTTTCTCGCCCCAGGTACGCACTACACGATTGGCGGTTGCGTCTTTGCCAATTGGAACACTTTCGTGTGGCAGGTTTGCGATCCGAAGAAGCAAATCATTTTGCTCGTCTTCAGCAGCCGTTGCGCGCGTACTTATGTCGGCGATCTGTTCGCCGATTTGTCGAACCTGTTGCTCCAGTTCGTCCGTCGATTCGCCGCGCGATTTTTTGCCGCCGATCTCCTTGCTCAATTTTTTGCGATCGGCGTTCAACTGTTGCAACTTGGTTTCCGCTTTCCGACGCTCGACGTCCACGCGCAACACGTCGTCGATTCTGGCTTCGTCTCCTCCGCCCCGCGTCGCAAGTCGCTCGTGAACAAAATCCGGTTTCTCCCGAATCAGGCGAATGTCGAGCATGGCGCAGTATGAATGACGAATAACGAATGTCTAATGACGAAGGAATGCCAAATCCGAATGATCAAAATGCGCTTCAGGATGGCTTGTTGTGCTTCGTCATTGTCATTGTTTCGTCATTCGTCATTGAGCTTCGTCATTTAATTCTTGCTTAAGCTAGCGCGTGACAACGAGTGCACTGGTAGGATATTCTCCGCGTGGAAAAACTACATCTGCTTGCCGTCGCGCTCGGTCTCGCCGCGCTTGCCGGGATCAATCTTTACCTGACAGTTTTCGCCACCGGCCTGGCTATCCATTTTCACTGGATCGCCCTGGCGCCGCAGTACCAATCGCTGGAGGTCCTCGGTAATCCGTGGATCATCACCATCGCCGGCGTTCTCTATTTCCTGGAGTTCTTTGCCGATAAAATTCCGTGGGTCGATTCGGCGTGGGATGCCGTTCACACGGTGATTCGGCCCATTGGCGGCGCGCTCCTTGCAATTCAGGTGCTTGGCCATCCAAGTCCCGCATTTACTGTGATCGTGGCTTTGCTCGCGGGTGGCACGAGCTTGGTCGCACATACCGCAAAGGCGGCTACGCGTCTCGCCAGTAACTCGTCACCGGAACCATTTTCAAATATTGGACTAAGTCTCGGTGAAGATGCGGCCGTGCTCGGTGGACTCGCTCTCGTGCACTTCAATCCCGTCCTTGCCCTGGTCATCTTTCTGATCTGTATCGGTGCATTCTTCTATTTTGCGCCAAGAATTTTACGCGCGATGAAAGTGAAGATTTGGCTGGCCTGGAGGAAACTGAATGGCCCAGCTGATCACGACGCACCGGTAAATCTACCATCGGCATTGCCGGCCCGGCTGGCGCCTATTTTCGCCAGGGAAAACGTTCTCGGTGAGACCATCCTGTGGGCGGTGCCATGCGTAAGCGGACGCGGCCGGCGAATTCCCGCGAATTTGTTTGGCGCGCTCGTCGCTACGAGTGAAGAGCCGCGCAGAATCACTTTTGTCGCGCGCAAGGCAGGGCGGCCATTTGCGGGTACGATCGATCTGGAGGGTTTCGACGTCGGTCGTGAGCCAAAATTTCTATCCGAAAACCTGGTAATTTTTTCTGCCGGCGGAAAAGGCCCAAAGTATATGTTTGTTTTCGCGCGACCGCACGCGGCTCTGGTCGAACAGATCGTTCAGGATTTGCACCGCCGTCTCAGCGAACCCGCGATACAGGAGCAAGTCGCCGCGGAATCCGCCAGCCCGGCTGGATAGCGCGCGCGTCCCGCATGTTAATGCCAGTCCGGCTCGGACTTTCGGCGTCGCGCCGAAACGATCTTTCTCTAAAATCAGATTCTCACGAATTAGCCTAGCACAAAGAAAGTCCGCGATCGCGAGGACGCACTCGGTCCGAGCCGGACTGGCATCCGCACGCGACACGCGGGCGCTACCCGAAAACCGAATCACGCCGCGCGTGACATTTATAGCTGCCTTTCTCATAATCTGCGCGTGACTAGCCTTGCCGATCGTTACGCACAATTGCGCGATACGGATCGCGTTCGCGAGCGTGCCCTGTTCGTCTCGCCGCGGATTCCATCAGAGCTCGAGCTGCAAGCCCGCTGGTTCGCTGGAGATTTCGGCAAACACTTCATTACCACCGCCGGTGACAAGATCGATATTGTTCAATTTGGTACGTGGAATCGCGAAGCAGGTCCTGATTTTCGTGATGCTGCAATTCGGGTAAATGACGGTGATCCACTTCGCGGTTGCATCGAGATCGATCTGCTGGATCGCAGTTGGGAAACACACGGTCATGCGACCAATCCGGCTTTCGAAGGGACTGTGTTGCACGTATTCGTCGA
>Ga0209268_1000596_pt1 | contig 18619 bp, 15 predicted proteins | sample GraSoiAngelo_143_FD_185900 | JGI IMG/M metagenome (GOLD analysis project Ga0209268, IMG submission 185900) | Grasslands soil microbial communities from the Angelo Coastal Reserve, California, USA - 14_1009_02_30cm (SPAdes) (version 2) | ecosystem: Environmental > Terrestrial > Soil > Grasslands ... | reverse complement strand
TCGAAACGCTGGGTGTTCGGCCCGAGCGTCAGCGACCCGCTCGACAGTGCCTCGTCGATCATCGCGAGCGCCTGGGCCCGATCCTCGGGCCCGAACACGATGCGGGCCGCGGCGATGGGCGAGTCCATGCAATTCGCCTCGACGCGCGTGAAGGTTGCGACGCTCATGGTGCTCGGCGGAAACACGGACCAAAAAGAGTACATTTTGACAAACAAGCTGACGGTCATCGGAAAGTCCCCGATGGCCACGGTGAAAGTGAAGGGCTGGTTCAAGCCGCAAATGGCGGCGCAGATCAACCAGCGCGATGACGGCTACTTCCTTGGCCCCGGCGACAAAGTGCCCTCGGTGAACGGCAGACCTATCGGCGGACCGACGCGGCTGAACGACGGCGATGTGATTGAAGTTTCCGGCGTGAGGCTGAATTTTATTTTCCGCGAGTAGCGTTCGAACGCCATGGCAGCTCCGTCAGCAGGCTGGTGGCAAAGGCGGGGCTTGTTCGGCCTCTACGAACTGCTGCAGTCGTGGTGGCGGCACCGCATCTCGTTCCTTCTCAGCCTGAGCATTACGCTCGCCGCGCTCACGAGCTACTACCTGGTTTTTCTGCAGGAAACGAGGACCCCGCTCTCCGAACTCGTCCAGCGTCTGGAACTCGACACGCTCGACACCCGCTTCCGTTATCGTCCCGCGCGATTCGCACACCCTGACTCGCGCATCGCCATCGTGGATATCGACCAGAAGGCGCAGGAAGTTTTGGGGCGCTGGCCGTTCTCGCGGATCTATTTTGCAACATTGCTCGACGCCCTTCACGAGGACGGGGCGGCTGTCGCGGCCTTTGACATCACCTTCAGCAAACCGGATCAAACTGCGGCGCCACTTCGTTCGCTTGCGGCTTCGCTCGAAGACCGCCGGCAAAACCGTGAACCTGTCGACCCCAAGGTTATCGGGGAGATAAACCGGCTCGTTGCCGAATACGATGCCGACACAAAGTTTGCCGCCGCCATCCGACGTTTTGGCCCGGTCATTCTTGGCAACTATTTCCTGTTTACGCCGGCGGACCTTCAGGGACTCAGCGATCGGACGCTCGACGCCTATGCCAACCAGATCTCGTTCTTCGCGTTTCCGCCGGCGCATGCGATGCGGCCGGAATCCGGGAAACAAGACAAGTTGAACCTGATGCAGGATTTCGCAGCAGCCAGATTGCTGCCGCGCGGCGCGGAAGCGAATTTGGACGCTCTTACCTCCGCGATGCGGGGCGACACCTCCTGGACCGGGTTCTTTAATTTTCCGCCGGACAGCGACGGAGTGGTCCGCCGCGCCACGCTGGTGCTACCGTACGGGCGCTCGCAAAATCCCGACGAGTGGGATCTCTATTCCTCGCTGGACCTCGTCGCTGCCCGGGCCCTGATTGGCCGGGAGGCGCAAGACAGCAATCTCTTCTACGGCCCGACGGGCATTTGGAAGATTTCTCTCGGAAGCAAGGCGGCGATTTACCCCGACGGCCGCGGCCAGTTGCTTATCAACTACGAGGGCCCTTGGGGAACTTTTCCGCACTACTCGATCGCGGATGTTCTCGAGCGAAAATGTGCGCCGGGAACATTCCGGGGGAAGCTGGTGCTGGTCGGCGCAACGGCCACGGGGATCGGAGACCTCCGCGCAACGCCCTTTGGCGGCGCGAATTTTCCCGGGGTGGAAATCCACGCCAACGTCGTGGACAACATCCTCAACGACCGCTTCTTGCGGCGAGGCGCGAAACAGGCGCTCATCGACGTGCTGCTGATTTTCGCTTTCGGCATTCCGCTGGGGATCTGGATGGCGCTCGTATCGCCGCGCTGGATGTGGTTTGGCGCTTTCCTGTTTGCGCCTTTGGTTGGGGTGGATTACTGGACGTTTTTGCACGGCTGGTGGCTCAACTTCACCGTGCCCGCGGTGACGCTCGCGTCCAACGTTTTGCTGGTTTCTCTTTATCGGTCGCTCGTTGAAGAAAAGGAAAAGCGCCGCGTGCGCGCGGCGTTCGGCCAATACCTCAGCCCGGAAGTGATCCGCAGATTGCTCGTGAATCGGCGGCTGGTCGAGCCAAAGAAAACGGAAATCACCGTGATGTTCAGCGATATTCGGGGCTTCACGACGATTTCGGAAAAACTCGACGCCCAGGAATTGGCGCTTTTTCTGAACCAGTACCTCTCGGACATGACCAGCCTGGTTTTCGATCACCACGGCACGCTCGATAAATATATCGGCGACGCGGTCATGGCTTTCTGGGGCGCGCCCTTCGAAGAACCGGGGCACGCGGCGAAGGCTTGCAAAGCCGCACTGAAGATGATGGACCGCGTCCGCGAGTTGCAAAAACAGTGGACGGCGGAAGGAAAGCCGCATCTCGATATCGGCATCGGCCTGAACACCGGCATGGCCAGCGTGGGCAACATGGGTTCGGCGCTGCGTTATGGGTATACGGCGCTCGGCGATGCCGTGAATCTGGCCTCCCGGCTGGAAGGGCTGAACAAAGACTACGGCACGCACATTATCGTAAATGAATCGACCTACCAGGCCGCGAAAGAAAGCGGCTTCCTGTTTCGCGAGCTGGATCTGATTCGCGTCAAGGGCAAGCTCCAGCCGGTCACCATTTGGGAGCTCATCGGCCGCGAGGGAGAGGATACCGTCTACGGCGCGCCGGAAGAGGCTCGCTCTCGAGTCGAGCTTTTCCAGAGCGCTCGCGCTCTCTACGGCAGGCGCCGGTGGCAGGCTGCGCAGCAGGCGTTCCAAGAAATTCTCGACAAGTGGGGGGACGACGGCCCTTCGCGTGCCTACTGGAAACGCTGCCAGGAATACCTCTTCGCAGAGCCGCCCGCGACCTGGGACGGCGTGTTCACGATGACCCACAAATAGAGCTTCCGCCGGTACCGCTGCTCGGGATGTTCCGCCTCCCGCCGAAGTAAATAGGGTGCCAACCGTGCTGATGGAAGGCGCAAGGCCAAGCTGTTAATTGTGTGTTTAGGTTGCGTCTACGATGATAGCTTCCCGAGACTGCTTGCTCCGTGAACCATTCAGGAAGCAAGCCTTCGGGAGAAAATCCATGAGCCTTCTGCGAACGACGAATCTTGCTGCGCTAGCTTGCCTGTTTGTCGCTGGAGTGGTCTCTGCTCAAGAAAAGAAGATCAAAAGATCAGACCTGCCGCCCGCCGTTGAAAAGACGGCGGCGGAGGTCAGCAAGGGCGCGACCATCAAGGGATTTTCCAAAGAAACAGAAAACGGCAAGACCACTTACGAAGTAGAAATGGTAGTGAACGGACACACCAAAGACGTGGAAGTCGACGCTAATGGAGCAATCCTCGAGGTGGAGGAACAGGTCGAGATGGACTCACTGCCTGCCGACGTGAAAGCAGGACTCAACGCCAAAGCGGGTCGCGGCAGGATTCTGAAGGTCGAATCGCTCGTGAAAAACGGCCAGCTTGTGGCGTACGAGGCCAAAGTGGAAACGGCGGGCAAGAAATCGGAGATGCAAGTCGGTCCGGACGGTAGACCGCTCGACCACCAAGAATAAGAACGATTTGCCTGGCCAGAGAGGGCGCTGGTTCAACACCAGGACCCAGGGCTCAGCACAGACATGGCGGTTGGAACCCTATACGTCGAGGAACTCAAAGCCACCATGCGCGGTCGCTTTGCGTGGCTTGGCGCCGGCGTCATGCTGCTGGCGGTCGGCTGCGTGGCGACCGTGGGGACGCAGGATACTTGGCTTGACGGCTACGGCATCATCGCGTACTTCCTGGTGCCCCTGGCTTTCATCCCGCTCGCGGCCGTGTTTCTCGCTAGCCCTCGCGCGAATCGGTTTGTGGAGAGCGTATTCACGGCGCCGGTGGAACGCCGTGATTGGCTGGCGGCCAAAATCTTGGTGCTTGTGACCATAGCGGCCGCCTACTACGTGGCACTGCTTCCGATGATGCTCGTCTATACGCATCATGTGGGCCTGCCGTTGCTGTTGCGGAAGTTGCTCGTCTGGGCTCCGTGTTTGCTTCTCACGAGTATCGCCATCGGCGCCCTAATCGGCGTGCTCTTCATTGGCCAGACCATCGTTGCTCCTGCGGCCACGGGCATGGGGGTGCTCCTGGCGTATGCCGGTTTCGTTCCGCTCCAGGAACTGCTGGTCGCGCAGGGCAACGGCGCGACGCGCACAGGCCACCTGACTCTGGCGAGCCCCGCGGTTTTGCTGAAGAACGCTTTCGCGTTCACGCTCGCCGTCGGCAGTATTCCCGCTACCACCACGCGCACGTGGATCGCTGCCGCGCTCGTGGTCATTGTTGCGCTGGCGCTTGCTGCGTGGGTGTTTCTCCGGGCGCAAGGCGTTGAAACCTGGGAAGCCACCCGCGCGCAACGCTGGACCATCGCGATCGGGATCCTGGCACTCGTCCTGATGCCCGTGACCATCGCGGACACCAACTACGACGCCCCTGCCCCGCACGGGACCAACGCTCCGTCGATCCAGCGCCTGTTCGCTCGTGCCGGCAGCAGCCTGGCGCTGACGTTGCCTGGCAGTCCGCCGCCCGCACGGTGTTGCGGCACCATCCTGAATCGCGACGAATGGCCGCCGTTCGGCACGGACGAACCTACGCGGCGGGATCTCCTGGTTTTGCTGCCCGTCGACGCCACCCAGCGCATTACGGACCTGCACATCCAGATCGCAGGAGAAAGCGGACTGGAAGTGAGCGCCAATCCGCAAGGGCTTTCTCCCGCGCCTGAAGCCCTTGAGACGCGCACCTACGCGAATGACTCCGGCCCGGCAGCCGCCGATGGCCACCACGTTGTCACCGGCTGGGTGGCGCGCGTTGCGGTTACGTTAACTCCCACGCGGCCTTGGGACATAGGCGGCGATCGCTATCCTCTGCGTGTCGCCGCGACGTACCAGGTTGCCGGCGAAAGTCGGACGTTCTCGGCCCGGGCCGCCGTCGACGCGCAAGTGTCGAGCGCTATCTACGAAATGGGCGTCGCTTCGTTGATTTTCCCCATCGTCTGTTTTGGCCGGGCCTACCGGCGCTGGCGTCTGACGCGATGAGTGCTTTGATCGAATACGCGATTGAGATGGAGGGCCTGACTCGGCGTTTTGGCGACTTCGTCGCGGTGGACCACGTCACGTTAAAGATTCCGAAGGGCCAAATCTATGGATTCCTCGGTTTGAACGGCGCAGGAAAGACGACGACCATCCGCATGCTCACCACGCTCCTGCCACCGAGCGGGGGCAGGGCGAAGCTGTGGGGGCACGACGTGGTCAGAGAACCTCTCGCCGTCCGCAAGCTCGTAGGGCTTGTAAGCGACGAGACCAGCGAGAGTCAATCGACCTGGACGGCGCGCGAGTACCTCTCCTACTTTGCCCGGATCCGCCGCCTGGCGAATCCTCGCGAGGAAGTCGAGCGAATCCTGGACGATGTTGGCCTAGCGGCCAAGTTTCGACCGAAACGGATCGGCACCTATAGCACGGGCATGAAACGAAGGGTGGAGATCGCGCGCGCCCTCATGGGCCGCCCAAAAGTACTTTTCCTGGACGAGCCCACGCGTGGGCTCGACCTGCCGGCTAAACGCGACATGTGGAGGCTCTTGCAGAGGCTTGCGGCCACAGAAAACGTCACCACGTTTCTCAGCAGCCATGATGCACAGGAAATCCGGAGCCTCTCGAGCGAGATCAGCGTGATCGCCAGGGGCCGGCTGGTTCATACGGGCGCAACGCGCGAACTGGGCGCCGACATCGACGCCTTCGAGGAGCGCCTGGTCGGGATGCTGACACAGTCCGAGCCGAGCGAGCCAGCCGGCTTGCCTTTCCGAGAATAAGCGGGCAGCGCTAAGGAAGTTCCGATCGTTCTGCTCGTCGGCTCTTCCGCCCCAGCAACCTCCGAAGTGCAAAGTCCCGACCAAATTGGATGGAGCCATGGGTGTGCCCTATGTCAAAATGGTGGCATCGAATGACTTATCGCAGCACGAGATTCGTGGATCTGTTGCTGCCCGGGCGTTAGCGTTGGTTTGCAGGGCGCGCCCGTTCGATCTTGGGCGTTGACTAAGGGAAGCCGCGCCGTTTGGAACCTGGGAGATTGTGGCCAGCCGAATGGTCCTTTAAAGGTCGCCCGGGTCGTACCCAAAACATGGCCCCAAGGAATCTAATAGCGCAAGGCAAGAGAAGCCACCCTGCCCATTGTAAACAGGGCGCGGATCACGCGTTCTGACGAGGAGAAAGAGAAGTAGGTTATGTGGATTGTCCGATTGGCACTACGCAGGCCATACACCTTCGTGGTGCTGGCGCTTGCCATTATTCTGGTCACCCCGCTCGTGCTGATGCGCACGCCCACGGACATTTTCCCGGAAATCAACATCCCCGTGGTGACCATCGCCTGGACCTATACGGGGCTCTCGCCGCTCGAGATGGAGCGGCGCGTCACCTCGACCATCGAACGCGGCGCGACGACCATGGTCAACGATATCGAGCACCTGGAGTCGCAATCCCTTCCCGGCATGACCATCATCAAGCTCTTTTTTCATCCGCGAGCCAATATCTCTACGGCGCTGGCGCAAACGGCCGCCGCCACCGAGACGATGATGAAGTGGCTTCCGCCGGGCGCCACTCCACCGCTCGTGATCATTTACTCCGCTTCGACCGTTCCGGTCATTCAAATCGGACTCACCAGCGACACCATGAGCGAGCAGGAGCTGTTCGACCTCGGCACCACCTATCTTCGTCCCAAGTTCACCACCGTGCCCGGCGCGGCCATTCCCTGGCCGTACGGTGGAAAGCAGCGTTTCATCTCGGTGGATATCGATTCCGCGGCTTTGCAATCGAAGGGCCTCTCTCCCGTGGATATCGTGAACGCCATGAACCAGCAGAACCTCATCTTGCCGACGGGAACCGCAAAGCTCGGCCAGCTGGAGTACAACGTGGAGATGAACGGGAGCCCGCGCACCGTGGCGGAGCTCAACGATCTGCCGGTCAAAAGCGTGAACGGTAGCACCATTTACATGAAGGAAGTGGCGCACGTCCGCGACGGCTTTTCCCCGCAGACCAACATCGTGCGCGCCAATGGACGGCGCGGCGTGATCATGAGCATTCTGAAGACGGGCGGCACTTCCACGCTGGAAGTGGTTTCCCGCGTCAAAGAAATTCTGCAATACTACTCTGGGGCCTTGCCGGAAGGCTTGCACGTTACGACTTTTTTTGATCAGTCGCTGTTTGTGCGCGCGGCCATCCAGGGCGTGATCCGTGAAGCGCTGATTGCTGCTTGCCTAACCGCGGTCATGATTCTGCTTTTCCTCGGGAACTGGAAAAGCACGCTGATCATCGCCATCTCCATTCCTTTGTCCATCCTGGTGAGCGTCATCGCCCTGGGCGCCTTGGGAGAAACGATCAACATCATGACTTTGGGGGGCCTGGCGCTTGCCGTCGGCATCCTGGTCGACGACGCCACCGTGGAGATTGAAAACATCAACCGCAACCTGGCCATGGGAAAAGAGACCATGCAGGCCATCCTGGACGGCGCAGCGCAAATTGCCGTGCCGGCGTTCGTTTCGACGATTTGCATTTGCATCGTATTCATTCCGATGTTCTTCCTGTCCGGCGTCGCGAAATTCCTCTTTGTGCCCCTCGCCGAAGCGGTGATTTTCGCCATGCTTGCTTCGTATTTCTGGTCGCGAACCATCGTGCCTACCCTGGCGATGTACCTTCTTTCCGCGGAAGACGAATATCGCGCCGACGAGCATGTCGGCGAAAAAATGGGATTCTTCCGCCGGTACCAGCAGGGATTCGAGCAGCGCTTTGAGGCTTTCCGGGATGGCTACCGGCGCGCGCTCGCGACCGCCTTGCATCACTCCTGGCTATTTACCGGGTGCTTTCTCGGCTTTTGTGTTCTGTCCGGAGGGCTCACTTTTGTGATCGGCCGTGATTATTTTCCGAGCGTGGACGCGGGCCAGATTCGCCTGCACATGCGCGCCCGTTCCGGGCTGCGGATCGAAGAGACCGCGCGGCTGGCGGACCAGGTGGAAACCGCCGTCAAGGAAATCATTCCCAAGAGGGATTTGGTCACCATTCTCGACAATATCGGTTTGCCGTACAGCAGCATCAACATGACCTACAGCAATGCGGGCACCATCGGCACATCCGACGCCGAGATTCTCCTGCAGTTGAAAAAGGATCGCGGAAGCTCGACCGAAGCCTACATCCGGGGACTTCGCGAATTGCTGCCCCAGCGGTTCCCGTCGACGCAGTTTTTCTTCCAGCCGCCCGACATCGTGTCCCAGATCCTGAATTTCGGCATGCCCGCGCCCATCGACATCGAGGTTATGGGACAAAATCTGGTAGGCAACTATCAAATTGCAGAAAAGCTCGTGACCGAGATCCAGCACATCCCCGGAGCCGTCGACGTGCACGTGCAACAAGCTTTCGACGATCCCACCCTGCACATGGAGATTGACCGCACGCGCGCCCAGTCGGTCGGATTGCAGGCCCGGGACATTGCGCAGAACCTGCTGGTCTCGCTGAGTTCGAGCTTCCAGACGGCTCCCGTCCTCTGGATGGACCCGAAAAACGGCGCCACTTACCAAGTGGCGGTGCAAACTCCGCAATACCGGGTTGACTCGATGCAGGCGCTCGCGAACACTCCGGTCACCGGCGCCGGCGCGTCTGGCTCAGACCAGCCGCCGCAGATTCTTGGCAACCTGGTAAGCATTTCCTCGGCCATGCGGCCCGCGGTCGTGTCCCACTACGACATCGAGCCGCTGATCAACGTTTACGCTGCCGTGGACGGGCGGGACCTCGGCGCGGTTTCCGACGAAATCGCGGAGCGCGTCCACGACATCGAGAAGGAACTGCCACGAGGCAGCCACATCACCGTTCGCGGCCAAGTACAAACGATGAAATATTCGTTCCAGGGTCTCGCTCTCGGGCTTGTTGGCGCGATCGTTTTGGCCTACCTGTTGATCGTTGTGAATTTCCAGTCGTGGCTCGATCCGTTCATCATCATCACCGCCCTGCCCGGGGCGCTGGCCGGCATCTGCTGGATGCTGTTCCTCACGCACACGACGTTGAGTGTGCCTTCGATGATTGGCGCGATCATGTGCATGGGCGTGGCCACAGCGAACAGCATCCTGGTGGTTTCTTTCGCGCGCGAGCAGATGGAGGAAGGAAAGCCCGCCCGGCAAGCCGCGCTCGAAGCGGGATTTGTGCGCATTCGCCCGGTCATCATGACCGCGCTCGCGATGATCATAGGGATGGTTCCACTGGCCATCGGTCTCGGTGAAGGCGGCGAGCAGAATGCTCCTCTCGGCCGCGCGGTGATCGGCGGCCTGATTTTTGCGACTTTCGCCACGCTGTTCTTCGTTCCCACGGTGTTTTCCATCATCCACGGGCGGCGGGAGCGCCGCAGGGGTCTGGAAACAGCCACCGCTCCGGTAATACCCTGATGGGCGTGCGGAGCGAATTCGCATCCCGGAGCAAGTTCGGCAGACGCAGTTTGCAATGCAGTACGGAGTTGAGATGAGTCTTCAAGGCGGCAGTCAGGCTCCCGAAAGGGGGGCGAAGTTGTTCAAGGTGCTTACCGGCGGGGCGCTCCTGCTTGTGGTGCTTGGTGCGTTTACGATGCTCCAGCGCCGTGCGGAATACCGCACCCTCGCGGAAGAAACGGAAACGCTGGCGATTCAAACGGTCGGGGTCATTCACGCGACCCCGGAGGCAGGCGAGGAAGATTTGGTTCTGCCCGGCACCATGGAAGCCTTCGTGGAATCGCCGATTTACGCGCGCACCAATGGCTACCTGAAAAAGTGGTATCACGACATCGGCAGCCGCGTTCAAAAGGGCGACCTGCTGGCGGACATCGACACTCCGGAAGTGGATCAGCAGCTCTCGCAAGCGCGCGCCGATCTGGCGACGGCCGAGGCCAATGCCCACCTTTCGGAGATTACCGCTTCCCGGTATACGGAACTCTTGAAAACGGACGGCGTATCGAAGCAGGAGGTCGATAACGCCGCCGGCGATCTTGCGGCCAAGCGCGCCATCGTGCAATCGGAGGAAGCCAACGTGCACCGCCTGGAGGAAATGAAATCCTTTCAGCACATTTACGCGCCGTTTTCCGGGGTCATCACGCGCCGCAACACGGACATCGGCATGTTGATCAACGCCGGAAACACCGGATCCGCCGAGCAGTTGTTTTTCCTGGCCCAGACCAGTCCTTTGCGGGTTTACGTGCGCGTGCCGGAAATCTACGCGAACACCATTCATGCGGGCCTCGGAGGGTATCTCGAGGTCACGCAGTATCCGGGCAAAAAAATAGAAGGAAAGGTCGTGCGCACCGCGGAAGCAATCGACCTGGCCACGCGCACGCTGAACACCGAAGTGGACGTTCCCAACCGCGATGGCACGCTGCTGCCCGGCGGCTACGCGCAGGTGCATCTGGAAGTCAAAGTGACCGGTTCGCGGTTGCAGGTACCGGTGAACGCTTTGCTGTTCCGTTCCGAGGGCCTTCGCGCCGTCGTCGTGGACGCCAATCACAAAATCCATCTGAGGCAGATTACTGTCGGGCGCGACTATGGCACGAACCTCGAGGTTTTGCAGGGCCTCGATCCCAAGGATTGGATTGTCCTCAATCCGGAGGATTCGCTCGAAGAAGGCCAGGAAGTGCGCGTGAAAGAAATCGCCATGAATACCGCCGCCCCGGCACCCGGGAAGCCGCAAACACCGACACCGGGTTCCAACAAATAGTAATGATGAGGGTGAAGCATCTCGCGGTCCTCGGTACCGTAGCTGTCTTCTTATTCGGCTGTACCGTGGGGCCGAAGTACCAGCGGGCTTCCGCTCCCGTTCCCGCCAAGTGGGATGTCACCGAGCCGTGGCGCGAAAGCGCCCCCAAAGACGGGGTCGCCAAAGGCGAATGGTGGAGCGTTTTCGAGAGCGACGAACTGTCCGCCCTTGAAAAGCAGACGCTCGACGCGAACCAGACCATCCAAGTGGCCGTTGCGCGTCTCGAGCAAGCACGCGCCGCGGCCGCGCTCGAAGTAGCGACGCGGTTTCCGACACTTTCCACCTCGCCCAGCGCCGAGCGCCAGCGGCTCTCCGGGAATCGGCCGAGCAGCAGCAACTTTCCGATCACCGGCGCGGTCTCTCAAAGCAACATCACTCTTCCGTTCGTCGCGGGCTATGAAGCGGACTTGTTTGGGCAGCGACGGCGCACCATCGAAGCGGCCCAGGCCTCCTACCAGGTCGCCGCCGCCGACCTTGCAAACGTGCGCCTGGTGATCACCGCGGAACTTGCGGGCGATTATTTCACGCTCCACCAGCTCGATTCCGAGCTGAACATCTTGAATCGCACCGTCGACACGCTCCAAAAAGGCCTGCAACTGGTCGAATCGCGCCACGCCGGCGGCCTGGCCTCCGGTCTGGACGTCGCCCAGGAAGAAACCCTGCTAAACACCACGAAAACGCAGGCAGTTTTGCTGCAACAACAACGCAAACAGGTTGAGGATGCCATCGCGGTGTTGCTCGGAAAACCTGCGCCTGATTTTCACCTCGTGCCGAAAGAATCGAACGCCGAGCCTCCTGCGCTCGATGCGGGATTGCCTTCCGACCTTCTCGAGCGCCGTCCGGACATCGCCGAGGCCGAGCGCCAGATGGCGGTCGCCAACGCGCAGATCGGCATTGCGCGGTCGGCCTATTTCCCCTCGTTGAATCTTTTTGCGAACGGCGGATGGCAAGCGGCGGACATCGCCAAGCTTTTGAATGTGCAGAGCACCTTCTGGGCCGTCGGAGCCAACGTGGCGGAAGCCATCTTTACCGGCGGTTCGCGGCGCGCGCAAACGCAATTCGCCAAAGCGGGTTACCGGGCGAGCGTGGCTTCCTACCGCGACACGGTCTTAAACGCGTTCCGCGAGGTGCAGGACGACGTGACCGGCTTGCTGGTTCTCGACCAGGCTTTTCTCGCGCAAGAGAAGACCGTTGATTCGGCCCGCCGCACTGTGGATATCGCCACGAGCCGCTACGTGGGGGGCCTCGTCAACTATCTTGATGTCGTAAACGCCCAGCAGACCTTGTTGAATAACGAGCAGGAGCTGGCCGTAATCCGCGGCCAGCGCCTGGTGACCAGCGTTCTGCTTGTGAAGGCCCTTGGTGGCGGATGGGACGCTTCGAGCCTCGCCGCCGTGCAGGTCAAAACAAGACTGAAAGACGTAGTCGCGCCCTGAAGCAGCCGCGCCCGGAGTTCGTTCAGGGATTGCCGGTGTCGTGCGCCGAGATGACGCGGCCCAATTCCGACGAGCGGCCCAGGCGATCGAACATCTGATACGCGGCGTCGGAAATCTTCGTGATGGCGTCTCCACCATCCCGTTCGCGCTTCAAATAGGTGGTCATCACGCTGATCACGTAGGGCCGTTTGCCCGCGAAAACGATCCCGCAGTCGTTCCGCACGCCCTCAAGCTCGCCCGGTTTGTTCGCCACTTTCAAGTCTTCGGGCAAATTGCGCGGGATGTAACTTTCCTTGTGCACGCTAAGCAAATGGAAAAAGTTCTCGGTCATCTGCTGGTTCAAAACCTTGCCGCGATAGAGATTTTCGAGCAGCAGCATCATCTCGCGCGGCGTCGCGACGTTTTCTCGTCCTTCCGCGGCCGCTTTCAGGTCCATCATCTTGCGCCGCAACCGCGTGTGCGTCAGCCCAAGTGAATCGACCAGCGCGTTGACGTTTTCCATCCCAAGGCGATCGATGATGACGTTGGTGGCCGAATTGTCGCTCACGGAAATCATCAGGCCGGCGACGTCGCCGAGCGTCAGCCGGGTCATCCCCGGCGTCAGCACGCTCGAGATGCCGCTTCCCCCCACCAGGTCCGCCTGCTCGAGCGTGTAGAAGTCCGTGAGCTTGACCTTGCCTTGTTGCGCCTGGCGGTAAAGCTCCGCCAGAATCGCAATCTTGATCGAACTTGCCGTTGGCATGACTTCGTCGGCATGCAGCAAGTACTTCTGCCCGGTGGCCAGATCCAGGATGGCCACGCCGATAACGCCGTCCAGGTGGCGGTCCACTTCCTGGACATTGGCCTCCAGTTTTTGCCAGAGTATTTGTTCTTTTTCCCGTCCTGTCTGTTGCGCGCGCGCTGGGGCCGGCGCGCACAAGCCGACGGCAATGAGAGCAAGGGCAATCCCCCGTGGGAACACGTTCACCTCCGCGTTCGGGATTATAGAGCCTGTCTCGCAGAAGGGTTTGAACTTTTGATTTCGAATCCCGGCCCCACCATGGCCAGGTGTGCGGGATCCGAGCGAGGCGGCTACGGAATCGACAAGGCAAGTTCTCTTGCGCCGGTAAGCGACCGCATGGTGCGGCAGAATAGGCGCAGGCGCTCAAGTCGCTGCACCCATTTCCAATCCAAACGTCTCATCGAGGTTCAGTCGAATTCCTTAAGGGAACGCACTTCAGGAGCGGTTACCCCGGCGGCCAGCGGAATGGTCTCCCGCCCAGTAAATGTAAATGGAGGTGAAACACCGACTGGCCGGCTCCTTCGCCGCTATTCAACACCGTGCGGTAGCCCTGAAGGAGCTGGCGTTCCCGAGCAAGCTGCGCGGCGACCAGCTGCAGCTTTCCGAGTACCACTTGATCCTCCTGGCTTGCGTCCGTCAACGATTCGAAATGTTTCCGTGGGCAAATCAGGATGTGCGTCGGCGCCTGCGGGCTGATATCCTCGAACGCGAACAGTTCGGGATCTTCATACACCATCTTCGACGGAATCTGCTTCGCCCCAATTCTGCAAAATAAACAATCCCTGTTCATCGAATTCCTCCCGCGGGCGGTTCAGGATCCAGACGCGTGACGAACGGTGTAAAACCCTCGCGCAAACGCAGTTGGTCGCCGAACTGCCGGGCCGTATCTTCGCCGGTGATTTTACCCACGCGTACGCGGTAGAAAGTTCCATCCGGTGCGTCATACTGCTGAATGAAAATCGGCGAATAGGAAGGGTTGAGACGGTCGCGCAGCCGCTCGGCATTACCGCGATCCCGGAACGCTCCCACCTGCACGGTGAAAAATCCGGCGCGACCCCCGGCCCCACCAGATCGATCTCCCGCGCCGCCGCCAGGGAAAGATCGATGACGCGATTCTCCACAAACGGCCCCCGGTCCGTGATGCGGACCGTCGTGCTTTCTCCATTGTTCAAGTTGGTCACACGCACCATGGTATCGAACGGCAGGGTGCGGTGGGCCGCGGTGAATTTATACATGTCGTAGATTTCGCCGTTTGAAGCGCGCCTCCCGTTGAACGGCTCGCCATACCAGGAAGCATTCCCCTGTTCGGCGTACCCGGCCGGAGCTGGGGCCGGCGTCGGTCTATCATGTCGCGCTCGCGGACCAGACGGCGTCTCGGGCACGTCCGTCGAACGCTTCGCGGATTCTTCCCTTCTCGGTGGCGTGCTCGTAGGTTGCGTCGGCGGCCGACTCGCAACGGGCCTCCGCCCCGCGCATCCCGAGCCGACCAAGGCCAACAGGAACAAAGTTGTCGACAAGAAATAGAGAATTCCGCCGAGGCTTTGCGCCTCACGAGCGCCAGCTCGCCGCCCGCTTGCCTTCCGTGCTCTGCGAGACCTCTTGACTGAAGTCTTCAAAGGCCCGCCTGGATTCAGGATTTGGAGGATTTCTGGGCTTTCTGCGAATTGCGCGCGGCATTGCGCTCTTCGAGCCAGCTCGCCGCCTCGCCAAGCTTCTCGGACACTTCACGCAGGAATTGCGCTGTGCGCTTTTCCGTTTCGGGAGCGATATCTTCTTTCAAGAGGGCCTTCAAGCGGGTCAGTTCTTCGTCTACCCGCTTCCCGAAATCTTCGAAACTGTGAATCTGTTTCAACTTCGCCACTTCCTCGTCGATGCGCCTGCCGAACTCTTCCAATCGGCCCATAGTTGCCTCTGGCGCGACATTCCGCGCGATTTCTGTATTATAGAAAGGCTCTTATCCGGTCGCAAGGAGGATGGTTGCCCCTACCCTACGGTTGGCAGTGGCGATTGGAGCGATGGAAAAACGCGCTCGGCGGACTTTTCGGCGGCGAGCAGCAACCCCGCCCGAAACTGTGTCCGGTTTGCGGCGCGCTTGTAGGCATCAAAGCCACGCGCTGCCACGAATGCGGCGCCAACCTGCACTTTTCTCTCGCCGCCTTGAGCAAGAAACTCTCCCGCTTATTCGGCGAGAACGAGGCTCCCGCCACCACCGCCTTGCTCATCGCCAACATTTTGATGCTCGGCGTGAGTTGGCTTTCCTTCGCCGCCGCCGGCCAGGGAGGCGGTCTGACCATATTGTGGGGATTGGTCGGTGAAGCGCAATACCGCCTTGGGGCAAGCTTTGGTCCCGCCATTTTCTTTGAAAATCAGTGGTGGAGACTGGTCACCGCGATGTTTCTTCACGCCGGCCTGGTGCACATCGGATTCAACATGATGGCGTTAATGCAACTCGGCCCGCCGCTCGAAGAGCTTTACGGGTCGGCCCGCTATTTGTTCTTTTATATGGTGACGGGCGCTTTCGGTTTCTTCGTGAGCGCGGCCACCGGCCATTTCTCGCTGGGAGCCAGCGGAGCGCTGCTGGGGCTTGTCGGCTTGCTCCTGGCGATCACTACAAAACGCGGCGGCGCCTACATGCGCGAAATACGCTCGCGCTTGCTTACGCAAGTGGTCATTCTTTTTGCGTTGGGGTTTTCCGGTTTCATGGCCATGGACAACTTCGCTCACGGCGGAGGGCTGGCCGCAGGCTTCCTGCTCGGCAAGCTGTTTGCCGACCGTAAGCCGGTGACTGCCGGCGAACGGCGCACCGCCTACGCCCTGGGATGGCTCGCTGGAGTCGTCATCATCGCGAGTTTCGTTTTGATGCTTCTGCACTATCACGATCCGCTTCCCGGCCGCTGACAGCTCCTGGCTCCCTCGGCTCGAATGGCTATCCGCAAGACCTGTTTGATTTCTTGAAATCCCGGTTCTAAAGCGGTTGCGAGGGCAGGTTGAGGCGGCGGGCGACGGTGAAGGAATAGTGCACTCCCGAGATGACGCTCAGGGCCGACACAAAGTAAACGAGGAAACGGTTCAGGAGATCGAGATGGAAGGCCGGGTAAGCCGCGCCCAGCACCACCGCAAAAACCAGGACAATCTGCGAAAACGTGGTGAACTTGCCGTAGATGCTCGGCGGAAACGGCCGGTAGCCGGAAGCCAGAATAATCACCACCGCCACCGTGAGAATGAGCAGGTCGCGGCTCAGCACCAGAATGGTAAGCCACCACGCCAGTTGCTTTTCAAACGCCAGAACGACAAAGGAAGAAGAGAGCAAAAGCTTATCGGCGATGGGGTCGAGATAAGCTCCGAGCGAAGAATGCTGGTTGAATCTCCGTGCGATCAGGCCATCGATGCCGTCGGAAAAGCCCGCAATCACCAGAATCAGCAACGCCCACTTGTACTTCTCATAGGACATGAAAATCAGAAAGAACGGCAGGAAACAAAGCCGGAGGAAGGTGATTTGATTGGGTACGGTCCAGATTCGGCCCTTCATTGCGTTTACAAATAGCGTAATTCAGGAGCTCGTTTGAGGCAACTCGGCCGATGCAAAACGACGTTGTTAAATTAAACATGGTGGTTTTCGCAAGCCGCTTCAGGCGAATTCGGCAAGGAACTCTTTCAGCGAGCGGCCCAGCTTGCGCGCGAAAAGTTCGTTCATCGAAGGAATAGATCCCGAGGGCTCGTCGAGAGAAATGCGTTCGACGCGATGCATGGGAAAAAACACCGTGGGGAATCCCACGCGCTCGCCGTCGGGCTCATTCATCTGACGGATGAAATGATCGAAGGAATTCAGGTCGATGCCGCGCAGCGTGACCCCGGAAGGGTTGACGACCAGCAATTCGCCCCATATTTTTTCCTTGGGCGAGTGCAGGCTCACGATCACGATGGAATGCGAGTCCATGGATTAGGAGCGTCCTCCCGTTAGACTAACTCATTTGTCTATGCGCGATGGCTTCCCTTGCGGAATTAGGCAAGATCACGCGAGAGACCGGGTGTTCGCCCAAAGCGCAACGAGGCCTTCACCCATCCGCTGCTCGATGAGACGACCGCGGAAAGCGAGGAAAACGGATGTGCCAGTGTAGTGTCCAGCAAATAACTGGACAAATGGGCGGGGTTCGGATATGCTCAGAGCATGCCCCGTTCAGTTGCTCCCCTCATCCTCCAGGACGCCGATGAGGCGCGGATTCAACAGTGGCTCTCGGCGTTTGGCACACCTCAACAAGTGGCTTTGCGGAGCCGGATTGTGTTGGCATCGGCTGCCGGCGAATCGGACAGCGCGATTGCCGAGCGACTGGACACGAACCGCAAAACTGTGACGCTATGGCGGACACGATTTGCGCAGGAAGGACTGGAGAGCTTGTGGGAAGTGGCGCCGGGTCGTGGACGCAAACCTACGTATGGGAACGACAAGATCCAGGAAATCATCGATACCACCTTACAGACCAAACCCAAGGGCATGACCCAGTGGAGTTGCCGATTGCTGGCCGCGCAGTTGGGTGTCAGCAAGTCCACCGTCAATACGGTGTGGCGGAGTCATAATCTCAAGCCACACCGCGTCAAGACATTTAAGCTCTCCCGCGATCCGCGTTTTCTGGAGAAATTGACCGATGTGGTGGGGTTGTACCTGAATCCGCCGCAACAGGCGATCATCTTGTGCGTGGATGAAAGGAGCCAAATTCAGGCGCTGGACCGCACCCAACCAGGCTTGCCGTTGAAAAAGGGGCGCTGTGGCACGATGACTCATGACTACAAACGCAACGGCACAACGACCCTGTTCGCCGCTTTGGAACTGCTGCAAGGCAAGGTGATCGGACAATGTTACGAGCGCCACCGGCACCAAGAGTTTCTGAAATTTCTTAGGCGACTGGATGAAGAGTTTCCCGGCGAAGTCCCGTTGCACTTGGTGATGGACAATTACGGCACGCATGGCCACGAGAAGGTACGTGGCTGGCTGAAACGTCATCCCCGCTTCGTATTGCACTTCGTGCCTACCAGTTCCAGTTGGCTGAACCTGGTCGAGCGATGGTTTGGAGAATTGACCTCTAAACGAATCCGGCGGGGTGCTTTCTTCAGCGTAGGCGACTTAGAGAAAGCCATTGAAGAATTCTTGCAGACTTGGAATGAAAAGCCACGGCCTTTCGTCTGGACCGCCACGGTCGAATCAATTGTCGAGAAACTCTCTCGATGCCGCCAAACCCTGGAGAAGATTAAGCCGGGATGCACCTCACCCCGGACACGAAAGTCGAAGAAACGATTGCCCAGCTAATTCTCGGACACTTCACTAGCAGGAGGCGGTAATGTCTGACCAGATTCCGCGCTTCGCTCGGAATGACACTGCTGCAAATTTTTTGGGCCAAAACAAGAAAACCTCTCACCTCGCCCGTTCGTAGGCCTGGTTCAGCCACCACAAGGCATCGCGCAAATCACTTGTCGAAGCAACCTCGAAGGAAAACCAGCGCTTTCCGGGTGTAATGCGCGAGTCCTTCAGCACGCGTTGCAGCAAATCCTGCGGCATGGGATCGAACCGGAAAATGACGGAATTGGGGGTGTCGAATCCCCGCGTGACCGGCAGGCCGCCGAAGATTTTCTTGCCGCGATAGAGACCCA
>Ga0209268_1000595_pt1 | contig 18628 bp, 14 predicted proteins | sample GraSoiAngelo_143_FD_185900 | JGI IMG/M metagenome (GOLD analysis project Ga0209268, IMG submission 185900) | Grasslands soil microbial communities from the Angelo Coastal Reserve, California, USA - 14_1009_02_30cm (SPAdes) (version 2) | ecosystem: Environmental > Terrestrial > Soil > Grasslands ... | reverse complement strand
TGCCGTCCACGAGGACGCGCTGGGCATTCTTGAGCTCGAGGAGGTTCTTGACCACCCACAGGATGCCGGCGTAGCTGGGATCTTCCCGCATCCACGACAACGGCTTGAAGAAGCGGTTGTGCCGGATCTCGATGTCCGAGGGGACGAGATTCGTGATGCCGGGGCTCGCGCCGCCAAAGAGGATGTTCTCGCCGGCCGCTTCGAGATAGTTGTTGACGAATTTGAAGGGGCCGGCGCCGCTCCAGATGCCGATCGCCTGGGAGTCGATGAATCTAGAATGGAAGTCGGACACGTACGAATCGACCACGGCGGAGCTGCTGCTGTTCAGCGCGAGGCCGCGCACGACGTTGCCGGTCGGCGTGCCATGGATATAGCAGCGGTCGAACGTGATGTGGTGCTGCGCCTGCGCCGTGGAGGTCACGGGATTGCCGTGCGGATCGTAACCGAAGGCGATCAGGTTCGTGATCGCCGTCGACGGATCCGAGACCGTCGTGGTGATCTCGATGCCGACGAAGCGATAGTGATGCGCGCCGAAGTCTGCCGCCAGGGCCGCGTCGGTGTTCGGGCTGACGATCTTGGGCATGAGGCTGGCCTGCGCGGGACTGACCCTCGTGCCCGGCGCCGGCAGACTGGCGATGGCGGAGGACCGGATATAGATCCAGTCGCTGCCCGTCTTGGCCGGCAGGATGAAGTTGCCGGTGAAGGTGGCGCCGGCCTGCAGCTCGATGATGTCGCCAGCGCTCGCCTGGTTCAGGGCGGCCTGCAGATCGTCGCCCGCGTTGACGCTGATGACCTGCCCTCCGACAGGCGGCGCATACGTCGTATCGAGAAACGCCTGGGGCAGCTGGGGCAGGCGCTGGGCAAAGACCGAGGACGGAGCGACGACGGTCGCGAGCAACGCACAGATCGCCGCCGCCAACGGGGCGCTCCGTCGGCGACGCGGCACAGTACAACTCAACATGGCACTCCGATCAAGAACGATCGACCGAGGCGCGCCCTGGGGGTGTCTTCTGAACCGGCAGGGATCGGCCCACGTCCCCAAACCGCGACGTTGAGGCAAGCCGGATGCCAGGAATCACAGGCGCCTCGACGTCAGCGTAATGCCGCAGGAAATCGGTGGCTTCCGGGCCACTCTCGCGCGTTACTGGGCGCGATGGAAAGGATGCTTCGATGGTTCAGGTGTGAAGGGTTCGTTCACAGGTAGAAGGGAGCTGACCTAAACAGGTGGGTGGCGCTCAGGCGCGAATGTTGAGCTCCTTTATCACGCGCTCGTGGATCGCCCGAACATCGGCCGGCATCTCCTCGACGGAGTCGTACGTGCGCGTGCGGCCCGAGGCGTCGGTCGCCGTGATCCGCAGTGGACGCGACTCGCCGGTGGCGCCCGCGCGCGCCTGCTCGATCCTGGTCCGGATGTCCGCCGGCATTTCGTCCAGCGAGCCGTACGTCGTGAGCTGACCGGTCTGCGGATCGCGCACCTGGAAGCGTTCCCTCACCTTCATCGTGACGCCCGTCCGGCGAGCCCGATACGCTCCGAGGAACAGCAGCGCCGCGACGGTGGCGAGGACGATCTCGTAGGGCACAGGGGCGGGCCTCAGCGATGCGCGCCCAAGCGGCGGCCCGCGAATGCGCGCTCCGCCCGCTCGACCGGCGCCTCGTCGGCCTCGTGCGGCCGCCGGTGGCCGCGCGCCTGTAGCGCGCGCTGTCCGGTTCGCGCCTCGTGTCGGAACGCGCGCTCCTGGCCGCCATCGCGTGGCCGGCCGGGGACCTCGGCGAGGTCGGCGGCGCGTGTCAGGTGCTCGTGGGTCGCGCGGCGGATCTGGCCGATGCGCGCGGCGTGTCGCGGCCCCGAGACGCGCACGGTGTGATCGATCGGCAGGTGCGTCGTCTGCGTGGGGTTGGCGCGCGGAGCGATCGTGATCGGCCTGTGCGCCTCGAGGACGGTGACGTCGGAGTCGTCGCCGGACACCTGGGCGATGACGAGGCTGCCGCGGATGGCCGTGACGGCGTTCGGCGTGAGGATCTCGGCGACCTCGCCCGCGCGCAACCCACCCTCATGCACCTTGAAGGCGAGCTTGCCGCTCTGGAGATCCACGCGCGACCGCATCGGGTCGTCGGTGATCGTGACGATCGAGCGCTCGCGGATCGTCACCGTGATGCGGCCGCCCATGAGCACGCGGATCACCGACTGCTCGGCGGTCTCGATCCGGTCGCGCACGAAGATCTCGTCGCGGACCTTTGCCGGCGCGCGCTCGACGGCCGCCGCATGGATGACCGTGCCCTGGCCGACCAGCGCGGCGATGGCGCCGACCGGCTGGGCCTGAGCGGACGTGTCCGCCGGCCCGACGGCGAGAATGATCGCGAGCCAGACGTGTTGCATCGGGAACGACGGGTCGCATATGCGGTGCCAGACGCGTAACCAAATGATCTTGCGGGATTCTCAGCGAGGGCGCTGGGCTCCTCTGGCTGATTACGAGCCAGCGTGGGGTGAGTTGGATGGCTACGAACGCGCCACCGAAGCTCCCTCCCGTACGATAAATCAAGTGTTTGCCCGTGTGGTATCGGTCTTGCCGACAGAGGCTGCCATGGTCACCGCGGACCCTGTCGCGAAACTGCCGAGGCCACGCGATGCGAAGTAGATGGCGGGGCGCATGCGTCAGCGCAGCCGTCGTGGGCCTGTTCGTGTCGTCGGGCTTCGCGCAGACCACACCCACAGCGCCCATGGACCTCGTCCCTCCGTATGGCGGCGGCTACGTGGGCGTGAAGGTGCGGACCGAGAACGCGGTCCCGGGCGACTTCAACCTGCTGAGCGCGCAGTTCCCCAACCTCACCGACTCGCGTGACAACAGCGTCTTTGGCTGGGGCTACAACTGCGCCGGGGGCGGCCCCGAGCGGCCGAGCGAGCACATGCTGTGCTGGATGCTCGAAACCTATTTCGAGAACGGGGCCGCTCGGCAGATGGAGCACCACCTCGTTTTTGTGAACCCGACCGGATGGAACACGCGCCCGATTCAGATGGACTTCGACCGCGCGACGAACCGCTCCGGGCTCGGCCTCGCCTTCGAGCGCATCGACTGGCGCGGGAAGGACTCCACCACGCTCCCGTGGATGACGTGGTACCACGAACAGATGCAACTCAACGGGAACACGTCGCTCATCCACCAAAAAAACAATGTGGTGGTGCTCCGTCAGCTCAACTCCGGTATGACGGGGCCGCTCGCCTATGCCAACCTCATGTGGCTCGATGCGCACGATCGCGTAGTACTCGGGCAGATGCCGTGGTTGCCTGGCGGCGAACAGGGGCCGCGCGTGATCCTGGCGAATCCGAGCGAGGGGGACACCGCGCTGCTGCTGATGCGCCGGGTGGGCGGCGTCGCGTCCACGCAGCCCGTGAAGCTCGGGCCACCGGACAGCGGCGGGGCCGGCTTCCGGGCGCTCGTGACACCGAACTAGCTCACCGCGCGCAACCGGTCGGCCGCGCTCTCCTCGGTGAGCGAGTCCACCCAGTCCCGCACCGCCTGTTCGATGATGTCGGGTCGTCGATGGCGTCGCCGGCCACCCCGTAGCGCAGCCGCGTCGAGTAGACCTCAGGCGCGCTTCGCAGGCAGGTGCTCGCGATACCACGCCACCGTCGCCTGCATGACCTCGCTGAACGCCGGCTCCTTGTAGACCTCGTAGTGCCCGTAGCCTTTCAGCACCACCAGCTTCTTCGGCTCACCGGCGCGCGTGTACATCTCGATGGATTCCTCCGGCGGCACGAGCCGGTCGTCGTCGGTCGTGATGAAGAGGAGGGGGCGCGGCGCAATCTTGTCGACGACCCACTCCGGGTTGAACTCCAGCGTGTCGTCGACGTATTCCAGCGGGATCGCGCTGACGGCGTTGGGATTGTTGCGCCGGGCCGCGGCGCCGAGCTCGGCCGACTGCCGGTCGGGCAACAAGATTTCTTCGCGCGCGACGAATTCCGACTTGCCCTCGACGGCGCGCCGGGCACGATCCTGGCGCGCGCGGGCCAGGAGGTCGTGGAACTCGTCGGGACGTCGAACGCTCCGCATCCAGCGCCGACCGTTCCCGATGCCCACCACGCTGACCACGCATCTGACCCGGGGATCGACGGCACCGACCCAGACCACGGTGGCGCCGCCATAGCTCGTGCCGTAGATGCCGAGCCGCTGGGGGTCGACCTGGGGGAGCGTGCCGAGGAACGTGAGCGCGGCCTGCACGTCGGCCACGCGGCTGTAGGGCGCCAGGCGAGTGCGGGGGCCGTCGCTCGCGCCCCAGCCCTTGTAGTCGAAGACCATGGCGACGTAACCGGCCTTGTTCAGGGCCCGCGCGTTGTCGGGAAGATAGATATCCTTGACGCCGGTGTAGCCGTGACAGAGCACGATCCCCGCGCGCTTCTCGCGCGGGCGAACGTCGTCCGGGACATAGACGTCGCCGTCGAGCTTGACCCCTTCGCTGTAGAACGTGACCGGCGTCTTCATCTTGCTCCTCGTGGTCCTATACGGTTACCGCAGCGCGACTGTCTGGTAGGCGGAGGACACGGCCATGGTCATCGGTGTCGCCCATCTGGGTCCGCTTCTGTCGATCGTCTTCGGGATCCTGATCCTGATCCTTCCGAAGCTCTTGAATTATCTGGTCGGGATCTACCTGATCCTGATCGGCCTGCTCGGCCTGGGGGTCATCCGCTGAGCCCGAACGCGCCGAAGGCGAGGGCGACCCCGGGCCACGACGAGCACCAGGGAGTCCATGCAGCCGATACTACCGCAGGCGCTCGCCGCGCTGCGTGACCACGTCCAGAAACTTCGCCACCTCGGCGTTGATCTGCTCCACGTCGGCCGGACGGAAGCCGCCGGCGGCGTAGTGGCCCGTGATCGACTCGGGGTTGATCGTCACGGCGCGCACGTCACGAATGTAGCGCGCGGCCTCGAGGGGCTCCCATTCCGGATTCAGGAGATCCTTCACCCCCGTCATGATCAGCGTCTTGGCCTTGATCGCGCGCAGCGCCTTCGCGTAGTCGCCGTTCATGCCGGGCGTGCCGCCCACGTCGTGGGTCTCGTAGGCCCACGACTGATAGATGTAGTCGTTCGGATCGAAGGCGTTGAGGATCCTGTCCTCCTGCTCCTTGAGCCAGGGCAGGACGTCGAGCGGCCTGGCGAACTGGTCGCGGTACATCTCGGGCGTGCGCGCGGCGCCGAAGCCGAGGATCTCGCGCCACAGACGAACGCCGTTGACGGGGATGCTCGTGTAGTTGCCGTTGTTCCACGCGGGGTCGAGCATGATGGCCTTGCGGGTGGCCTCGACGAGCAGCACGCTCCACGCCGGCGTGCGCGCCAGCGGCACCAGGGCGACCAGGCTGTCCATGACGTCCGGATGCGACACGCCCCACTGGAGCGCCTGCATCCCGCCCATCGAGGGACCGATCACGGCCACCACGTGGTCGATGCCGAGCTTCTCCTTGAGCAGTCGGCGCTGCGACTCCACCATGTCGCGCATCCCGAACTTCGGAAACTGCATGCGCGGCTGCGCCTTGCTGTTGCTCGGCGAAGTCGTGAGCCCGTTGCCGATGGCGTCGGTGGCGACCACGAAGTACTTCGTCGTGTCCAACGCCTTGCCCGGCCCGATGAGGAAGTCCAGGCGGTGATGGTTGCCGGTCAGCGCCGTCACCATGAGGATCGCGTTCGACTTCCTGGCGTTGAGCGCGCCGTGGGTGACGTAGGAGATCGCGAAATCCTTGATGACCTCGCCGCTCTCCAGCTTGAGATCCCCCATCGTGTAGGTCTGGTGCGGGGGGTCGCCGGGCTTGTGGGCGAGGGCGGGGGAGGCGGCCAGGAGCACGAGGGCCAGGACGAGGAGATGGGTCATGGTGGACCTCCGTCTGAGGGTGGCGCCTGGAAAGTGGCGCGCATTGTAGCAGACCGCGTATGATGTCGGGGTTATGCCGGACCGCGACGTTCCGCGTGTGTTGGTGGTCGACGACGACGCGCGGGTCCGACACTTTCTCACGACCGCGCTGGGCGCCGCGGGGTTCGCCGTGACGGCCACCGGCACCGGCGAGGAAGGCCTGCGGCTCGCCGCCGCGCGGCCCGACCTCGTCGTCCTCGACGTCGACCTGCCCGATCTTTCCGGCCGCGAGGTGTGCCGCCGGCTCAAGGTCGCGGAGGAAACCGCCATCATCCCGGTGCTCATGCTCTCGGGCGTGTTCACGGACGTGGCCGATCGCAGCCAGGCGCTGGAGGACGGCTCCGACGCCTATCTCATCAAGCCGGTGACCTCGCGCGAGCTGGTGGCCATGGCGCGCGCGCTCCTGCGTGCGGCGCGCGCCGAGCGGCGCAGCCATGAGCACCAGCGCGCGGCCGAAGAGCTGCGGCGCCGTGTCGCGCAGAGCAAGGCGATGGTCGACGTCGCGCGCTCGATCACCGCCTCCCTCGACTTGCAGGGTGTGCTCGATCGCATCGTGGACGAGGCCTGCCTGCTGCTCGGCGCCCGGCGCGTGGCCATCGCCGTGCTCGAGGCCAGCGAGCCGATGCCGATCATCCGCTTCCGCGCCGTGCGCGGGCTGTCGCCGGCCTTCGCGCAGCGGCTGCGGCCGCTCTCCTGGCGCGACGGCACGACGCCGATGGCCATCCACGAGCGTCGCCCGGTCTGGACGGCGGACGTCCTGCGCGACCCCGCCCTCGAGCTGACGCCCCCGACGCGCGCGATCATCGAGGCCGAGGGCTACCGCGCGGTGCTGTCGGTGCCGCTGCTGGCGGGCGACCGCGCGCTCGGCGCGATCGTCGTCTATCGCGACCTCGTCGGGCCGTTCTCGGAGGACGACATCGACATCACGCAGGTCTTCGCCGCCCAGGCCGCGGTGGCGATGGAGAATGCCGACCTCTACCGCCGTGCCTCCGAGCGCGCCGAGAAGCTCACGACGCTCAGCGCGCTCACGCGCCTGATCACCGGCGCCGCCTCCAGCCACGAGGTCTTCGGCGCGGTGGCGGAGGCGGCGGTGCGGCTGCTTGCCGCGCGCGCGAGCCAGGTGTGGGTGGACGATCCCGCCAACGCGATGCTGCGCATCGAGGGCACCGTGTCGGTCGATCCGGCGCTCGCCGAGCAGCTCGGCAAGTTCAAAATCATGCCTCACGGCGACGGCCTCACCGGCTCGGTGTTCGCGACGCGGACCCCGATGTTCGTTCGCGACCTGCGATCCGAGCCGCGGTTCCGCGCCCAGGCCATCGTCGACGAAGGCGCCGTGCGCGCCTACGCCGGCATCCCGCTGGTGGCCGCCGAGGGCGTGGTCGTCGGCGTGCTCTCGCTGCTCTTCGGCGAGCGCGGCGACTTCACCGACGAGGAGAAGGAGCTGGTGCGCCTGCTCGCCGACCAGGCGGCCATCGCCATCGTCCAGGCCCAGCTCTACGGCGAGGCCGAAAGGCGTCGGCGGCAGGCGGAGGAAATGGCCGAGAACCTCGAGCGCAGCCAGGGTCAGCTCGTGAAGACCGAGCGTCTGCGCGCGCTCGGCGAGATGGCCGCCGGGGTCGCCCACGACTTCAACAATCTACTGTCGGTGATCCTCGGCCGCGCCGAGCTGATGCTGCGCCGCGTGCGCGAGCCCGGCATGGTCCGCGACCTCGAGGCGGTGCGCCGTGCGGCGCAGGACGGCGCCGACACCGTGCGCCGGATCCAGGAGTTCACCCGGACGCGGCGCACGCGCTCGTTCGAGCGCGTGGACCTCGGCGACGTGGCGCGCGAGGTCATCGAGCTGACGCGCCCGCGCTGGGAGGTCGAGGGCCAGAGCCGCGGCGTGCGCTACGAGTTCACGGTCGAGGGGCTGGCGCCGCCGGTGGCCGGCCGCCCCGAGGAGCTGCGCGAGGTCCTCACGAACCTGATCACCAACGCCGTGGACGCGATGCCCGAGGGCGGCCGCTGCACCGTGCGGCTCGCCGCCGGGCTCGAGTGGGCGAGCGTCTCGGTGCGGGACAACGGCGTGGGCATGGCCGAGGACATGCGGCGCCGCGTGTTCGAGCCGTTCTTCACATCCAAAGGCCCGCGCGGCACGGGCCTGGGCCTCGCCGTCTCGTGGGGCATCGTGACCCGCCACGGCGGGACGATCGAGGTGGACAGCGCGCTCGGCGAGGGCAGCACGTTCGTCGTGCGCCTGCCCATTCCCGTGTCGCTCCCCGACTCCGTGACCGGCGTGACGGTGCCGCCGCCGTCAGGGACGGCGCGCGTGCTCATCATCGAGGACGAGCCCGAGGTGCAGGCGGTGCTCGCCGACATGCTTCGCGAGGCCGGGTACATCGTCATCGTGGCCAAGGACGGCAACAACGGCCTCGAGCGCTGCGAGCAGGAGTCGATGGACATCGTGCTCAGCGACATCTCGATGCCGGGGCTCTCGGGGTGGGACGTCGCCACCCAGCTGCGCACGCGCTTCCCGACAATTCCCATCGGCTTCGTCACAGGCTGGGGCGATCAGCTCGATCCCGAGCGGCTCACGCGCACCGGCGTGAGCTTCGTCATCGCCAAACCGTTCCAGACGCTCGACGTCCTGCGCCACGTCGCCCAGGCGCTCACCGCGCCCCGCCCCGCCGCCTGAGCCGCCCTGACCGAGTAAATGGGGGGCCCCGAAATGGCCCCCCAAACCCCCCAACCGCTCGTCGCGCCCCGGCGAAGCCGTGGCGCGCCTCGACCCCCACACGCTCGGGGCGCCCCGGCGAAGCCGTGGCACCCCTCGATACTCCGACAGGCTGACCTAGTCGACCCCGCGCACGACCGTCTCCGCCGCCGGCCACAACGCGTGCAGCGCGAAGAAGAGCACCAGCAGCCCCACCCACGCGAGGCCGATGAGGGCGTAGGTGCGCATGCGCGAGTAGGGCGTCGTCTCGAGCGAGCCGTCCACGTGCCCGCGGGGCTTCGTGTCGCCTTCCGCCGCTGGCGGCCCGGACGACGGGCGGCGATGCGGGCGGTCCCAGAAGCGGCGCTCGCACCTGCGGCAGCGGTAGGTGTGACGCTCGAGCCGCGGGAGGACCGCCTGCTCGAACCAGCCGTGCAAGCCGCGGCGCTCGATGCGATCGCTGCCGCAGCCCGGACAGCGGTGGCCGGCACTGAAGGTGCTCATCGGCGCTTGCGCTCGCGGAGGTCGAGCACGCCAGGGCGGCGCCGCGGGTCCTCGCCCGTGGGGAAGATCTGCGTCTTCTGCACCTTCTGGGTGCCCGTGGTGGGCAGGGAGGCGACGAAGAGGAGCCACCCCGGCGCCTTGAAGTACGCCAGGCGCTCCATGCACCAGTCGAAAATCCGATCGGCGAGCGCGGCGCCAGCGACGACGCCGGGCATCGGCACGACGCAGGCCATGACTTCTTCCTCGCGGACGTCGTCGGGCACGGCGAGGACGGCGACCTGCGCGACCTCGTCGTGCGCCTGGATGACGGCTTCGATCTCCGCAGCCGCGATGTTCTCGCCGGCGCGTCGGATGATGTTCTTCTTGCGGTCGACGAAGTAGAGCAGGCCGTCGGCGTCCTGGCGCACGACGTCGCCCGTGTGAAACCAGCCACCCCGCCACGCCTCTTCGGTGGCCCCCTCGTCCTTGAGGTAGCCGGAGAAGAAGCCGTGGCGCGGCCCCTCGGGCCCGCCCCAGCGCACGAGCAGCTCGCCCTCGGCGCCGCGCGGGACCTCGCGGTCCCGGTCGTCGACGACGCGCGCCTCGAGCCCGCCGAACGGCCGGCCGAAGGCGCGCGTGTGGATCATGCGCGGCTCGCGGTTGACCATCGTGACGCGGCCGGTCTCGGTCATGCCCCAGGCCTCGATCAGCGGAAAGCCGAAGCGCTTCTCGAAGGCCTCGTGCAGCTCGGGCTCGACGCCGGCGCCGATGCCGAACTTCACTGCGTGCTGGCGCTCTGCCGGCACGACCGGCTGGTTCAGCAACATCGGCGGCACCACGCCGAGGTAATGCACGATCGTCGCGCGCGTGGCCGCCACGTCCTGCCACCAGCGGGTGGGGCTGAAGCGTTCGGGCAGGATCAGGCAGTTGGCCGTGAGCATCGCGCAGGTCGCCGTCAGCCCCTGGCTGTTCATGTGATAGAGCGGCAGCGGGTTGAGGATGCGGTCGCGGCCGTACTCGATCACGACGAGGCCGCCCATGTCGCGGTACCAGGCGCCGGAGTTCAGATAATAGAGGTTCGTCAGGATGCAGCCCTTCGGCCGCCCAGTCGTGCCCGACGTGTAGAGCAGACTGCACTCGGTCTCGAGGCCCGGCGCACCGCCCCGCGGCGCCACGCGCGGCATCGGCAGCGGCGCCGGCCAGTCCTCGGCGTTCACCACGGGCAGCGGGTGGACGCGGTCGCGCGCGACGGCTTCGAGGTCGGCCACGCGCCGGGCGACGACCACGGCGAGGTCCGCGCCCGAGTGCTCCATCTGGTAGAGCATCTCGTCGTGCCGGTAGTCCGGATTGATCGGCACGATTCCGCAGCCGAGGGCGTTGAGCGCCAGGTAGTGGAAGAAGAACTCGGGGCGGTTTTCGAGCAGCAGCGCCACGCGGTGTCCGTGACCATAGCCGGCGCCACCGTAGTCGCCGCGCAGCCGCTCGACCTCCGCACGCACCTGCGCGTACGTGTACTCGACCCCGTCGGGATGATAGGCGCGGTTCGGCGCCGGCGGCGCACAGAGAAAGGCGTGCTCGGGCGCGGCGTTCGCGGTCGCGGCGAAAGCCTCGTAGACGGTCTTCATGGCCCGGCCGATTCTAGCGCGAAAGGGGAGCCGGGCCGGCAGTTGGTCGACGCGACCGGACCCCGGCCCCGTCAGCTCGGCGGCCGTTCTCTCAACGCCTGCTCGTAGATCGCCCGGAGGTCGGCCGGCATCTGCTCGACGGAGTCGTACGTCCGCGTGGTGCCCGAACCGTCCTTGATGACGATCTTCGTCTGGTTTGGAGACAAGGGCCCCGCGCTCGCGCGCGCGTGCTCGATCTTGGCGCGGATATCCGGCGGCACTTCGTCCAGCGATCCGTACGTCGTGGTCGCTCCCGTCTGGGGGTCCTGGACCTGGATGCGCTCGGTCCGAATCTCCGTCACCGTGGTCGTCACGTGCGGAGTCCGGGTCAAGCGGCTGCCGGGCGTCGCGAGGGTCGCCGGGCCCTCCGTGCGGCGGGACAGCACGGCCCAGAGGGCGGCGAGCGCGACCAGAACCGCGAGCGCAATGAGGACGTAGGTCGAGGTCACGGCGACAAGCATGATAACGCGGACGCACGCTTGCGCTCTACCGATCAGCGCGGTACTGCTAGCGCGATGGAACGCAGGGCCAGCTTTGCCGAAGGGGCCTGACGTTTACTACGAGCGCCGCGGCCGGGGCGCGGCCGACGCCCCGGCCATCGTCTTCCTGCACGGCCTCGGCTCCTGCGCCGACGATTGGACCTGGCAGATTCCCGCGTTCGAGCGTGACCATCGGCTGCTGCTCGTCGATCTTCCCGGCCACTATCGCTCGCCGCTGCCCGCGGGACCACTGAGCGTCGATGCCATGGCGGACGCGGTCGGCGTCCTGCTGGCGCGCCTCGGCGAGCCGCCGGCGCACGTGGTGGGACTCTCGCTCGGCGGCTGCGTGGCGCTGGCGCTGGCGCTGCGCGCCCCAGAGCGCGTGCGGTCGCTGACGGTCGTCAACGCGTTCGCCCGGCTGCGTCCCGCGAGCCCGGCCGCCGTCGTGCGTCTGGTCGCGCGGCTGGTGCTGCTCGCCACGGCGCCGATGTCGGTGGTGGCGGCGCTGGTGGCGCGCGGCCTCTTCCCGCGGGCCGAGCAGGCGGCGCTCTACGAGGCGGCGGCGCACAGCCTGGCGCGCACCTCGCGGCGCACGTACCTGGCCGGGCTGCGCGCGCTGGCCGGCTTCGACGCGCGGGCGTCGTTGGCGCGCGTACGCTGTCCGACGCTGGTCGTGGCCGGCGCCGCCGACGCGACGGTGGCGCTGGGCCTGAAGGAAGCGCTGGCGCGGGCGATCCCGGGCTCGCGCTGGGTGATCGTGCCGGGCTCGGGTCACGCGACGAACGCCGACCATCCCGACACGTTCAACGCCACGCTGCGCGACTTCCTCGCCGCGCCCTGAGACGGGCCTGCGCCGCGCGCGGGGTACAATCGCCGCCCGTGTGGCTCGCGCTCGCCCTGATGGCCGCGCTGTTCCAGGTGCTGCGCAACACCACCATGAAGCGCCTGGGTCACGTGCTGGACGAGTACATCAACGTCTGGGGCCGCTTCACGTTCCTCCTGCCGTTCGCGCTGCTCGCCTGCGTCGTCCGCGGCTTCCCGGCGATCCAGCCCGGATTCTGGGGCTGGTGCCTGCTCTTCGGCGTCAGCCAGACGCTGTCCACGCTCGCGCTCTCCAAGGCCCTGAAAGCCTCGGACATCTCGCTGGTGACCGCGCTGTGGAAGGTGAGCCTGCTCGTGCTGCTGGGCATGGCGTGGGTGACGATCGGCGAACGGCCGAACGCCCTCGGCGTGACCGGCGTGCTGCTCAGCGCCACCGGCGTCTATCTCCTCAACATCTCCCGCGCGCGGCTCTCGCCGTGGGCGCCGCTCGTGGTGCTGGTCACCGATCGCGGCCAGCGCTGGACGCTCGTGGCGGCGTTCTTCTACGCGCCGAGCGTGATCACGATCAAGCAGGCGATCCTCGCCTCGGACGCGGCCATGGGGACGTTCGGCGGCTACCTCGCGGCCAGCCTCATGATGACGCCGATCGCGCTCGCCACCTCCGCACGCCACTTCCGCGCGGTACCGCGGTACTGGCGCGAGTTCGTCGCGCTCGGGCTCTTCGCGGCGCTGACCACGATCACCCAGGGGCACGCGTACACGCTCACGCTCTCCTCGTACGTCGAGGCGGTGAAGCAGGTCGAGATCCTCTTCGCGATGGCGGTCGGCGTGCTGCTCTTCGGCGAGGCGCAGCGCGTGCGCGAGTCCGCGGTGGGCGCGGTGGTGATGCTGGTCGGCATGATCCTGCTCGCGCTGGCCTCCTGAGCCACCGGTGTCCTCGAGTGCCCCGGGACTCGCGATCGACCGTTGACGATTCAGCGGATGGCTTGCTCGGCCTGGCGCAGGCGGCGCGAGAGCGTGACGAGAATGTTCTGGGTCAGCTCGGGCGCCTCGCGCAGCAGCGTGGAGAAGTCGCGGCGCTTGATCACGAGCAGCCGCATCGGCGTGTCCGCCACCACGGTGGCCGAGCGCGGCTCGCCGTCGAGCAGGCTCATCTCTCCGAAGTAGTCACCGGGCTTGAGACGTGCGCGCCGCCGCCCGGACAGGTCGACGTGGGCTGAGCCGTCCATGATGAGGTAGAACTCGTTGCCGGCATCGCCCTGGCGCGCCAGCACGGTGCCCGCCGGCACCTCGACCACCTCGGTGATCTTGGCCACCGCCTTCAGCTGCTTGCGCGAGCACTCCTCGAGCAGCGTGACCTCTTCGAGGTGGGCGATCTTGTCGTCCTGCGTGACGCGGGGCCCGAACATCCCCGACGGCGGCAGAGACGCGCGCAGGCTCTCCGGGATCGAGCCGTCGAGGATGCGGCTGATGAGCTCCATGGCGACCTCCCGCGGACAAGCGTACCGCGGGGCCCCCCCATCTTCTAGGGCTGCAGGGAGTCGACACGCTCGCGCAGGCGGCGCAGCACCGAGTCGTAGGACTCGGTCTGGAGCAGCCGGGCGAACTGCGCCTTGTACCCGCCGACCATGCTCGTGCCCATCATCCGGATGTCCCACACGCGCCAGCGCTCGCCGTCGCGCACCATGGCGAAGTCGAGGGCCATGCCCTCGCCCTCGTTCTTGACCACCTTGGCCCGCACGACCGCGCGGTCGCCGTCCACCGAGTCGCCGGTGACGACGATCTTCTCGCCCTCGTAGCGATCGAGGTTCCTCAGATAGGCGCGGTTCAGCAGCTCGCTGAAGAGCGCGACGAAGGCGTGCCGCTCGCCGTCGTCGAGCGTCTGCCAGCGCGCGCCGAGGGTGCGGCGGCCCATCTCGTCCCAGTCGATGAGCTCGTCTGTCACACGGCGGACGGCCTGGCGGCGCGGCCCGACGTGCTCGTCACCCTTGAACGCGGGATCGTCCAGTACGGCGAGCACGCGGTCGATCTGCGACGCGAGCTGCTCGGCGGGGGGTCCGGCGAAGGCGGGCGCGGATGGCGCGCCGAGCAGGAGTCCGAGCGAGAAGCCGATGATGATGGCGGTGGTCGAAACGCGCGGCATGGTCGTCACCTCCACTCGCGCGAGCACTGCAAGGCCGGTGCCGCACCAGGATTTCAGTCAGTTAGGGTGCCAGAGTGGTAAAGGGTTGTCCGAGCTAGGGTTTCCAAAGCCGTCCGACTCGGAGATTTTACCGGACCCAAGTTCCCGTCAATCCGGACGTCGAGCCTCGCGGTGCCGGATTGGCGCCACCTCGTTGCGATTCTGACAATTTCGGTTGACGCCTTGTCCCGATTCGGCAATGATCGTCGCCGACGTAAATCGCGCGGGGTTCCGGTCCCTGGACCGGCTCGACCAAGTTCTCGGCGCCGCTGGCACGGCGCGCCGCTACGCGGTCACCAGTAAGCTCGCAGAGCTCGGGGGAGCGCATGTCGCGATTCCGTCGTCCCGCCGCCGCCATTCTCGCTGTCGCCACGTTCTGGCCGACCCTCGTCTTCGGACAGGCGCCGCGCGCGGGAGTGGTCACCACGCTCGAGGGCAACGTCACCGTCACGCGCGTCGCGCTGCCACAGCCGCAGCCGCTGAGGTTCAAGGACGACGTGTTCGTGAACGACAAGGTGACGACGGGCGACAAGGCGATTGCGCGGATGCTGCTGGGCGGCAAGGCCGTGGTCACGGTGCGCGAGCGCTCCTCGCTGACGATCACCGAGGTGCCCGGCAAGTCCACGATCGACCTCGACGCCGGCAAGATCGCGCTCGCCATCGCCAAGGACAAGATGAAGCCCGGCGAGTCGATCGAGATCCGCACGCAGAACGCGGTGGCCGGCGTGCGCGGGACGGTGGTGGTGGCCGAGGTCTCGCGCGCGACGGCGCAGGTAGGCGGCGCGGCGCCCACGCTCACGACGTCGTTCTACATCCTGCGCGGGCAGATCGAGGCGATCCAGATCAACACGCCGACCGGCCAGCCCGTCGGTCCGCCGGTGACGGTGGGCACGCTGCAGCAGTTCCGCGCGACGGGAATCTCGCCGGCGGCGCTCACGAACATCCCGCCGGGCCAGATCGCCCAGATCGTCCACGGGCTCTCCTCCTCGAAGCCGCAGCACTCGGGCGGCGGCGACGACGCGGCGAAGGACAACGCGGTCAACGAAACCCGCGCGTTGTTGGACGCGATCACGGGCGGTGGTGAGGGCCAGCTGATCATTGGTCCGCCGCCGCCGCCGCTGATAACGGAGAATCCTAGGCCCTCCGTGCCGATCTTACCGGTTGGTAGCCAGTGTACCGATTCCCATAATTCAGGATGCGGTGCGGCAGCAGTGCCGGGGCCGCCGCCGCCTGGGCCGCCGCCGTCGGGCCTGACGAACGCCTTCGTCACGATCGACCGGAACGTCACGTTGCCGGATGCGCTGTTCAACCAGGACAACCTCGCGACGATCTCCGGAACGGTGAACTGGGGCAACCTCGCGGCGGCGCCGCCGGAGAACGGGCCGTACGGGCGGATCAACGGCGCGACCGTCGGCCAGGTCGCCGGCAACACCGCGCCGATGGTGGACGTGCAGGGGACGCTCAATCTCCTCAGCGGCAACGGCCTGCTCGAGGTGCTCAACGCAACGGTCAACGGCAACGGGCCGCTGGTCAGGGTCAGCGGCACGATCACTCAGACCACGCCGCCGACCGGCAGCGCGGCGCCATTGATCCTGATCGATCCCTCGACGGTGGCGCCGGGGTGCTGCGCCGACATCGTGTCGATCACCGGCAACCTCGACGCCATTGGCGGCCAGGTGCTGAAGTCCATCGACGGCACGCTCATCTCGTTCGCGAGTATCGTGAACCTCACGGGCACCGTGAACAGCAGCACGACGAGCCCACTGGTCGATCTGAGTGGCGGGCACGTCAGCTACGGCCTTGGCGAGTCGGGAAGCGTCGTGTCGATCAACGGCACCGTCTCGACCCTTGGCGGGCTGCTCCGCGCGAGCGGCGTGACGTTCCACCCGTCCTTCGGGGACGCGATGGTGACGCAGTGGGGCGGCACGCTCACCACGTTCGGCCCGATCGTCGAGCTGATCGGCGGCGCCGACAATGGATTCGCCAGCATCCTGGGGCTGATCGGCGGCGGAGCCCATATCAACGGGGCGAGCCCCGCCGTGCTCCTCATCGGCGGCGCCGTGACCTCGGACCACGTCGTGGATGTCCAGAGTGGCGCGCAGCTGTTCGTCAACACCTTCGGCGGGCTCTTGTCCGTCAACGGCGTCACCTCGCTCACGCCGAGCGCCGCGATGCTCCACGTAGCGGGTCTGATCCAGCAGGGCTCGCCGGAGGTGATCGGGCTGGCCTCGTCGGAGGTGGTCAAGCAGGTCGCTTCGGAGGTCGGTGTCGCCGCGCCGTTCATCTCGATCAACGCGTCGCACGTGTCGGCGACCAACGAGAGCAACCTCATCCAGATCGAGAGCAGTGGCACCGTCCACGCGGCCAGTCAGTTCTTCCGGGCGGTGGCGAGCGACATCGACGCCGGCCATCACTTCCTGAAGGTGGGGGGCTCGCTCACAGGCGGTTCGAGCGAGCCGCTCCTCGACTTCAGCGGCGGCAGCCTCGCGTGGGGCTCGCACAGCGGCGCGAGCTTCCTCAACGTGAGCGGCGGCAGCATCGTCACCTCCGGCGGCCTCGTCCGCTTCAACGGCGCGACGCTCATCCCGTCGGCGGGCTCTCCCTTCATCGAAGTCACCGGTGAGGGGTCGCTCGTGGCCGGCGGTCCGCTGCTCGAGCTGAACGGCATCCTCCACCTCGGCTCGGACACGGTCCTGGTCGGCAACGGCGGCGCAACGCGCGTGACCTCCGGACCCGCCTTCACGGTGGTCGGCGGGGCTCTCACCGCCGGCGGGCTGATCGACTCGTTTCCGAACTTGACCATTCCCAGCACGCTGCTCGAGGTGAGCGGCGCGACCGTCCACCTCGACACGGGCGTGCCGATCGGGACCCTGACGGTCACGGGCGGCAGCACGCCGCTGTTTTTGTTCACGAACAACGCGAACGTGAACCTGGGCGCGGGGCTCGCGATCATCCACGCGGGCGAGACGCTGAATCTGCCGCCCGACCATGGCGGGCTGCTCAGCGCGTTCAACTCCACGATCACCGCGGGGACCTCGGGCACCTTCACGCCAGGCCTGATCGTGCTCGAGGGCGCCAGCACGCTGACGGCAAACACGGCGAACCCTCTCATCACGCTCGACAACAGCTTCGTGAATCTACAGAGCGGCGAGACGTCGCAGGCGCTGCTCGCGATCGGTCAAAACGAGCGTACGGCCCTGACGCTGACGGGCGGCGCCGCGCTGCTCCGCATCCAGAACCAGACCGCTGCCAAAGCGGCGGCCATCACGGGCGGGACCGGCACGCTGGTGACGATCAACAACGCGGACGTGTCCGTCTCCGGCCTCGTCTTCGACATCGTCAACAGCACGCTGACCCTGCCGACCATGGCGCTCGTGGGCGTCGCGGGCGCCAGCACGATCACGACCACGGGCGCCGACGCGGCGTTCAGGCTCATCAACGCCACGGTTACGGTGAACAACCTCCTCTCCAGCAGCGGCCTCGGCAACACCTACACCCTCACCGGGCCGGGACTGGAGATGACGAACTCGACGCTGACGGCGAACCGCCTCGGCAACGATCCCGGCGCGAACACGGACGTCTTCAACTTCGCGCCGACGCCGGCGTCCTTGAACGTGCCGTTCGGCCGGCTCACGAACAGCACGCTGACCGTGACCGGCAACGAGCACGACCTCTTCGGCCTCGGCGACGATAGTCGGAACCCGACGACCTTTGGCGTCTCGGTCGTCGCCACCGACAGCACGATCAACCTCCCCGCCAGCCTCGCGCGGTTCGAGCGCCTCACGAGCAACGCCCCCGACCCGATGGTGCAGTTGACGCGCGTCACCGTGAACCAGAGCGGCGCGGGTGAAGACCGTGCGCTGATGACCGTGAACTCGCTCTCTGGCGTGACCTTCGCGGGTCCGATGGCCAGGATCGACGGCAGCAGGCTCAACCTGAGCCGATCGCTGTTCTCCGTCGAGGCGGGCGGCACCACCTTCAGCGGCGCGGGCCTGCCGGTCATCGACATCCTGAACAGCACCATCGCCGCGCTGGAGGACGTCGTCGGGGTGGGGGTCTCCACGTCGCTCACCACGGCCGGGGCCCTCCTGCGGGTCAACGCCGGCACGCTCAACGCGCGCTCGATCTTCCGGATGGATGGGAACACGACCGCGGTGCTGGGCGGCACGCTCCTCAATGCCATCGGCAGCCCCAGCTCCCGGGCGATCTTCAACGCGGCGGGCGATTTCGTCAGGATCGGCGACGGCAGCGTTTTCACGAGCCCGGCGGCCGATCCCGTGATCCTCAGCACGTTCGCGACCTTCAACGTCGGGCTCGCCCCGCTGCAGCACGCGCACTTCTTCCTGGTGAACAGCGCCAGTGGCAGCGCGCCGGCGCAGGCGTCCATCTCCGGTCCGCTCTTGAACTC
>Ga0209268_1000591_pt1 | contig 18741 bp, 19 predicted proteins | sample GraSoiAngelo_143_FD_185900 | JGI IMG/M metagenome (GOLD analysis project Ga0209268, IMG submission 185900) | Grasslands soil microbial communities from the Angelo Coastal Reserve, California, USA - 14_1009_02_30cm (SPAdes) (version 2) | ecosystem: Environmental > Terrestrial > Soil > Grasslands ... | reverse complement strand
GGGAGACTCTGTATTCGGGTGGTTGCTCAAGCCGCCCGGCTTCGACCCCGGCAGGCGGTATCCGCTCATCTACCTGGTTCACGGCGGGCCGCAGAGTGCGTGGACCGACTACTGGGGGGCGCGCTGGAACTACGCGATGTTCGCGTCGCGCGGGTACGTGGTGGCCGCGGTCAACTTCCATGGCTCGACCGGCTACGGTCAGAAGTTCACGGACGCCATTTCGCAGCACTGGGGGGACTATCCGTATCAGGACCTCATGAAGGGCCTCGACGTCGTGGCACGCCTTCCCTACGTCGATTCGACCCGCATGGGCGCCGCGGGTGCGTCCTACGGCGGCTACATGATCTACTGGATCGCCGGGCACACCGGCCGGTTCAAGACGCTGGTGTCGCACGACGGCGTGTTCGATCCGGTGAGTATGGCGGGGACCACGGAAGAGCTGTGGTTCATGGACTGGGAGTTCGGCGGCGCGCCCTACGCGAACCGGGCGCTGTATGAGAAGTGGTCGCCTCTGAATTTCGCGCAGAACTGGAAGACCCCGATCCTCATCGTGCACTCGCAGCTCGACTATCGCGTCGACCCGTCGGAGGGCTATCAGGCATTCACCGCCGCGAAGGTGCACGGCGTGCCGGCCAAGTTCCTCTACTTCCCCGACGAAGGCCACTGGGTGCTGCGGCCGCGCAACCGGCGCCTGTGGTGGGGAACGGTGCTCGATTGGATCGATCAGTACTTGAAGCCCGCGCCCCCCCCGGCCGGGGCCCGCTGATGGGCGAACCCTTCCTCAAGATGCTGACGCGGAGCGCCCTCGTCGCGGGCGTCCTGGGCATTCTCTTCTTGCTGGTATTCCCCCGGCACGCCTCGCTTGGCTCCGACTTCGTGGACGCGTTCAGCGTGGCGTTCTGCTTCACGTTCCTGGGACATTACGTCGATCGGGTGTTGCTCACCCTCTCCGGAATCCGCACCGGCGTGGGACCGGCGGTGCGCGTTGTCGGGTGGTTCGCCGGCGGGCTGTGGTGCGCGGTCATCGCGCGGTGGTTGTGGATGCAGTACGGGCGGGATCTGAGGGAGCTGCCCGGCTTGATCTGGGGCGGGGTGCTTCTAGTAGTCTTGAACGGCGTTGCCAGACGCCACGACGCTACGTCATAAGTCCAGAAACGTGGCGTCGTAGCGTCGTGTAACGCCGTTATGGCTTCATCCACGTATTGTTCCCCCGCCGCACGTCCGGGAAATTTCCCGCCGCATCGATCTCGACCTTCACCACGTCAGCCGGGCCTTTGCGCTGGTACGTGTAGCGGTTCCCCAGGAACCAGATCTCGACGGGGAGGCGAAGGTTCTCCGCGGCGCCGTTGGCGTAGGTGAGCCGCAGGTCGACGGGCATCGGGAGCCCGCCGAGGCTGGAGAGATAGACCAGCGCACTCGTCCCCGTCGAGTCCGTACGGGTGCGCACCGAGTCCACCGCGAGGTCCACTTCGTCAGTCCGGTAGAACCAGCCGCGCCAGAACCACGAGAGGTCTTCCCCGAGTCCGTCTTCCATGGAGCGGAAGAAGTCCGCCGGCGTGGGATGCTTGTATGCCCAGCGCCGGATGTACTCGCGGAACGCCGCGTCGAACCGCGCCGTGTCGGCGAGGATGTGCTCGCGCAGCAGATAAAGGCCCGTCGCCGGCTTGTTGTATTCCGCCTGGCCCAGGAGCGGCGGGGGAACGCGATCGGCCGGGAGCATCGACGGCACATCCAGGCCGCTCGCCGCGAAGCGCGCCCACTGGATGGCGCTACCCCGATCGCGCGGCGCGCTGTCATGGTAGAAGGCGAGCGTCGAGTAGATATTGATGAAGGTGTTGAACCCCTCGTCCATCCACGCGTACAGGCGCTCGTTCGACCCCACGGTCATGGGGAACCACTCGTGACCCAGCTCGTGCGTGGTCACGCCGAACAGTCCGCGGTCCCCGGCGCGGTGCCCGCAGAACACGATCATCGGATACTCCATCCCGCCCACCGGACCGGCGACGTTGATCGCGGTCGGGTAGGGGTAGCGGAACCATTTCTCCGAGTAGTGCTTGATCGAGTGACGGGCGTACTCCGTGGACCGCGCCCAGTCGGCGTTCGCCTCCGGCGGATAGAACGACTGGATCAGGACACCGTCGTAGCCGCTCGCGTCCCAGATGAAGTTGGCCGCGGCCGCCCAGGCCACGTCGCGCACGTTCTTGGCCGTGAAATGCCAGGTGAGCGTGGGCCGCGGGCCCGCCGGCCGGCTGAACGGCTGCCCGACCTCCGTCTTCGGGATGATGGCGACGGTGGTGTCCGACCGGGCCGCCCGGGCGAGCCGCGCGCGCTGGTTCACCGTGAGCACCTCGACGGCGTTGGTGAGCGTTCCGGTCGAGGCCACGACGAAGCTCCTCGGCACGGTGATCGACACGTCGAAATCGCCGTACTCGAGGTAGAACTCGCCCTGGCCGAGGTACTGCTCGGTGTTCCAGCCGCGCACGTCGTCGTACACCGCCACCCGCGGGTACCACTGCGCGACCTCATACAGCCAGCCGCCGGCGAATTGCTCCCGACCCATGCGGTCCGACCCGTGCTCCGGGACCTCGAAGCGGTAAGCCAGCTCGAGCTCCGCCCGGCCGCCAGGCGCGAGCGGCCGGTCGAGGTCGACGCGCAGCATCGTGCCGTTGCCGCTGGTCGCGAGGGGAATGCGCCCGGCGGCCTGCCCCACCCGTCGGACCGCCCGCACGTAGTCGATCGTATAGCCACCCTCGAATCCGCGGCCCGCGAACCGCGCGTCTGTCGGATTCAAAGCGGCGCCACGGCTGTTCGCCTTGTAGATGTTCTGGTCCAGCTGTAGCCACAGGTAGCGCAGCGTATCGGGCGAGTTGTTGACGTAGCGCAGGGTCTCCGATCCCGCGATCGTGTGGGTCGCCGTGTCCAGCGTGGCCCGGATCGTGTAGTCGGCGCGCTGCTGCCAGTAGCGCGGTCCCGGCCTGCCCGAGCCCTCGCGCACCTCGTTGGGCGCCGGGAGCGCGAGCCGGCGGAACGGCGACGTGTCCCCCACCTGAGGCGGGAGCGGGGAAGCAGCGGGCTGCTGCAACGCGGCGAGCACGAGTGTCAGAGCCAGCATTTATTCCCCCGTCTTCGCTTCCGAGAGGTAGCTCATGGCCACGCCGCCGACCACCATCGTGAGACCGAGCCAGCCGGACAGCGAGAGGTGTTGCTTGAAGAGGAGCAGGGCGAGCAGCGCACCCACCACCGGCTCGATGGTCGCGGCCACCGAAGTGAGCGCCGCATCGATCCGACGCACCGCAGCGAAGAAGAAGAAGTTGGCCGCGAGCACTGAGCCCAGCGAGAGCAGGAGCACGTACATCCACGCGCCCATCGTGTGGGGCGGCAGCGGTGTGTGTCCTGCCGGCGGCAAGACGATCCCGAGCACCACGATCCCACCGAGAATCTCGAGAAAGAGCACCTGCGTCGCGCCGTAGCGTGGCACGGCGTAGCGCGCGAGCAGCGTCGTGCCGGCGAAGGAGACCATGGCGAGGAGCCCGCCCGCAACGCCCTGGATCAGGCTCGGGAGCGGGATCGCCGTTGCGCCAGCACCGTGGCTCCCTCCCTGAACCGTGAGCGCGGCCCCGGCCATCACGACGAGCGCGAGGACGATCCGCAGGGCGGTGAGCTTCTCGCCCAGGAGCGGCTTCGCGAGAATGGCGACGAGTACCGGCGCGATGTAGAGCAGCGCCGCCGCACCCGCGACGCCCGTGCCCGCGATGCCGAACTGGTACGCCACCTCGAACAGCGCCACCAGCGCGCCGCCGCCGAGCCCTACGAGGAGCCAGGCCTTCCGGTCGATCCGGAACAGCTGCGGCCGGAACAGCCCGTACACAACGAATCCGAGGAGGCCGATCACCAAGCGCCAGAATCCGATCCCCGTGATCGCCTCACCCGCGCGGTACAGGGCCGTCGACAGCGGGCCGGTGGTGCCCCAGATGGCGCCGGCCGCGAGGGCGAAGAGGTAACCCGCGAGGCGGCTCGCGCGCGCAGTGGTCCGTTCAGCGGTGGCAGTCATGGGCCGAAGGATAGAAGCCTCCGGCCGGATCTGGCTAGTGCCGTTCCAACTATCTCGGCCGCGTCCGGCGAGGCGTTTGCATGCGACGATTCACTTCGCGGCGCAGCGCGTATCTCATCTCATCAAGTTGGAACGGCACTAGTGTGGCTGTATGGCCGCGCGGATCGCCTGTGAGACCGCGTCCACATCGCCGGGCCGACCCCACCACTCCAGCGCGAACCGGCCGAACGCCAGCAGCGCGAGCAGGCCACCCAGCAGCGCGAGCGCGATCCGGAAGCCAGGGGACTGCGGCTGCAGGTGGGTGGGAACGAGCGAGACGACGAGACAGACGATCGCCGGCGCTAGCCAGATCGGCAGCAGGGCACGAGCGAACAGGGTCATCCGGAATCGGCCGTCCAACACCGTCTTCCCGTCGCGCTCGCGAAATCGCCCGACGAAGGTGGGTCGGAAGATCGCCCGGTACTTGGCTGCGTCGCGATAGTAGAGGACGACGCCGTCGCCGCGGATCCAGCCGTCCAGTCCGGCCGCGTTCCACGGCCGGCCGTCGATCTTGGCCTCGAGCCGCGCCCGGGCCTCGGCGGTCGAGCCGCTGCAGGGGAACGTCACCGGCTTCACGACAGCAGCTCTCCCCGCAGCACGGTCACGGCCTGCCCGGCGAGCTTCACGCGGTCGCCCGCGAGCCGCACGCGGATCACGCCGCCGCGGGGCGACGCCTGGTACGCGGTCATCTCCGCGCGGCCGAGGCGCTCGCTCCAGAATGGCGTGAGCGCGCAGTGGGCGGAGCCCGTCACGGGATCCTCCGGCACGCCGGTGCGCGGCGCGAAGAAGCGCGACACGAAGTCGTAACCCGCAGTCGTGGCCTGACTGGTGACGATGATGCCACGCGCCTCCACCTGTTCGAGCGCCGCGATGTCGGGCGCGAGGGCGCGCACCGTTTGCTCGGAATCCAGCTCCACGAGATAGTCGAACTTGCTCCGCCCTACCCAACGGGGCGTGATGCCTGCCCCGCTCCCACCGAGCGCGGCGGTGAGGCCGGGGGGCGGGACTGCGGGCGCGGAGGGGGTGGCGGGGAAGTCGAGCTCGATCCATTCGTCGCGGCGGTCGGCCGTGAGCAGCCCGCTTTGGGTGTGGAAGCGGGCCTGCCGGCCCGCCGGGAGGCGACCCTCCTCCCACAGGACGTGTGCGCTCGCGAGCGTCGCATGGCCGCACAGCGCGACCTCGACGGTGGGGGTGAACCAGCGGAGCCGGTAGCCCTCGTTTTCGGGATAGAGGAACGCCGTCTCGGCGAGGTTCATTTCGCGCGCCACGTCCTGCATCCAGCGCTCATCCTGGGGGACGGGAAGAATGCACACGGCGGCGGGGTTGCCCGTGAACGGGCGGCTCGCGAACGCGTCCACCTGCACGATCCTCAGACCCATGTCCCTAACTTAGCCTGCTTCCGACGCGCGGCGACAGCGCATGGACGAGGAGGCCGAGCGTCACGGCGCCCAGGAGGATCCAGGTCTCGTAGTGGGCCACGCGGCCGAGAGCGGCGCCGGCGGCGGTACCGTAGGCGTAGCCGAGCCACGTGAAGAGCAGCGACCAGGCAAGCGCGGTGCCGGCGTTGTACAACAGGAACCGCAAGGGCGCGATACCTGCGACGCCGCACAGGATCGGCAACGGCAGGCGAATTCCGTAGGCGAATCGCATCAGCAGCATCACCCGGGTGTCGTGCGCGCGCACCAGGGTCCGCGTGCGGGTGATCGCCGGTTGCCACCGCCTCGGGAGACGGGTCAGGAGCGGATCACCAAAGCGGCGTCCGAGGGCAAAGTAGATCTGGTGTCCCAGCGTCGCGGGAACGGAGGCGACGAGCCAGACGGCCCACCACGGCCAGTACCCGCGGGCCGCGAGCGACCCGCCGACGATGACGGCCGCCTCGCCTTGCAGCCAGGCCCACACGAACAGCACCGGGCCGCCGTAGCTGTGGATGATCGCGCCGAGGTCCATGGCTCGGCGGAAATCTAAGGCGCTCAGCCGGAACGTCGTCTTGCCTTCGGGCACGCGTCCGCGTGCAAACGGGTCCACTGGTCGCGCAACAGGCGGCGCGCGCGGGCACGAGCGAAGTTCCAGTTGCGCCAGTCGTCGTGCTCGAGGCGGTCACGTTGCTTCAGCAGGCCGGCGGCGACCGCGCACTGTGCGGATCGGTCGAGGCGGGGGAGGGCCTCCAGGAGTAGCGGTACGGCATCGGCGCCCAGGGAGGCGGCGTACCAGCCGTCGAACGGCCGCTCGGCGGGAGGGCGCGCCAAGTTGGTGCGGACGATGAGCGCGTCGGGATTGACGAGGTGCAGGCCACCGAGCACCGCGAATCCCTGGACCAGCGCCCCGAAGGCGAAACGCGGCCGCTGACCGCGGAGGGTGGTCCACGCGAACCAGGCGAAGACGCCTGCGAGGTAGAGCATGAAGGCCGTCGAGTAGACGCGGATTTCCGACAGTCCGAACGCGCCGACGTAGAGGCGCATGCGCGCCAGCGCGGACGCCATCACCACCGCGAGCAACAGGAGCAGCACGATCGCGAGCTGCCGGAACGTCCGCTGGTGCTCGCGGGACTCGTTGCGCAGCACCCAGTCCGCGCCGGTGAGCAGGGGGAGTACCAGCCCGCTGGCGGTCACGAGCTCGAAGAAGCCCCGCCGCGCGTACTCCGCGTACGTGAGACCCGTTGCTGCGGCGATCAGCTCCACACCTCCGAACAAGTAGCGCAGCTGGATGACGACGAAGAACAGGAACAGCAGATTGACCAGACCGAGGGCCGTGGCGACCGGAATGATGCCGAGCGACAGCTTCGAGTCGCCATCCGTCAGCGTCTGTGATGGAGCCGTGCGGAGCAAGGCGCCTCGCAGGTACCCCGTGCTGAGCGTCGCGAAGATCCCGAACAGGACGATGTGCTTCAGTACCGCGTCGAAGTCGATCGCGAACACGTCGGCGACGACGTCATGGAACACGGCGTCCGCCGAGCTGAACAAGCCACCGAAGACGACGAGCAACGGGAACGCCAGCGCGCCACCGAGCGCGACGGCGCGTACCTGCCGCAGCCGGCCCCCGCGGGAAAGCTCGCTCCAGGTCACGTCACGGCTGACCAGCGGAAACACACCGAGCCACGCACTCACGGCGGCGTCGCAGCCGGCCCGCACGTAGTGCCAGGCCTGGCGACCGCGCAGCCCGACTCCCTGGATGCTCGGGAAGGCGACCGCGAGGACGATCACCAGGCCGATCGTGTCGAATGCGTGGAGCGTCCTCGAGTCGCGCGCGACGAAGTTCGAGGCGATGAGGAGCGCAGCCGCCGCGAGCCACGGGGCGTCGGAGCTGGCCGCCACGCGGTGGCGACGCACCAGCCACGCCGCGGCCGCGACGAGCCCGGTGGTGCACAGGAGGGCATTGAGCCCCCAGGGCACGGCGCGCAACAGCGCGTCGCCCGCGACCCCAACGCCCGCGCCCGCGGCGAGGATCTCGAGGCCGAGCCGGGTCCTGGGGCTGACGGCGCTCATCCCGCCGCCGCGTCCGGCAGGCCGCCGAAGCGGCGCTCCCGCGCGTGAAACTCGGCCACGGCCGCGGCGAGCTGCGCCGCGCCGAAGTCAGGCCACATCGTTTCGCTGAAGTACAGCTCCGCGTAGGCGCACTCCCACAGCAGGAAGTCGGACAGGCGCTGCTCGCCGCCCGTGCGGATCAGGAGGTCGACGTCCGGCAGAATGACCCCCGCGTCGATCGCCCAGCGCGAGGAGTAGTCGACCGCGAGTCGCAGGTGCAGCCGCGCGCCGCGCGCCGTGGCGCGCTCGGCCGCGTCGATGGCGGCGACGAGCGGCAGGGGCAGGCGGTCACGCCGCCCGATCAGCTCGAGCCGCACGTCGTTCTCCACGAGCCGCGGCGTTTCGGTGCGGAGGTAGCGGGCGAAGAGGCGCATCAGTGCCGCGACTTCGGCGGGGGGGCGCTTCCAGTTGTCGGCGGAGAAGGCATACAGCGTGAGCGCGGCCACGCCTGCGTCCGGGGCCGCCTCGACCGTGCGGCGCACGGCCTCGGCGCCGGCGCGGTGGCCGGCGACGCGGGGGAGGCCGCGGCGCCGGGCCCAGCGCCCGTTGCCGTCCATCACGATCGCGACGTGGAGAGAAGAGCTTTGCGGCATAAAGTCCGTCCTCAAAAAAAAACCGCCTCATCCCTGACGGGTGGCGTGAATCAGCGCTTCCATGTGATCCAGGTAGCGCTCCAGCGCGCGCCGTCCGGCCGCGGTGAGCCGATATTCCGTCTTCGGGATCCGCCCCTCGAACGACTTGGTGCACGTGACGTACTGCGCCTCCTCGAGCCGGCGCGCGTGCACGCTCAAGTTGCCGTCCGTGGTCTTGAGCAGCGCCTTGAGCTGGTTGAAGCTGAGCGAATCGTTCACCGCGAGCGCGCTCACGATGCCGAGGCGCACCCGCTCGTGGACGAGCCGGTCGAGCTCGGCGGCGCGCAATCCACCGCGCTCGCTCTTGAGCCCGTGCTCGACCGCCTCGGTCTTCCTCGCCGCTCCCTGCTTAGCCACCGTACCTCCAAGCAATGATCATGCCGAACACGATGTGCAGGCCGCCGAACCCCGCGGCCATGAGCCAGCTCCCCCACGCCGCCGGACCGAACAGCGCCATGGCCCCGACGAGCATGAAGCAGATCCCCATCACGGGGACGACCCGGACCGAGAACGCACCCCCAGTGACGAACCCGGTTCCGTACAAGAGCAGCCAGGTGCCGGGCAGCGCGTGCCACAAGCCGGCACGGTACAGCGCCACCGTCAGCAAGCCGCCGACGACCATGGGCGGCAGGAAGCTCAGGCCGAAGCGGCGCCCCGGCCCGGAGAGGATGGGGTCGTGCACGGCGTAGGCCTTCCGGACCATCGCCGACCCGCCGATCACGAGCGCCACGATGGCCTCGCCCAGCCAGGTAGCGAGCCACAGCTCGGGCGTGGGCTGGCGGGCCGCGAGGAGCGCGGCGGCGAGCGCCGTGGCTCCGACCGCCACCTGGCCCCAGCCCGGGACCGCGGTAAACGATCCCGCGCGCTCCATCGTCTGCCGGATGAAGCGGAGGTTGTCGAGCGCACGGTCGTGCAGCGGCCGAGGAGCGACCATGACACTCATACAATGTCGCGTCGCCCGGCCGTTGTCAAGTACTTTGTAATACAAAGTAAAGCCGGAAGATAGCTTTGACCCGGTGCGCGTCTACATCTCCGTCGACATGGAAGGGATCGCCGGGGTCGTCCACGAGTCCCAGACCGACCCCGCGAGCCCCGCGTTCGCCCCCGAGTACGCGCGGTTCCGCCGCCTCATGACGGCGGAGGCGAACGCCGCCGTCGAAGGCGCGCTCGCCGCGGGCGCCACCAGGGTGGTCGTGAACGACAGCCACTGGTTCATGCGCAATCTGCTCGCCGAGGAGCTGCACCAGGCGGCCGAGCTCGTGTCGGGAGACCCCAAGCCCCGCTCCATGGTGCAGGCAATCGACGCGGGTTTCGACGCGGCGCTGTTCATCGGCTACCACGCTCGGGCCGGCACCCGCAATGCGATTCTCGACCACACCTACGCCGATCGCATTCACGAGGTGCGGTTGAACGGGAAGCCGGTAGGGGAGCTGGGCCTCAACGCGGGCGTAGCGGGCATGCACGGCGTGCCGGTCGCCCTCGTGAGCGGCGACTCCGCGCTCGCCGCCGAGGCGAAGGACCTCCTGGGGGACGGCGTCGCAACGGTGATCGTGAAACAAGCCGTGAGCCGCCACGCGGCGAAGAGCGTCGCGCCCGCGGTCGCGTGCCGCATGATCCGCGAGGAAGTGCCGCGGGCGCTCGAGCGCACCCACGCGCCGTTCACGCTCCGGGCGCCGGTGACGCTCGAGGTGGACTTCGCGATGACGATCCACGCGGACATGGCGGAGCTTTGCCCGGGGGCTACGCGCACCGCCGGTCGCACGGTCGCGTTTACCCATCCGGATTACGGGGAAGTGTTCCGCGCGTGGCGGGCGCTGCTGAATCTGTCGGCAGTCGTGTGAGGGAGACGGCACCGAATCCCGCCTGATGCGGCGGCGCACCACCGCGGCGCAGTCCAGTGCATCACGCGTCCCGAACCAGAGCGGCTGCTCGTTGGTAAAACGGTCAACAGCCGCCCTCGGATGCCGATATGCGCCGCATGGTCCAATGCCCCCATACCGTCCCCGTGCTCGCGTACGCTGCCCTCCTGGCCGTCGTGTTGGTCGGGTGCTCGGAGTCCCCGGTCAAGCCGGACCTGAGTGAACGGGCAGCGTCCACACCGCGCCTGTCTCCGCAGTCCGGAGGACTGTCCTGTACGGAGCCCGACGCCAGGCTCAGCTCGGGGGCGCCCTTCAGAGTCTGTGTCGACCCAACCAAATGGAACCGGGACCTCGTGGTGTTCATTCCCGGGTACGACGATCCCGCACGGCCTCCGAGCTTGCCGCGCGATCTCTCTCCGACCGCGGCGGAGTTGCTGTTCAGCAGACTCGGCTACGGCTATGTGACCACCGGCTTTCGCGCCACCGGACTGATTGAGCCCGATACCTGGATCGGAGGGGATCTGCTCGAGCTGGTGGCGACTGCCAAGACTCTGGTCTCCAACACCACCGGCCGCACCACCCGGTACGTGTACCAGACCGGGGGCTCGCAAGGCGGCCTAGGCACGGTGATGGCCGTCGAGCGGTACCCCAACACGTTCAGCGGTGGGTTGGCGGCGTGCGGCCCCATCGGCGACTACCGGAAACAGATTGCCTACGTCGCCGACTTCCGGGTGGTGTTCGATTACTTCTTCGCGGGCGTGATCCCGGGCTGGCCGGTGTGGAAGCAAAGCCTACCGGCGGACCCCGGATACATCGATCCCGACACCTGGGGAACGGCGGAAACAAGCAGCGCGGCCGCGCTCGCCGAGCCGACCAATAGGGACAGGATCAATCAAGTTTTGAACGTGACACACGCGCCGATCGACCCGAGCGATCCGGAGTCCCCCACGGGAACGGCGCAGGGGCTCCTGTGGTACAGCTTCCGTGGAACGACAGACGTCATGGCGAAGCTCGGGGGGATGCCGTTCGGAAATCTCGATCGCCAGTACACCGGCTCGCTCGACGATGCGGCACTGAACGCCGGGGTCGGGCGGTTTCAATTCACGGCGGACCCGGCGCGCGTTGCCAAGCTGCAGACCTCGGCGCGATTGCGGCGGCCCCTGGTGACGATCCACACCACGGGCGACCCGATCGTCCCGATATGGCACGAGTCGCTGTACCGCCGCCGGCTGGATTTCTTCGGCCGCTTGCTCGACACACCCATCACCGTCAGCCGCTATGGGCACTGCAACTTCACCGACGCCGAGGTGCTGGCGGCCTTCGCCGTGCTGGTCCTCAAGACGACTGGTCAGGACCTCCTCGTCTCGAGCAGCCTCCTCCCGCAGCAACAGGCCCGGGCGGACTTCCTGCACCTCGCCCGGCAGCACGGAGCCGATCCGACGTTGGCGCCGTGACCTACGGCGCCAGCAGCACGAGACCGTAGTCCCCGACGATCCGGAACCCCAGCGCGAGGTACGCGGTGCGCGCCGCGGCGTTCGCCGGGTCGGCGAACAGCACGGCGCGCTCGACCCCCTGCTTCCGCGCCGCGAGGAGCGCGCCGGCCACGACGGAGCGGGCGTAGCCGCGGCCTCGGAGCTCGGGCGGCGTCCACACGCCGCCGATCTGCACGACATCCGGGAGCATGGCGTTGAACACCGAATAGGAAACCGGGGCGGCGCCGGCGAGGAGCAGCCAGTCCGTTTCCCGCTCGTGCTGCAGCCGCACGTCGTCCGTGCTCGCCTGGCGAAGGTCCGGGCCATCCGTGGCCCCGAGAGCCTCGACGGCGAACCGCACGCGCCAGTCGACCAGCAGCTCGAGCTCGCCTGCCACAGGATGCCGACAGCGAAGGGCCCCGCTGGCCAGCTCCGGCGGGACCACCAGGCGAGCGAGGTCGAGCACGTACAGCTCATCGCGACTGTTCTTGGCGGTGGGCGCTGCGTCAAGCGCGAGCGCCTCGCGCGCGGCGACGACCTGGCGCCAAGGCCCCGAGAAGCCGGTCACCGTGCGGCCGGAGCGCCGCACCGCCTCGCGCGCCACGGCTGCGGCGTGGCTCCCCTCCGGCGCCTGGACCAGCACCATGCCGTTCCAGCAGTGCGCCGCGACGCCCGTGATCCGTCCGCCTTCCAGCGCGGCGACGTAGGTGGCTTGCATCGGCTGGCCCCGGTCGGTGAGCCCGGCGGAGCGCACGTTGGAACGGAGAAACATGGAGCTGTCGGCGTGGCGCGCGAGGAACGCGTCGAGAGCGGCCTCGTCGCCGGGGCGGAGCAGCCGGAGCTCGGACACCTGCGTCAGTCCGTCGGGGGCGGGGGGCGCCGCAGCCGGAGAATCTTGAGCGACAGGCTGCGGGCTAGGATCCCGATCCCCGGCGGGTCACTCGCCCGCCGCGGCACCGCGCGGTAGATCAGTATCACGAGAATCCACGTGAGCCAGCTGGACCGCTCGCTCCACGACAGTCCCGCGAACATCAGCCACGGCTGGGTGTAGGCGGCCGTCCACGGCGGCCACTCGCCCTGGGCGAGCGCGATGGGGCGGGCGATCACGCGATTCGACCGATACCCGTGCGCGCTCGGACTGGAGAGGTTCCACACGCACGTCACCTTGCCCCACCCGTGATTGTCGCTCGCGCCCACGACCAGCAGGTCGTGCGCCTCGGCGAGCCGGAGGACCCGCGCGCGGGCGGCCGCGGGGAAGCTGATCCCTCTGGGGGCGCAGTTCACGATCTCGAAGCCGTCCGCGCCGGCCGCTACGAAACCGTCCAGGTCGCCCCAGTGTTGACGCCAGTATTCGGAGAGCGACGCCAGGCCGATCGCGCCCTGCCGGTGCAGCGCGGCGAACAAGCCGAGCATCGCGCGCGTGTCGCGACCGTACACCGCGCGGTCGATGGGTGCCACGGCGCCGAGCGCCACGATGTGCTGGTCGTACACGCTCCACTCGACTCCGGGCAGGAGGCGGATCGGCTGGTCGACCCCGCCGTTGAACACCACGTTGTGATCGGTGACGTACGACGCCCCGAATCCCTGGACCGCATGCCAGGCGGCGAGGTCGGCGAGGGTCCAGCCGCGGCGGCCGTCGTGCGATAGGGCCGTGTGCGCGTGGTAGTCGAGGACCGTGAGCGTCGAGTCCGCGGCGACGAGCCGGGGGACGGGGCGCGGCAGCAGGACTGCCGCACCGCCGAGCAGGATCACCGCGAGCGGGGCCAGCACCGCCGCCACGAGCCGCCGCCGCGGCGAGCCGGGACGCAGCAACCCCCACAGCGCGAGCGCCGGGACCCAGATGACCAGGAAGGCTATCGCCCGCTCGCGGCTCAGGAACGTGAGCGCGTCCAGCACGTTCGAGACGGGTGCGAGCAGTGTATAGAGCATGGGACGGACGAGGTCCACGTCGGCCGGGGGCGCGCCGGTCACGGCATCCACCAGCGGCGGCGACGGTCTGAGCGCGGAAACGAGGAGGAGCGCGATGAGCGCGAGCGCGATCGGGTGGCGACGCAGCAGATTCACTCGTACAATCTTGGGTATGAGAGTGCCGGGCGCTACAGTCGCGCGCCTGTTCGCGTGTGGTCTCGCCGGCGCCGCGCTCGCCTGCAGAGAGGCACCGCGCGCGAGCCCCCGCCCCGCGGACGCGGGCACGTTGGTGACCGTATACGTTCCCCCCAAAGCGGCCGACCGCCTGGCCGCCCGGCTGCAAGCGGTCGCCGCCCGGCGCCAATGGGCCCTCTCGATTCGCACGGACAGCGCGGCGCTATCCGACGCCGATCTCGCGATCGTAGACAGCGCGGGGACCCTGGTGAGCCGTCTGCGGGCGGGGTCGCCCGCGGCGGCGCAGGCCCGTCAGATGGCGGAGGCGGTGTTGCCATGATGCCCGGAGCGTTCGCGGCGATTCCCGACGTCGTGCTCGGGCCCCTGGCGGGCCGACCCGAGGCGCACTGGCACCGCGCTCCGCCGGGCAAATGGACCCCGGCCCAGATCGTCCAGCACCTCGCCATCTCCATCGACGGGAGCGGTCGCGCGTTCGAGCAGCGCCGCGCCAAGCCCCCGATGCGGCGCCGGCCGCGACCCGTGCGACAACGGCTTGCCCAATTTGTGTATCTCGATATCGGATGGATTCCCTCCGGCCGTCCCGCCCCGGCCGCAACCGAACCTGCCGAGCGGCCGGATGCCGGCGCGGTGGAGCGGCAGCTGCGGGACGGCGTGGCGCGCTTCCTCGCCCTCGCGCACGAGCTCCTGCCGGCCCGCCGGAACGATCTCTTCGTGAAGCATCCCGCGTTCGGCGATCTCACCCTGCCCGAATGGCTGCAGTTTCACATCCGCCACTGCGCGCATCACGCGAAACAGATTCGCGCGCGGCTCGGGTCGTGAGCCGCAAGGACAAGCGAAAGCTCACCGTCCGCGTCCCCAACCCGAAGGCGCCGGTGAAGGGGCGGCTCAAGACGCCGCCGCACAAGGTGCACAAGTCAGCGAAACAGTATCGCAGACGGGAGAAGCATCCGGACCGACTGGCGGAGGACGACTGACTGAGACGGGAGGGGGACGAGGGGAGGGGCGAGGGTCAGCGCTTCGGGGGTTTGAGTACCACGCAACATGACCCGGCCTCCGGGGGCCGGAGCTCGGCCCGCGTGCCGCGTGTCCCGGCAGCCGCCAGCACGCCGCGCAGCAGGGCCAGGTTCATCCCGCAGACCAGCGGCCGGCACTCGTTGGCGAGGGCGTCGAACGGGCAATTCCGGAGCCGCACCTCGCCGTTGACGCGGGCGGGCTCGTAGCCGCATTCAGCGAGCACGGCGAGCGTATTGGTGAACAGGCGATCTGTCCCGGCTTTCACGGCGGTGCGGTGGCGCGCGTCGGCGCCGAGTCTGCGGCCTTCGGCGCGGGCCGCGCGCTCGAGCGCACCGCGAGCGGCGGGCCTCATTGCCGTCAGCGCGCGAGCCAAGACGCGACCGGCGAGCTCGTAGCGGCGCTCGGGGAGCGTGAGGTCGAGCTGCCGCGCGGAGCGGTGGTACAGCTTGGCCGGCCGGCCCGCACCCGGCCCCCGGCGGGCCGTCAGCCGGCGGTAGCTCGCGTCGAGCAACCCTTGTTGGACGAGCTTATCGAGGTGGAACGCGGCGAGCGCTCGCGAGATCCGCAGCGCGCGGGCCGCCTCGTCGCGCCCCACTTCGGAGCGCCGCTCGGCGACGTAGAGATAAAGTCCCCTCCTGATCGGTTCGTCGAGCAGCGCGATGGCTGCGATCTGGCGCTCGAGATCGGTGGCGGGCACGTCAAGAATTTACACCGCGCGGACCCGCGATCCAATTGCTCTAACAGCAACGTATATTGCGCATAGAGGACGCGCCGAGGCCCGATGCCCGACTATACCTATCTCCTCGTCGGCGGCGGCATGACCGCCGATGCGGCGGCCCAGGCCCTCCACGAGGCGGACCCGGCGGGCTCGGTCGCCCTGGTCGGCGCCGAGCCGCATCCTCCCTACGACCGCCCGCCGCTCTCGAAGGCCCTGTGGAAGGGCGAGCCCGAGGAGAAGATCTGGCGCAAGACGGCGGCGACCGGCGCCGTGCTCCACCTCGGGCGGCGGATCACGGCGATCGATCCGCGGGCGCACACCGCGACGGACGACCGGGGGACGCGGTACCGGTTCAAGAAGCTCCTCCTCGCCACCGGCGGCGCCCCGCGGCGCCTGCCGCTCGAGTCCGACCAGATCATCTATTTCCGCACCCTCGACGATTACCGGCGCCTGCGCGCGCTCGCGAGCGAGAGCGTGCGCTTCGCCGTGATCGGCGGCGGGTTCATCGGCAGCGAGGTCGCCGCCGCGCTGCGGATGCAGCAGCGCGACGTCACGATGCTCGTGCCTGAGGCGGGGCTCGGCGCGCGCGTGTTCCCCGCGGACCTCGCAGCGTTCCTGGTGGACTACTACCGCGGGAAGGGCGTCACCATGCGCATGGGAGAAGGGATGGCGGGGCTCGACCGGCGCGCCGGCTCATGCGTCGTGCGCACGACCGTGGGGAGCGAGCTCGTGGCGGAGGTGCTGGTCGCAGGGCTCGGCATCCAGCCGGGAGTGGAGCTCGCGGAGCAAGCCGGGTTGCGCGTGGACAACGGGATCCTGGTAAACGAGGCGTGCCGCACCAGCCAGCCCGACATCTACGCCGCGGGCGACGTCGCGAACTTCGAAAATCGGGCGCTGGGCGCGCGGCTGCGCGTGGAGCACGAAGACAACGCCAATACGATGGGGCGCACCGCGGGCCTCAACATGGCGGGCCGGGCGACTCCCTATCACCACCTGCCGTTTTTCTACTCCGACCTGTTCGAGCTCGGCTATGAAGCGGTGGGTGACGTCGACGCCCGTCTGGAGACCGTTGCCGACTGGAAGGAGCGGTTCCGCGAAGGCGTGGTCTACTACTTGAAGCAAGGGCGGGTGCGCGGGGTGCTCCTCTGGAACACCTGGGGCCAGGTGGACCACGCGCGGGCGCTCATCGCCGAGCCGGGCCCGTTCACACCGCAGGATCTGAAAGGCCGGCTTCCCCTCTAGACCTGCCGGCTCCGGCGGCACCTGGCGGTTTCGGTAGCGCAACAGTAAGCTGCGACGCTTCGAGCGCAACCGGACACACGCGATGCGAGGGATTGCCCTGCGGCTCGGCCTCCGGGCCAAGATCTTCATCGCGGCCACGCTGTCGGTGGTGGGCGTGCTGGGCATCACGCTGGGGCTCACGTCGCTCGTGGCGCATCGCACGGCGGACGAAGCGATCCGCCACGCCCTCGCCGGCGTGCGGCACGGGGTCCAGGCGTTCCTCACGGGCCGGACCACGGCGCTCGCGGGGATGAGCGCCGTGAGTGCGGAGGTCCCGCAATTCCGCGAGCGGCTGCTCAATGCCTCCGAGCGAAGCAACGTGCTCGACCAGGCCGAAGCGTACCGCCGGCTGCTGGGAGCGGCGTGGGTGCTCGTCACGAACGAGCGCGGCATCCTGGTCGCCCGCACCGACTACCCAACCCAGTTCGACGTCAACTTCTCGCGCGGCGCCCTGATCGCGAACGCCCTGTCGGGCGAGCCGGCGAACGGCGCGTGGCTGGACGAAGAGCGGCGCCGGCTGTTCATGGCCGTGGCCGTGCCGCTCCGCGCCTCGCCGACCGAGTCCCCGCGGGGCGCGCTCGTGGCCGCCTACGCGATCGACGACGCGCTCGCCGAGCAGATCAAGCAGGCCACCACGACCGACGTCGTGTTCTTCGCGCTCGACACGCTCCACCGGGCCTACATCGTCGGCACGACGCTGCCCCGGGGCGTGATCGAGCCGGTGCTGGCGGCGGACACCCAGGCCATCGCGGCACTGCCGCGCGATTCCGCCGGGACGGAGTTGACTGCCGACGTGGATGGGGAACGGCTGCTTGGTCTCGCGAGCCCGATCCGCTCCGCCGGTGGCGACGCGTTCGGGGGGTTCGTGGCGTTCCGCTCGCACGATCGCGAGCTCGCAGCGTTCCGGGCGCTGCAGCGCACCATCGGGTTCGCGGTCGTGCTGGGGTTGCTGCTCGCGCTCGCCTCGGCCTACGTGCTGGCGCGGCAGATCGCGGGCCCGATCCGGCGGCTGGCGCTCGCCACGCGCCGGGTGCAGGACGGAGACTACAGCGTGGAAATCGACGTCGCCGCCGGCGACGAGATCGGCATGCTGTCGCAGGCGTTCCAGAGCCTGGTCGCGGACCTGAAGGAAAAGGCGAAGCTGGTGGAGTACATGATGGCCACGTCGGGAGCCGCGCCCACGGAGCCGGTCCGGTCCGCTCGACCGTCCTCCGCACCCCGGGACGCGCTGCGGCCCGGAACGGTGTTCGCCAACCGGTACGAGGTGAAAGAGGTCCTCGGGATGGGGGGGATGGGGGTGGTGTATCGCGCATTCGACCGTGAGCTGCGGGAGGCGGTCGCGATCAAGACGCTCCGTCCCGAAGCGCTCACCGGCGATGGTGTGGCGCTGGAGCGCTTCAAGCAGGAGATCCGCCTCGCGCGCAAGATCGCGCACCGCAACGTGGTGCGGACGTACGATCTGGGCGAAGTGAACGGGCTGTACTACCTCACGATGGAATACGTGGAGGGGACGTCGCTGAAGCAGCTCGTCGCCACCCGCGGCCCGCTGCCGGTGCCCGTCACCCTGACGATCGGCAAGCAGCTGTGCCGCGCGCTCGAGGTCGCGCACGAGCAGGGGGTGATCCACCGGGACATCAAGCCCCAGAACCTGGTGGTCGAGCCGAGCGGCGTGCTCAAGGTGATGGACTTCGGCATCGCGCGGCTCGCGAGCCGCACCACGGACCCGGGCCTGACGAAAGAGGGGATGTCGATCGGCACGCCGGACTACATGTCGCCCGAGCAGCTCTCGGGGAAGGAGCTGGACGCGCGAAGCGACCTCTACTCGGCGGGTGTGGTGCTGTTCGAGTGTCTCACGCGCCGCTTGCCGTTCGAGGCGGCCACGACATACGCGGTGATCGCGAAACAGCTCGAGGGGGCGCCGCCCGATCCGCGAACCCTCAATCAGGACGTGCCCGAAGCGCTTGCGCACGTGATTCTGCGAGCAATGGCAAAGGAGCCGGTAGACCGATACCAGACCGCGGCGGAGATGCACGACGCGCTTGCGGCGATCG
>Ga0209268_1000587_pt1 | contig 18862 bp, 20 predicted proteins | sample GraSoiAngelo_143_FD_185900 | JGI IMG/M metagenome (GOLD analysis project Ga0209268, IMG submission 185900) | Grasslands soil microbial communities from the Angelo Coastal Reserve, California, USA - 14_1009_02_30cm (SPAdes) (version 2) | ecosystem: Environmental > Terrestrial > Soil > Grasslands ... | reverse complement strand
CCGCCGTGGCCTCGTCCCCGCCGTAGATCAGCGAATAAAACGCGACGATGCCCGCGCAGACGCCGTCGGCGACGGGCAGCGCGCTGACGTCGGCCGCGACGAAGCTCAGCGTCGGATTCAGACGGCTCGCGAGGATCACGGACCGCTCCGAGAAGTCGACGCCGATCACCGCCCGGTCGGGGCGCGTGCCGAGGTCCGCCACGAAGCGTCCGACGTGGCCGGCGGCGCCGCAGCCGACGTCGAGCACCGGCCCCGGCGGGCAGGCGGCCCCGAAGCGGCGCAGCCGCTCGACGTCCCACGGCTTGCGCGTCAGCTCGTCGGCGAAGTCGGCGGCGTACTGCTCGGCGATGCGATCGAACGCGGCGCGAACGGGATCGGTCACGAGCCGCGGGCGAGCTGCCGGTCCTGGACGCGTGCGAGCAGGAGCTGGGCGATGAGGGCGCCGCAGAGGGCCATGAACATGTCCCACTGCGTGTCCCATGGGTCGCCCTGCGTCCCCAGGAACGCCTCGGCGCGGGCGCCCGTGAGGAGCGCCGTCCACCACTCGATGAGCTCGTAGAGCGCGCTGATCGCCAGCGCCACCGCCGTCACCAGCGTGAAGAGCCAGCCGCCCGCCCGCAGCGGCGTCTTGCGTAGCAGGATCTCGCGCGCGAGCAGCGCAGGCACGAAGCCCTGCAGGAAGTGTCCCAGCCGGTCGTAGTGGTTGCGCGCGAGGCCGAGCGCGTCCCGCAGCCAGAAGCCCACCGGCACCTCGGCGTAGGTGTAGTGGCCGCCGACCATCAACACGCACGCGTGGACGAAGAGCAGGCGATAGAGCAGCGGCGAGAGCCGAAAACGCCGCCGCGTGGCCACCAGGATCGGCGCGCCGATCAGGATGGGCGCGACTTCCAGGACCCACGTGAAGCGGTCGCGAGGCGCGATGCCCGAGAGGACGAGGAGGACCACGCCGGCGACGAGCAGCGCGAGAGGCTCGCGCTGGGCGGTCGGCACTATGTGCTTTCGGAGATGCGGCACTACGTGCCGATGCGCTGGGTGGCCCCGAGGTCGCGCAGCAGCGCGATCGTCGAGAGGTAGGAGAGCCGGCCGGTGCGCGGGTTCTCGGACGGCACGTTCTCGACCTGGATCTGCAGCGAGCCGAACTCGCCCTCGACGCGAATCCGGTGCGTGTTGAAGGTCAGCCCGGGCACCGCGTAGATCTTCGTCCGCGTCTGCTGCGGCCCGATGCCGGCCAGCGAGAGGGCGGCCAGCACGTTCACGTTGGCGGGGAAGGCGCGGCAGGCCTCGGTGGCCGGTCCCTCGAAGATGAGCGTCTCCTCGCGCAGGGCGTCGAGATCGATCTTCCGCTCGACGACCCACGGCGCGCCGGCGAGCCCCTTCGGGGGCTTGCGCGATTCCATCGTCACCGAGGTGATGCGGCCGATCGCCGCGCCCTTCACGCCGTCGAGCCCGGCGATGGCGCCAGACGGCACGAGGATTCGCGCGCCCTTCGCCTCCGCGAGAGCGATCCAATCCTCGCGGCCGAGCAGCGCGCCGCAGGAGAGCACGACGAGGTCGCGGCCGGCGCCGAGCGCCTTCGGGGCGATCTCGTGCAAGTGCGCCTGCGTGGACGCCTCGACCACCAGATCCGAGGCGGCCACGAGGGCGTCGAGGTCGAGGAAGGGCGGCCGCGACTTGAGGCTCGCGAGGAACGACTCGGCGCGCTCGCGCGTCCGGGCGGTGGCGCCGGCGAGCACGAGGCCCGGCAGCCCCGCGTCGATGGCCCGGCAGACCTGGCGGCCGATCGCGCCGAGGCCGACGATGCCGACTTTGATCGGACCGCGCGCGGCACGCATCGCGGCGCATGGTATCATGCGGCAAGTTGACGTCACCTGCCGCGCTGCGACAACCCCTCGAGCGGCTCTATCGCGATTTCGACTACGAGGCGCGTCTCGGCCGCGACGCCATCCAGTATCCCCTGCGCTACGCCGACGCCGCCGATCGCGAGATCGTCGCCCTCCTCACCGCGTGCCTGGCCTACGGCCGCGTGGATCTCTTCGGCCGCGCTCTCGAGCGGGCGCTGTCGGTGATGGGCCCGTCGCCCGCGGCCTTCGTCCGCGAATTCGATGCCGCGCGGGACGCCGCCGTCTTCGCCGGCTTCATCTATCGCTTCAACCGGCCGCGCGACCTCGTGGCCTTCTGCGTGGCCGCGCGGGACGTGCTGGCGCGCCACGGCACGCTGGAGAAGTGCTTCCTCGCGGGCGACGCCGAGCCGCGCGGGCCGATCGGCCCGGCCCTGGAGCGCTTCGCGCGCGCCTTCCTGGACGCGGACCTCCGTGCCGTGTTTCCCCACGGCCGCAGCTCGCGCGGCTACCGCCACCTGTTTCCGCTGCCGTCCGTCGGCGGGCCCTGCAAGCGCCTGCTGCTCTTCCTGCGCTGGATGGTGCGGCGGGAGGCGCCCGACTTCGGCCTCTGGACGGGCGTGTCGCCGTCGCGGCTGCTGATCCCCGTCGACACCCACGTCGAGAACATGAGCCGGGCCGTCGGCCTCACGCGCCGGCGCTCGCGGAACTGGAAGATGGCGGAAGAGATCACCGGGCGCCTGGCGCTGCTCGATCCCGCCGATCCGGTGAAGTACGACTTCGCGCTGTGTCACACGCGCATGGCCGGCGACTGCCTCGACCGCCGCGACCCGGTGGTGTGCCGGCCGTGCGGACTGCGCGAGGTCTGCCGTCACTGGAAGCGGGGTCAGGCCCGCCGGAGGCGTCGATGACCGAGGTCACGGGCATCCTGCTGGGCGCGCTGCTCGTCGTCCTCGCCGTCGTGGCGTGGACGCTGTTCGCGGCGCGCCGCGAGCTGGCGCAGATGCGCTCTCAGCCCCCGGTGCCCGACCCGTCGGTCGCCCTCCTCAGGCAGGAGATCGAGAGCGTGCGTCACGAGGGGCGCGAGGACCAGGAGCACCTGCGCCGCGAGGTCGGCGCCCTCACCGGCGAGGTCACACGGCAGCTCGAGGAGGGGATGAAGCTGATCCACGCCGGCCAGACGAGCATCGGCGCGCGGCTCGACGCCGCCACCAAGGTCGTGGGCGACGTGCAGGGCAGCCTCGGCACGCTGCAGGAGGCCACGCGCCGCGTGGCGGAGATCGGCCGCGAGATCCAGGGGCTGGAGCAGGTGCTGAAGTCGCCGAAGATGCGCGGCGGCCTCGGCGAGACGCTGCTCGAGCGGCTGCTCGACGAGATGCTGCCGCGTGAGCACTGGACGACCCAGCATGGCTTCCGCTCGGGCGAGAAGGTGGACGCCGCCATCACCATCGGCGAGCGGATCGTGCCCGTCGACGCCAAGTTCCCGCTCGAGAACTTCCGCCGGATGCTCGGCGAGAGCGACGACACGCAGCGGCGCCAGCACCGCAAGGCGTTCGCGCGCGACGTGAAGCTTCGCGTGGACGAGATCGCCAAGAAATACATCCTGCCGGACGAGGGCACCTACGACTTCGCGCTCATGTACGTTCCCGCCGAGAACGTGTACTACGAGATCGCCGTGCGTCCTGAGGACGCCGAGGACGAGCCGATCGCGGCCTATGCGCTCTCGCGCCGTGTGGTGCCGGTCTCGCCGAACAGCATCTTCGCCTACCTGCAAGTGATCGTCCTCGGCCTGAAAGGCCTCCGCATCGAGGCCAACGCGCGCCGGATCCAGGAAGACCTGGCTCGGCTCGGCGGCGACGTCGCCAAGCTGCGTGGTCCGCTCGCCACGCTCGGGCGGCACCTGGGCAACGCGCAGAAGCAGTACGAGGACGCGCAGCGCGAGCTGGACAGGCTGGAGACGAAGCTCGACGAGATCGGCCGCAAGGGCGCGGCGACGGAGCTCGGCGAGGCGCCGCCCGAGCCGCCGACGCTACCCGGAGTGGTATAGTTCGACCTATGACGAACATCCCCATCCAGGTCTACGGCATCAATCTCCTCGTCAAGATGATGGCCGAAGCGCCTGCCGACATCCGCGTGAACTGCCCGAAGGGCTCGCCGATCCGGTACGGGGAAGTGGTGGCTCGCGGTGACGGCTTCGACGAGGGCGCCAACGCCTTCCGCGAGATGCCCGAGCTCAAGACGGTCGTCGCCTTCGAGGAGAGCGCGGAGGAAGTCGAGGGCCACTACTTCTACATCGCCCTCGAGGAATACCGCGTCATCCGTCTCGACTCCGTGATCCTCTCGTTTCCGCACGAGTAGCCGCCGGGCCGAGCCGCGGCCGTGTCGACCCTGACGCGCGCGCTGTCCCTGATCGATCGCGACGAGCTGGTGGCGCTCACGCGCGAGCTCGTGCGCATCCCGAGTGTCTTCCGCCCGGGTGATCCGAGCGCCAACGAGGCGGCCGTCGCCGCCCACGTCGAGCGCTGGCTGCGCGCGCAGGGCTTCGAGGTCGAGATCCAGCCGGTGGCGCCCGGCCGTCCCAACGTGCTCGGCATCCTGGACGGGGCTGCGCCGCGGGGCGACCGCGCGGCGGTCCCGACGCTCCTGCTGGAGGGCCACACCGACGTCGTGACCGAGGGCGATCCCGCCGCGTGGACGCACGCGCCGTTTTCCGCCGAGCTCGTCGACGGCCGGATCTACGGGCGGGGGGCCGCCGACATGAAGTCGGGGCTCGCGGCCGCCATGATCGCCGCCGCGGCGATCCGGCGGAGCGGCGCGTCCCTGGCGGGCCGGCTCGTCGTCGGCGCGCTCGTCGACGAGGAAGGCGACATGCTCGGCGCCAGGCATCTCTGCACGACACCGATCGGGCGCGAGCTGTCGGCCGCCATCGTGTGCGAGCCGGAGCAGAACGAGCTCTGCCTCGAGCAGCGCGGGGTGATCTGGGCGCGCGTCACCGCGCGCGGCCGCATGGCCCACGGCGCGATGCCGGAGGCCGGCGCCAATCCGATCTCGGCGCTGGCGGCCCTCGTCACGGGCGCGTCGCGGCTCGAGCGCCGTCTGCGCGCGCTCTGCACCCGCAGCCGCTATCTCAAGCCGCCCACGGTGACGCCGACCATCATGGCGGCGCCCGTGGCCGGCGTGCCGCAGTCGAACGTCATTCCCGCCACCGCGCAGGCGACGCTCGACGTGAGGCTCACCCCCGGTCCCGACGCGGACGCGGTGGCGAAGGAGATCGACGAGGCGTGCCGTCGCGCGGCCGACGCGTGCCCCGGCGTGAGCGTCGAGTGGACACCCGTCAACGGCTTCCGCATGGCGACGCGGGTGGAGCGCACCGAGCCGCTGGTGCGCGCGATGGTCGGCGCCGTGCGCCGAGCCACCGGCCGTCCCGCGCGCTGGGGCGGCGTCCCCGGCTCGACCGACGGCACCATCTTGAGAATGGAGCTCGGGATCCCGATCGTCACCTGCGGCCCGGGCCACCGGCTGATCCCGCATCAGGTGGACGAATACGTCGAGGTCGCGGAGCTGGTCGACGCCGCGCGCATCTACACCGCCGCCGCGCTCGCGTATCTGAAGCCGTGACGCGCGCGCGCCGGCCGCGCCTGCGCGGCGTCGAGGCCTTCCCCGTCGAGCACGAGGGCACGCGCTTCCTGGCGCTGCGTGATCCCGCCGGGTACACGTCCTCCACCGTGCTGCTCCCGCTGGCGCTGCTCGAGATCGTCTCGCTCTTCGACGGCGGCCACGACGTCGCCTCGATCCAGCAGGCGGTCCTGCGCCAGCGCGGCGAGCAGGTCGACGCCACGCGTATCGAGGAGCTGGCACAGGCGCTGGACGCCCACGGCTTCCTCGAAGGCCCCGCCTTCGAGGCGCGGCGCGCCGAGGTCGACGGCGTGTTCCTGGCGACCCCGATGCGTCCGGCCAGCCACGCCGGCGGCGCCTATCCGGCCGACGGCGTGGCGTTGCGGGCGATGCTCGACGGCTTCTTCAAGCGTCCGCACGGCCCGGGGCCGGTCGATGGCGTCGGGGCGACGGCGAAGCCGGTCCGCGCGCTCATCGCGCCGCACATCGACTTTCACCGCGGCGGCCCCGCCTACGCATGGGGCTACCGCGACCTCGCCGAGCGCTGCCACGCGGACGTGTTCGTGATCTTCGGGACCTGTCACGCGGGCATGCGGCACCCCTTCGCGCTCACGCGCAAGCCGTACGAGACGCCCCTCGGGCCCGCGCCGGTGGACGTGGACTTCGTCGAGCGTCTCGCGGCGCGGGCCGGGCAGGACTGCTTTGCCGCCGAGCTGGCGCACCGCACCGAGCACTCGATCGAGTTCCAGGCCGTGTTCCTCCGCTACCTCTTCGCGGGCCGGCGCGAGGTGGCGATCGTGCCGGTGCTCACGAGCTTCGCGCACGAGGCGCTGGCGCGCGGCAAGCGGCCCCAGGATGACCGGCGCGTGGCGCGGTTCCTCGACGCCCTCGGCGAGACGGTTGCCGCCAGCGGCCGCCGCGTCGCCTTCGTCGCCGGCGCCGATCTCGCCCACGTCGGGCCGCGCTTCGGCGACGCCGAGCCGGTCTCGCCGGAGGAGGCGGCGCGGCTCGCCGGCGCCGACCGCGCGATGCTCGAGACCGTGACGGCCGGCGACGCCGACGCGTTCTTCGCCGACGTCGCGCGCGACGGCGACGCCCGGCGCGTGTGCGGGCTCTCCCCCATCTGGACGCTGCTGCGCGCGACGGGTGGGGCGCCGGGCGTGCTGCGGCGCTATGCGCAGACGCCGGACCCGCAGTGCGTCGTGACGTTTGCGAGCGTGGTCTTTTAGAATACGTGGCTGATGGCTGCGCTGCCGCCGGGCTGGAAGCTTCCCGACCTTCGCATCGACGTCGATGGCGACTGGTACGATGAGGGCATTCAAGTGACGCATCCGGGGATTCTCGCCAACTTGCGGGGGAACTTGAAGAAAGACGCCGAGGGATACTTCATTCAGACGCGGGTCCGCATTCCGGTCAGGGTGGACGACGCGCCATTCGTGTTGACGCGGATCGAGCGGCAGGGCGAGGGGCTGCATGTCGTGGTCAACGACGGCACCGAGGACACCGTGGACCCGGCGACGGTCCGGCTCGGCCGGGGCGACGTCCCCTACTGCGCGGTGAAGGGCGGAGACTTCCAGGCGCGCTTCTCGCGCGCGGCGACGTTCCAGCTGCTCGCCCTCGCGGAGTACGACGAGGCCACCGGCCGCGGCGCCCTGCGGCTCGGCGGCCGCGAGTACCCGCTGGCGAGGGCGTCGTGAGGCGCCGTGTCCTGCCGGCCCTCGCCGTCACGGCCGGCGTCGTGGGCCTCCTGGTGCTCGGCATCCAGTGGGCCGCGCGCGGCCAGGGCCCGGTGACCCCGGGGCAGAGCCCGGTGACGCGGGCGCAGAGCGCCCCAATCAAGGACGAGATCGGCGACGAGGTCCAGACCGTTCCGCGCGGCCGGCTGCCGGTGTTCGCCGGGGTGGCCGATGTCCGCGGTCTGTACCAGTTCGCGACGACGCGCGGGGACGTGCTGCGCTTCATGCCGTGCACCTGCGGGTGCGCCCAGCTCGGCCACACCTCGAACCGCTCCTGCTACGTCAAGGCCGAGAGCGACGCGAGCGTGACGTACACGAGCCACGCCGCGACCTGAACGCTCTGCATGGACGTCACGCGTGACGTGATGCGGCTCACGGAGCAGGGGAAGACGCCGGGCGAGATCCGGACGTTCATCGATGCCAGATACGTGCCGCAGGGACGGCCGATGGACACGCCGCGGCCACCGCGCTGATGCAGGTCGCCGCCCGACTGATCGAGATCCTCCGCGCCGCCGGCGTCGGCTACCTCTTCGGCAACCCCGGCACCACCGAGCTGCCGTTCCTCGACGCGCTCGACGGCTCCGGACTGACGTACGTCGTCGCGCTCCAGGAGGCGACGGCGGCGGCCGCCGCCGACGGATACGCGCAGGCGTCGGGACGGCTCGGCGTCGTCAACCTCCACGTGGCGCCGGGCCTCGCCAACGCGCTGTCGATCGTCCACAACGCCTCGCGCGCGAAAACGCCGCTGCTCGTGACCGCGGGTCAGCAAGACACGCGCCTGCTCCTCGACGCGCCGATCCTCGCGGGTGACATGGTGAAGATGACGGACGGCCTGACCAAGTGGTCGTACGAGCTTCGCAACGCGGCGGAGGCCCCGAGCGCGCTGCGCCGCGCCATCCACCTGGCGCTCTCGCCGCCGACCGGCCCGGTCTTCCTCTCGCTGCCGATGGACCTCATGAGCGAGCCCTGCGACGACACCGGCGCCGCGCCGGGGCCCGTCGCCGCGCGCCCGGCGCCCGAGCCCGAGGCGATCGCACGCGCCGCGGCGCTGTTCGCCGCCGCGAAGGCGCCCGTGATCGTGGCCGGCGACGGCGTCGCCCGGGCCGGCGCCCAGGCCGAGCTGGTCGCGCTCGCCGAGACCATTGGCGCCGCGGTGCACGGCGAGCCGATCCACCGGCGGCTCTCCTTCCCCGGCGACCATCCCCTCTGGCGCGGCGGGCTCTATCCGACGGCGACCGCCGTGGCCAAGGCGCTGGAGCGCTTCGACGCGGTGCTGATCGCCGGGGCCAACGTCTTCACGTGGCTCTTCCACGCGCCGGGATCGCCGTTCGGCGCCAACCAGCGCGTCGTCCAGATCGACGACGACCCGCGCGAGATCAGCCGCAGCTATCCCGTCACGCTCGGCATCGTCGCGGCCGTGCGCGCGGCCCTGAGCGACCTGCACGAGGCGGTGGCCAAGCGCCAGGACGATTCCGCGCGCGCCGCCGCCCGCGAGCGCACGGCGACCCTCGCCCGCGCGCGTGACGAGCACGCGCGGCGCGTCGCCGCCACCGCCGACGCCGCCGCCAGCCGTGTGCCGATCGCGCCCGAGTACCTGATGCGGACGCTGGCGACGCTGCTGCCCCCGGACGCGCTCATCGTCGACGAGTCGGCCTCGTCGCTCGCGCACGTGCTCCGGCACCTGCCGTTCGGCGCGGGCTCGGACTTCTTCGGGAGCAAGACGGGCACGCTCGGCTGGGCGATGGGCGCGGCGCTGGGCGTGCAGCTGGCGCACCCGCGGCGCAAGGTCGTGGCCACGATCGGCGACGGCTCGGTGATGTACGCGCCGCAGGCGCTGTGGACGGCCGCGCATCGAAACCTCCCCGTGACCTACGTCGTCGCCAACAACGCGTCATACGCGATCTTGAAGTCCGGGATGCTGACGTTCGGTCTGCCGGCCGCCAAGCGGGGCGTCTTCCCCGGCATGGATCTCGTCGATCCCGAGATCGATTACCTCGCGCTGGCGCGCTCCATGGGTGTGCTCGCCGTGCGCGTGGACAAGCCGGGCGGGCTGCGCGACGTCCTGGCGCGCGCCCTCGCCCACGAGGGCCCGGCGCTGGTGGACGTCCTCATCGACCGCGGCTTCGAGGCGATGCGGTGACGGCACCGACGGGCGGCGAGTGGGTGATCCGCTCGCTGGAGCGCGAGGGCGTCCGCCACGTCTTCGGCATCCCCGGCGTGCACAACCTGGCGGTCTACGACGCGCTGCTGCGGCAGTCGGCGATCACCCACGTGCTCGCGCGCCACGAGCAGGGCGCCGCGTTCATGGCCGACGGCTACGCGCGCGCCTCGGGGACGCCCGGGGTCGTCGTCGTGACCAGCGGGCCGGCGGCCACCAACACGCTCACGCCGCTCGCCGAGTCCTACTCCGGCTCCGTGCCCGTCTTCGTGGTCATGTCCGACATCGCCTCGGCCCTGGTCGGCCGCGACCTCGGCGCGCTGCACGAGGTGCCGAACCAGATCGACTGCTTTCGTCCCGTCACGCGCTGGGCGGAGGCGCTGACCGAAACGGCCGCGATCCCGACGAGCCTCGCCGCCGCCTTCGAGCTGGCGCGCACCGGCCGGCCGGGTCCCGTGGCGCTCTCGATCCCGAACGACTTGCTGTTCGCGCGCGCCGAGGCCACCGCGCCGCCGCCTTCGACGGCGCGGCGCCCGCCGTGTCACGTCGCCGACGTCGAGACGGCGGCGCGGCGGCTCCGTGTCGCGACGCGCCCCCTCGTCATCACCGGCGGCGGCGTCGTCGCCGCCGGCGCCGAGCGGGAGCTGGCGGCGCTCGCGCGGCGGCTCGGCGCTCCCGTGGTCAGCACGGTCGGCGGCCGCGGCGCGCTCGACGAGCGTGATCCGCTCTGGCACAGCGTGCTGCCCGATCGCCGCGCGACGGCCGGCGCGCTGGGCAGAGCCGACGTCGTGCTCGCGGTCGGCACCAAGCTCGGCCACCGCTCGCTCGAGAAGCTCGGCGTCACCCTGGGGGCGGGGCAGACGCTGATCCACCTCGATCTGGATCCGGCCGTCATCGGCCGCGCGTTCAAGGCCGAGGTGGCGGTGGTGGGCGACGCTCGCGACGGCCTGGCCCGCCTCGTCCAGGCGCTTGGCCCCGGGCCGGCGGCGACGGGGTGGGACCGGGCGTGGCTCGCGGAGTCACGGAAGGATGCCGGACCGCGCTTCACACCCGAGGTCGCCGCGGCGATCGCGACGCTGCGCCGCGCGCTACCCGACGACGCGATCGTCGTCAACGACCAGACGGGGCTGACCTACTGGATGGAGTACCGCTTCCCCGTGTACGCGCCGCGGACGTTCCTCTATCCGACGGGCTCGGCGGTGCTCGGCTACGCCGTGCCGGCGGCGATCGGGGCCAAGCTCGCGCGCCCCGAGCGCGCGGTCGTCGCGGTCGCGGGCGGTGAAGTACCACCTGCCGATCGTGTTCCTCGTGGTCAACGACGAGCGCTACGGCGCGATCAAGTATCTCCAGCAGCGGATGTACGAGGGGCGCTGGGGCGAGGCCGATCTGAGCAATCCCGACTTCCCCGCGCTGGCGCGCGCGTTCGGCGCGCGGGGGGAGCGCCTGGCGGGAATCGACGCGCTGCCTGACGCGATCGGCCGCGCCCTCGCCGGCGATGGGCCAACGCTGCTGGAGCTCCGGATGACGATCGAGCCGCCCTGGGAGTAGAATCCTGCCATATGAAACGTATGATTCCGACTCTTGCGCTCGCCCTCGTCCTCGCCGCTCGCGTCGTCGTATCCGCCGCCGTCGTCGACTATCCGCTCGTCGGAGCCTCCGGGGTCTACACGCTCGTGAACCTGCACCCGGACGAGCAGCGGCTGCGGCTGTACTCGGTGAACTACCAGCAGTCGGGGCTGATCCCGCTGTGCTCGAAGGTCAAGATCGAGTCGGTCGAAACGCGGAAGCTGACGTTCCGCCTCCTCGACAGCGGCCGCGAGTACGAATACCTCTTCCACAACTCGCTGCGCGATCCGATCGCCAAGCACCTCGACAAGGTGTTCGGCAAGAAGTGTGACGCGGCGAGCGTCGAGAAGATGAGCGAGGTCGATCGCAAGGGGGTCCGCTCGGGTACCGTCCTGCCGGGGATGACGAAGCGCGGGGTGATCCTCGCCATCGGCTACCCGCCCGAGCACGCCACGCCGTCGCTCGACTCCGACGTCTGGACGTACTGGAAGAACCGCTTCGGCAAGATGAAGGTGAACTTCACCAACGGCAAGGTCTCCGAGATCAGCGACTAGCCGCGCATGACGTCCACGTCCGACGTCGCGACCGCGCCCACGTCTCCCGGCGCCGCCGCGCGCCTGGCCCGGTCGCAGCGCAGCATGGCCCGCGGCTGGCGTGTGCTGAGGACCGGCGTGGCCTTCGTGACGTTCGGCGTCGGCGCCATCGTCGTGGCCGGCATCGTGTGGCCGGTGCGCCTGCTGGACCGCAGAGCGGCCGGTCGACGCGAAGTGCGAACGCAGCGCGTCGTCCACGGGGCGTCTCGTCTCTTCGTCTGGTGGATGAAGCGCCTCGGGATCCTCCGGCTGTCCTGGATCGGCGCCGAGCGCCTGCAGGCACGCGCGCCCCGCCTCATCGTCGCGAATCACCCGAGCCTGATCGACGTGGTGCTGCTGCTGGCGCGGCTGCCGCAGGCCGATTGCATCGTGAAGAAGGCCGCGCGGCGTAACCCCTTCATGCGGAGCCTCGTGACCAGCGCCGGCTACCTCGCCAACGACGACGGCGACGCGCTCGTCGACGCCTGCGCCGACCGGATCAATCACGGACGCTCCGTGGTGCTCTTCCCCGAGGGAACCCGCTCCCCGCGAGAAGGCCTGCACCGGTTCCAGCGAGGCGCCGCCCACATCGCGTTGAAGAGCGGCTGCGCGATCGTGCCGGTCGTCATCACGTGCCGGCCGCCGACCCTGCTCAAGGGCCAGGCGTGGCACGACGTGCCGGATCGGACGGCGCGCTTCGTGCTGCGTGTCGAGGAGCCGATCGATCCCGCACGGTATCTGGGCGCGGAGACGACACTGCCGGTGGCCGCGCGACGGCTCACCGCGGATTTGCAGATGCTTTACGAACGACGGCTCGACGCCGACGAGGGCACGACATGAACCAACCCGAGGTGTCCAAGGACGAGATCTTCAAACGGTTGCGCGACGTGCTCGTGGCGGGGTTCGAGCTGCGAGACGAGCAGATCGTTCCCACCGCCCGCCTGATCGACGATCTGGAGCTCGACAGCCTCGATCTCGTCGATTTCGCCGTCCGTCTCGAGCAGCAGGTCGATCTCGAGATCGCCGAAGACGAGCTGAAGGGGATCAAGACGGTGCAGGACATCGTCGACCTGGCCTACCAGAAGCTCAACGCCGGGCGCCCCTGATCGCGTGCGCGTGCTCGTCGCCGTCGTGGGGCTCGGATACCCGCTGCTCGTCTACGCGGGGCTGCTGGTCTTCGAGCCTCGGGTCCTCGTGGCGATCGCCGGCGGCCTCCTGCTGGCGCGTGGCGCGTCGGGCTGGCGGGCGTGGAATCGACGGGACGTCCGGCGCGTGATGATGCCGGTGTCCCTCGTGGCGGCCGTGCTCGCCGTGGCCGCGATCCTCAACGACGGTCGAGCCTTCCTCTTCGTCCCCGCGCTCGTCAACGGCGCCCTGCTGATCGGGTTCGGCCGCTCGCTGGTCCGCGGGCCGAGCATGATCGAGACGTATGCCCGGCTCCGGCACCCCGAGATGCCCGCGAGCCGTGCCCCCTACCTCCGCACCCTCACCGGGATGTGGTGCGTCGTCTTCGCCGTCAACCTCACGATCTCGCTGCTGCTCGCCCTGTACGGAACGCTCGAGGCGTGGACCCTCTACAACGGCATCCTCGCCTACGCCCTGATCGGCAGCCTGCTCGCGGCCGAGCGCGTCTACCGTTACTGGCGGTTCCGCGGCTATCACGGCGACCTGCTCGACCCGTTGTTCCGGCGGGTGTTTCCTCCGCCCGCGGCCGGAGGCCCGCGCTGACTCGTCCGGCGGCGGGCCCGCGCGAACACGCCGCGACGGGGCCCGATGTCCTCCGAGCCTCCCGCGGCGAGGGGCGTTGCGAGCGCGTCATGAAGGTCCCCGCGGACCTCGAGTGTCTGGACGGGCATTTCCCGGGATTCCCCGTGGTGCCGGGCGTCGCGCAAATCGGCTGGGTCCTCGACGCCGCGCGCGAGCTGCTCGGGGGGTCCGCCGCGCTCACGGGCATCGAGGCGCTGAAGTTCAAGCGCCTGCTGCGCCCCGCCGACGTCTTCCACCTCAGGGTCGAGCTCTCGCCGGACCGCACCGCGGTGGCGTTTCGGCTCTGGGACGACGCGAGCGTCTTTTCCTCGGGCCGGTTGCGCTTCGCGCCGAACGCCGAGGCCGCGCGCCGGGTCGACCCGTGTCTGGTCGTTCCGATCTTCGACCACGGCGAGACGATCGAGGGCGTCCTGGAAGGGCTCGCGCCGCTCGGGCTGCCCTGCCTCGTCGTCAACGACGGGAGCGGGCCCGAGACGACCGAGGTGTTGTCCCGCCTCGCGGCGCGGTTTCCCTGGGTCGAGCTCGCGCATCTCGCCGTCAACCGCGGCCGGGGCGCCGCGCTCCGGCATGGCTACCGGGCGGCCCACCGGCGCGGCTTCTCGCACGTCGTGCAGCTGGACGCCGACGGCCAGCACGACCCGGCGGAGGTCGGCAAGCTTCTGGCCGCGGCCGAGCACGATCCCGGCGCCCTCGTCCTGGGCGAGCCCCGCTTCGACGAGACCGCGCCGAAGAACCGTCTCTACGGGCGCCGTCTCTCCCAGTTGATCGTCTGGGGCTACACCGGGTCGTTCGCGGTCCGCGACCCGCTCTGCGGCTTCCGCTGCTTCCCCCTGGCGCCCACGGTCGCGCTGCTGGATCGCTACCGGCTCGGCGACCGCATGGATTTCGATCCGGAGATCGTCGTCCGCCTCGCCTGGGAAGGGGTGCCGATCGTCAACGTGCCGGTCCGGGTCCGGTATTTTCCGCAGGGGCGCTCGCATTTTCGTCTCGTCCGGGACAACGTGCGGATCGCGGCGACCTACGGCCGCTTGCTCCTGGCGCGGATCGGACGGGCCCGCGTGCTCGGCCGCGGCGCGGGACGCCGCGCATGAAGGCGGGGACCGGGTGGCTCTCGGTCGCCGAGCGGGGCTCGCTCCTCGGGATGTACTTCATCGTCGGGTGCTATCGCGTTTTCGGCCGCCGGGTCTGCTCGTACCTGATCGTGCCGGTGGTCGGCTACTTCTTCGTCACCGGCGGGAGGGCCCGGCGGGCGTCGCGCCAGTACCTCCAGCGTCTGCACCGCTGGTCGGGGCGTCACGGCAACGGCGGCGCCGCGCGCGCGCCGGGGCTGCTCGCCTCGTTCCGGCACTTTCACCAGTTCGCGCTGAACATCATCGACCGCGCGTCGTTCTTCGTCGGCGACACGGCTGACTTCGCGGCCGTCGTGCACGGCCGCGAGCACCTGGAGCGGCTCGCCAGGGCCGGGCGCGGCGCCCTCGTGCTCAGCGCCCATCTCGGCAGCTTCGATGCGCTGCGCCTCGTGGCCGACGAGGGCGGCGTGCCGCTCAACGTCGCCATGTTCCTGCGCAACGCCCGGATGATCAACGCCGTCTTCACGCGTCTCAACCCCTCGCGCCCGCTGCGCATCATCGATCTCGAGCGCGCCGCGCCGCGCAGCGTCTTCGACATCCGCGCGTGCATCCAGCGCGGCGAGTTCGTGGGCATGCTGGGCGACCGCGTCGGGATCGGCGACGACGCGCGGATCTCCTGGGTGCCCTTCCTGGGGGAGCGCGCCGCCATTCCGCACGGCCCGTTCCTGCTCGCGAGCGTCCTGAAGTGTCCCGTGTTGCTGATGATCGGCTTGCGGGTCGACCACGCGACCTACGAGGTGTTCGTGGAGGTGCTGGCGGAGCAGATCATGCTGCCGGCGATGGATCGCGGCGGCGCCCTCGACGCGCTCGCGAGGGACTACGTGGGCCGGCTCGAGCACTACTGTCTGCGGGCGCCGTATCAATGGTTCAACTTCTATGAATTCTGGGACGATCTCTCCCCGAGCGCGACATGACCGGGCCGACGTATCCCGGCATCGAGGAGGTCCTGCCGCAGGCGGGGCGCATGGTCCTCTTGACGCGGATCGTGGGACACACGGAGGAGCGGACGACCTGCGCCGTGGAGGTCTCCACCGCGTCGCCCTTCTACGACGGGCAGGGCGGCGTTCCCGCCTGGGTTGCCCTCGAGTACATGGCCCAGTGCGTGGCAGCGCACGGCGGGCTGCGGGCGCGCGCCGCGGGCGATCCCGTGACGATCGGCTTCTTGCTCGGCTCGCGATCCATCGCGCTCCACACGCCGGGATTCCGGCCGGGGCAGGAGCTCGAGGTCGAGGCCGCGCATCTCTGGGGCGAGCAGGACTTCTTTTCGTTCGCCTGCACGGTGCGTGACGCCCGGACGCGGGTCACCCTGGTCGAGGCCACGCTCGCGGTCGCGCGAGCGGCCGGCGCCGACGCGCTCACCGGTCGCGGACGCCCGGAGGCGCCGTGAGACGGCGCGTCGTCGTGACGGGCATGGCCGGGCTGTGCCCGCTGGGAAGCGATTGGCCCACGGTGCGCACGGGCCTGCGCGCCGGACGCTCCGGCGTCCGCGTGATGCGCGAATGGGACGCGTACGAGGGGCTCGACACGCGGCTCGGCGCCCCCGTGCTGGAATTCTCCGTCCCGAGCCACTACACGCGAAAGAAGGTGCGCAGCATGGGTCGCGTCGCGCTGCTGGCGACGCGGGCCACCGAACTCGCGCTGGCCGACGCCGGGCTCGCCGGCAGCTCGATCCTCACCGATGGCTCGACCGGCATCGCCTACGGCTCGACGAGCGGCAGCCCGCCCGCCATGGAGATCTACGCCGAGGCGTTCTACACCAAGCACAGCGTCAAGGGCATCGCGGGCACCGACTATCTGCAGTTCATGAGCCACACGTGCGCCGCCAATCTCGCCCAGTTCTTCGGCATCACGGGCCGGATCGTGCCCACCTGCAGCGCCTGCACGGCCGGGAGCCAGGGCATCGGCTACGGCTACGAGGCCATCGTGAGCGGCCGGCAGACCGTGATGGTCGCCGGGGGCGCGGAGGAGCTCCACGCCGTCAACGCCGCCGTCTTCGACATCATGTTCGCCACGTCGAAGCGCAATCACGAGCCCCATCGCACGCCCCGTCCGTTCGACCGCCAGCGTGACGGCCTCGTCGTCGGCGAGGGGGCCGGCACTCTCGTGCTGGAGGAGCTGGATCACGCGCGGGCGCGCGGCGCGCGCATCTACGCGGAGGTCGCGGGGTTCGGCACGAACGGCGACGGAACGCACATCACCAATCCCGACGTCCGTGGCATGCAGACGGTGATGGAGCTCGCGCTGAAGGACGCCGGCCTCACGGCGGGCGCGGTCGGCTACGTCAATGCGCACGGGACGGCCACGGAGTCCGGCGACATCGCCGAGAGCCTCGCGACGCATCGGGTCTTCGGCGACCGCGCCCCGATCAGCTCGCTGAAGAGCTACCTCGGGCACACGCTCGGCGCCGCCGGCGCCCTGGAAGCATGGATCACGATCTTGATGATGCGGGAAGACTGGTTCGCGCCGACCCTGAACCTCGAGGACCCCGACCCTCGGTGCGCGCCGCTGGACTACGTGCGGGGCGAGCCGCGCGGGCTCCGCGTCGACCACGTGATGAGCAACAACTTCGCCTTCGGCGGGGTCAACACCTCCCTGATCTTCACGCGCTGGCCCGGCGACTAGCGCTCCGTTAGCCCGCTCTCATCACAGTAAGGCACCAGTTGGGCACCAATCACTGACGTATGGAAACCGCTGAAAAGCGGAGCTGGCGTAGCCAATGCTGCCTGTCGCTCCGTGCTCTCGTTGTTCAACTGGATGTCGCGCGCGCGGCAGCAGCGCGGGCGCGCCGACTCAGACAATCCTCGTCGTGTGCCTCCGCTCGCGAAACGTCCATCGCAAAAGGCAATGGCATTGGAGTCCGAGTGACATGATCGCAAATATCGCGGTAAACGTAAGGACCGCACCAACGTCAAGCGACGATGTCGCAGGCTGTCGTCTCGATAGAGACACGAGCCAGGCTAAGCCAAGCAAAGCTAGCGAGGTTCCGACCGCAACAGCGATGGATACTCCAAATGCTGACCTCGACGCGAGGATGCACACCAGTCGAGCTTGCGGCGACGCGTCGCCTCGCTTAGGCTCGACCATCCGGTCAATCCGGCCGAACAAGCTTCTGTACGGATTGAGCCGTCGCACATACAAAAAGGCCAGCGCAACGAGGGGTCCGCTACCGGTCGGGACGTAGTAGAGCCAAACATTGTTAAACTTGCTCAAAATGAAGAAGAGCATGGCGAAGGACATCCCTAACCCAGGCCCAATGCTCCGGATGCTTGAGAACTCCTCGAACAGCCCTGGAAGTTTGCCGCGCAGGTCATCCGGAATGATTGATTTTCGCCGATTGGTCACTGGTTGAGCATACACGGCCGACCGCGAAGCGTATCCAGTAAGAGATCTCTAAAGCAGGCCCAGTTGACTGAGAGCCGCCATCTGTCGTCGGCAATAGTTACGAACCACGTTCGAACGGTTCGTCCTCAATTTCGTATGGGGTCTATTTCCGCACCGTCCTTGTAATACCCACGAACCCCCACTTGGTTTGGACGATGATGGCCTCACCCACTGAGTTGCCGTGGCCTTCTTTGGTATAAGTACCGCTCATCGTCTCATCGCCAACGTCGCTGTCGTGAACGTACCGAACAGCGTTTACTCTGCCAGAATTGATCGACCCTTTCAGGGTCTGGGCCAATGTCACACCGTCGGGATCATACAATTTGGCAGTCAGTTGCCCGCCATTGACGTTCACATCCGCGGGACCATGCACTGTTACCCAGCCTGACGGACTCGCATCTCCGCCGATCCACTTCCAGCCTGGTTCAGCGCATGCGAGACCCCTTAACGCCGAGACGCCAAGCGCCCCGACGAGCAAGGGCGTCAGCATGTACAACCCGAATAGTGCCACTGTCCGCTTTACCATGAGTCGCTCACTCTAGCGGCCGTCGGTGGCCAGGAGGGCGGGCCTGTCGGTGCGGCCCTCCCATCCCGGCAGGTAACGCTCCTTCTTGCGCTGAATGCTGGACCACTGCGTGCGCGCCCACGCCTCGGACCGCTCGGTGTTCGCCACCCACGTGCACGAGTCGGCGCATCGCTTAACGTCCCGCTGGTACAGATCGTCGGGACGAAGCGGGCGAAACACGAACTGGCGCTCGCCCAGGCCGCCCAGGACGATGCCGACGTGATAGGTCTTGCCCGCGACCAGATCCGCGTCCATGAAGTTGGCGCTCTGGCCGACGAGCATGAAGCGCGTTCGGCCCGGCGCGGCGACGTACACCATGCGCGAGTCGGCGACCAGAATCCCGATGAACCGGTCTTGCGGCCCGTGCAGCTCGAAGAGCGACGTCGAGATCGACCCGCCGGTCCACCGCATGAAGACGACGGCCGCCTGGTCGGCGGGCGCACTCACGCTGACCTGTTCGACGGGCACTGCGCGCATACCGCGCAGCGGATAGCAGCCGCCGAGGAGCACACCGACGACGAGCAGCGCCGCCAC
>Ga0209268_1000575_pt1 | contig 19147 bp, 22 predicted proteins | sample GraSoiAngelo_143_FD_185900 | JGI IMG/M metagenome (GOLD analysis project Ga0209268, IMG submission 185900) | Grasslands soil microbial communities from the Angelo Coastal Reserve, California, USA - 14_1009_02_30cm (SPAdes) (version 2) | ecosystem: Environmental > Terrestrial > Soil > Grasslands ... | reverse complement strand
TTTGAAAGACGGGTACTTCATCAACGTGCAGGACGAGATGTCGATCTTGAATTAAGGGCACGCGAAATCTTGTCCGCAGTTGGCGCGCGGCGTCTCGCCTATTTAGTTCGTGTGGAATGGAATCCGCGCCTCTTAACTGCAGCGGGCCGAGCTGATTTTCGCCAGAAATTGATTTCGCTGAATCCGCGACTATGCGATTACGGCGAGGCCGAAATCGACCGGACATTGCGCCACGAGCTTGCCCATCTCCTCGCGCAATTCCGTGCTGGCCGTCGCCGGATTTTGCCGCATGCACTCGAATGGCGCGATGCTTGTCGTGATCTTGGGATTGGCGATGAAGTGCGTTGTCATGGTCTTCCGTTCCCAGTTAGCGAACGTGCCCGGCGGTTTTTCTACAAATGCCCGAATTGTGCGCGTGAGTTTCCGCGTGTGCGCCGAATTAAACGCCCGGTTGCATGCCTGGCATGTTGCCGCGCGCACAATGGTGGAGAATTTGATGCGCGATTTCGCTTGCAACGTATGACGGTAGCTTTGTAGCGGGGTTTGCATCAAAGGCTGAGATGAAGATTAAGCGGCGTTGGGCAACCCCCGCTACAAGTTCTCCTCTACCTTCGCAGGTTTCTCCCCGCGCAATTTGGCCTGGATAAACATGTCGATGTTGCCATCCATGACATCCTGCACATTGCTGGTCTCTGCGCCAGTGCGATGGTCCTTCACCATTTGGTACGGTTGGAAAACATACGAGCGAATTTGACTACCCCATGCGATATCGCCCTTCTCGCCATATTGCCGATCGATCTCGGCGCGTTTTTTGTCCTGCTCAATTTCGTAAAGTTTTGCCTTCAACATTTTGAGCGCGAGCTCGCGATTGCGCCCTTGGCTGCGCTCGGCCTGGCAACCGACGACGATCCCACTGGGCTTGTGGATGACGCGCACAGCGGTTTCGACCTTATTCACGTTTTGGCCGCCTTTGCCTCCGCTGCGAAAGGTGTCGATCTCCAGATCAGCCGGGTTGATCTCGAGCGGGGTGGAATCGGGAATCTCGGGGACAACATCGACGCTGGCAAAAGAAGTGTGACGCCGTTTGTTTGCATCGAAGGGCGAAATGCGCACGAGCCTATGCACTCCTCGCTCGGTCTGAAGATGTCCATAAGCGTACTCACCGCTTACGAGCAACGTGACCGATTTTACGCCGACTTCTTCACCCTGTTGAAGGTCCACTGTTTGTGATTTGAAACCGCTTCGTTCGATCCAGCGCTGATACATGCGCAGCAACATGTCGGTCCAATCGCACGACTCTGTGCCGCCCGCGCCGGAATGAATTGTGAGAAACGCATTTGCTCGATCATTCTCGCCCGAAAGAAATTGGCGCAGCTCAAATTCTTCGAGCTTGTGAATTAACCGGGTGTGCTCAGTCGCGACCTCTTTCTCTGCCTGCCCGCGTGCAGTCGCATCCGTTTCTTCCGTGGCTAACTGTTGCAGCGCATCAAAGTCTTCAATTTCGCGCTCCAACTCTTGAAATGGACTAATGAGCGAGCGCAATCGAGAGACTTCCTCGACGTCACTCTGGGCCCGCTCGCGATTAGACCAGAAATCGGGCGCGCCCATCCGCCCTTCGATCGCGGCTAGATTCTTTTGGAGCTTCTCGACGTCAAAGAAACCTCCGCAGTTCGCGGATGCGCGACTTCAAATCTTCAGTATCAATCGATTGGACTTCCCCGGCCATGCGACAAGATAGAGCCGCAATGCGAAGACGCAAAGCTAGTGGCGATTAGATTTCGAACGCTTTCGCGAGTTGAACCCCCATTGTTTTCATCCGTGCTACCATGCCGCGAGCAAGGCAGTTCAGTGAGCCGTCCCTATCGTCGCCCGGAGCTAGCGGTCTTCGCTTTTGCAGCCCGTGGCGCCTCAAGACGAAAAATCGTTTCGCCCTCCTTCATCAGATCGAGGCGATCACGCGCAATCGTCTCAAGATAAGTCGCGTCTGTTTTAAGCATATTGACCTCGCGAGTCTGCCGCGACAGCAACGTTTGCTGTTCGTTTACCTGTTGTTGCAGATTATCGATTTCGGCCCGGCTCTGCACGAGTCTTTTGTAAGGTGGAACGAACAAACTCACAATCACCAGCCAGACAGCGAGGACGAGCAGGACGCGAAGAATTCGATTAAGTCGCTGCCAAACTGTGGCTTCGCGACGGGCACGGAAGTTGCCGTAGGTCTGATCCACTTAGCGCATCTTACTGCCGTACATGGCTTTGTCACCAAGTTCTTGCTCGATTCGCAGAAGCTGATTGTACTTGGCGACGCGATCAGTCCGGCAAAGAGAGCCAGTTTTGATTTGACCGGCGTTAGTAGCAACCGCGATGTCGGCGATTGTTGTATCTTCGGTTTCGCCGGAGCGATGGCTGATGACCACGCGATAATTGTTTTTCTTTGCCAGATTAATCGTGGCCAGAGTTTCTGTGAGAGTGCCGATCTGGTTCACTTTGATCAAAATCGAATTCGCCACGTGCTCGGCAATTCCTTTACGCAAAAATGCAACATTCGTGACAAAGATATCGTCCCCCACCAGTTGAATCTCCTTCCCGAGTTTCGCGGTCAATTTTTTCCACCCGTCCCAATCGTTTTCGGCACAGCCATCTTCAATTGAGACGATCGGAAACCTCGCACAAAGGTCGATATAATAATTGATCAACTCTTCGACCGTCCTTTTCGAACCGTCGGATTTTTTGAAAACATAAGCATTGCTTTCCGCGTCATAGAACTCGGAAGCGGCCGGATCAAGCGCGATAAAAATTTGTTCGCCAGGTTTGTAACCGGCTTTTTCCATCGCCGTCATGATCGAGTCCAATGCATCCTCGGCCGAATCCAGTTGCGGCGCGAACCCACCTTCGTCACCGATCGCCGTCGAAAGATGTCGATCTTTCAACACCGATTTGAGCGCCTGAAAAACTTCCGCGCCGTAACGCAGCGCTTCTGAAAACGTAGACGCGCCACGAGGAACGATCATGAATTCTTGAAAATCGATCGGCGCGTCCGAGTGCGCACCTGCATTCAAGATATTCATCATTGGCACTGGTAAAACTCTCGCCTCCGCTCCGCCGAGATAACGAAACAGCGAAACATTGTTCGCGGCGGCCGCCGCATGCGCGACCGCCAGTGACACGCCAAGCATAGCGTTTGCGCCAAGATTTTTCTTGTTCACCGTGCCGTCCAGTTCGATCAGCTTGTTATCGATCTGCCTTTGGTCGCACGCATCACAGCCTTTCAGAGCTGGCGCGATCTTGTCGTTGACATTAGCAATCGCTTTCTTCACGCCCTTGCCGCCGTAACGCCTTTTATCGCCGTCGCGCAATTCTAATGCCTCATGTTCGCCAGTGCTTGCTCCGCTTGGGACCGCTGCCCGCCCGAGCGCCCCATCCTCGAGCCGCACATCTACTTCAATAGTAGGATTACCGCGCGAATCCAGAATTTCGCGGCCGATAATATTGTGAATCGAAGTTTTTGACATCGCAGGACACAGCGCAGGGGATTACGCGTTGCAACCATGCCTACGGGCTGTCACTGTTCAACTAATCTTCGTGGTCGCCAAAGAACCGGCCCTGCTTGAGCTTCTTTCTTGCGACCGATATTCTCGTTGGTAATTTCGACTTGGGCGCGGATAATCTGACCAATGATTCGTTTGAAGAGATTGGGTGCGATCGGCTTGATGGGCGTCATTTTTGTGGCCGCCGGCGCGGAAATCGGACGTCTCCCGGCTGATCAACTTGCCAAGGCAGTTAGAAGCGATTCCATCAGCATCCCGACACCGGGTGAACTTTTCGCGGCGCTTGAGAAGCCGGGTAAAACAAATTGGTCCGGTCAATATCGCGGCCCGATGTCCATGACGTATCGTAACCGTGCGCAAATCGCCCTCAACCTCGGTGGCTTGATCGCCGATGGCTTCATCGCGGTCGAAGCCAAAGACAGCCAGCAGGTCAAAAACATCGGATCAGACATCATCAAGCTTTCGAAAGCACTGGGGGTAAGTGAGAATCTCCTCAGTCGCGGCAATAGCATTAACGAGAATCTCCTCAGTCGCGGCAATAGCATTAACGAATTCGCCGAAAATGACGAATGGGACACGCTCCAGGAGGAATTAGAAGCGACACAAAACGAAGTGAAATCGTCGATGCAATCGCACAGTGATCAGGATCTGGTCATCCTCGTAAGTCTGGGCGGCTGGATTCGTGGCACGCAAGTGGTCAGCGCGGCAATCATGCAAAATTATGATGAACGAAGCGCAAAAGTTTTACGGCAACCAGCGGTTGTCGCTTTGATCCAGTCAAAAATCGGTGAGATTTCACCCCAACTTCGGGGCGAGCCTCTGGTCAAAAATGTGAGCCAGCAACTTACCGGCATTGAGAAGCTCGTTTCTTTCCCCGTTGGCAAAGCGCCGAGCGTTGACGAAGTGCGGAAGGTCAACGAAGCGGTTGGGAAAGTGATGGAGGAAATAGAGAATAAAGCGATTGTAAAGTGAAGTGCTGCTTTCCCATTTTCTTGTCGATCTTCGTGCTCGCGGCTAACACTTCTGCGCCCGCCCAGACGAATACCGAGGTCGAGGCGCGTAAGTCCGCACTCGATCTCGCCGGCGCATTTACAAACGACGGATTCAAGATACGCGATGGTCACTGGTGCGGCACGATCAAGCCGCACGATCACGCGCTCATTGCGGTGAATCTCTATGCGGGAAATCAGTATTGGTTCTCCGCTGGCGCAACCGAACAGGCAAAGAAAATTGCGGTGAGCGTTTATGATGAGGGCGGCAAGCAAGTCACGACTGAAGGTTACAATGCCGCGGAAAAAGCCGCCGCCGGCTTTTCACCGACGAACAGCGGCCAGTACTTCGTTTCGGTCGATCTGGTTGAAGGTCAGGAGGGCAGCTTCTGCCTCGTCTATTCTTATAAGTAAGACTGGATCAAGCTTTTTGCCAGGCGTGACCTTTCGCCAACTAGACTTTCGCGCCTTCGCATCTTTCTTAGGATCAGTTTGGCCTCATAGCATGATCTCACTCCAGGTCTTTTACGAAGGAAATGTTCAGGGTGTCGGATTTCGCTGGTCGATTCGCCACATAGCGAAAGGGTTCGATATCACCGGCTGGGTGCGCAACCTGGTTGACGGTCGCGTAGAACTTCAGGTTAACGGAGAAGAAGCTGAAGTGCGTGCGTTCCTCGATGCAGTTAGCCAGAGCGACCTTCGCGCCCATATTCGCAATCAAACGGAGAAAAAATTACCAAACCCAGTCGCGGGCCACGGTTTTGAGATTCGCTATGGCTGATCCAGCAATCGCTGTTCGGGGGCTAACGAAAATTTTCCCGGTCCCACTCCATCGGCAGTCGATCGTCGCAGTCCGCGATCTCGATCTTCGCATCGAACCAGGCGAAGTTTACGGGCTGCTTGGTCCAAATGGCTCTGGCAAGAGCACCACTCTGAAAATTATTCTCGGCCTCGTTTCGCCAACGCGCGGTTGCACGGAAATTTTCGGTCGTGACAGCCGTCTTGTTAAAAGCCGGGAAGCGGTCGGTTTTCTGCCGGAGAATCCCTACTTCTATAAGTATCTTAGTGGCGAGGAAACGCTGCGTTTCTTTGGTCGACTCTGTGGGCTCGGTGGCGCTGGATTAAGAAATCGCATGGACGAATTGCTGGCGCTTGTCGGGCTGACGAATGCGCGAAAACGGCGACTTGGCACGTATTCGAAGGGCATGTTGCAGCGGATCGGCCTCGCGCAAGCGCTCATTCATGATCCCAGGCTGGTCGTGTTGGACGAGCCGACCGCAGGGGTTGACCCGGCTGGCTCGCGTGAGATTCGTGATTTGATTCTCGACCTTAAGCGACGTGGAATCACCGTGCTGCTTTCCTCGCATTTGCTCGCGCAAGCGCAGGAAATTTGTGATCGCGTCGGCGTTCTCGCGGATGGTGCACTCGTACGCGAAGGTCGCCTTCAAGAATTGATCGCGATCGAAAATCAAACCGAGCTTATCGTAGCGGACGCCTCCTCTGATCTGATTGAAGAAATTGAATCGCTCATCAACCGCTCAAATGCCAAACTGATCGAGCGCCGAAAGTCAACAACTACGCTCGAGCGATTGTTTCTCGACGCGACCACCGACCGCCAGGAGCCATGAGCAACGAAACAGTGGTCGCCGCGCGACATCGCGGTGTTTCTTTCTCGCGAGTTCTCGCGATCACAGTCAACACGCTGACCGAGCTAACGCGCCTAAAAGTTTTTTATGTCTTGCTGGTGTTTGCCCTGCTGTTGATCGGCAGCTCCATCTTCATGGCGCAGTTCACTTTTCAGCAGGAATTTCAAATCTTGAAAGATATTTCGCTTGGCGCGATGTCGATCTTTACGTCGTTGCTGGCAATCATTGCGACGGCGCGGCTCATCCCCCAAGACATCGAAGACCGCACCGTCTACACGATTCTTGCCAAGCCTGTGCCGCGTTTCGAATATCTGCTCGGAAAAATTGGCGGCGTCCTTTTGCTGCTTGCTATCAGTACAGTCGTGATGAGTGCGGCGTTTCTCGCCGTGCTCTACATACGTGAACAAAGCGTGCTGCACATGACCCTGCGCCAGATGTCCTCGGCGCCGCGTGAACAGGTTGATGACACGCTCCGCGCGGTCCGCTCCTCTGGGCTCAACCTCGATCTTTTTCCCGGAATTATCATCATCTATCTAAAGGCATGTTTGCTCGCGGCGCTGACGCTTTTTGTATCAACCTTCGCAACGACAAACATCTTTACGATTGTTGTCATGGCTTTTATTTACTTCATCGGGCATTTGCAAGCGACCGCGCGCGAATATTGGCTCCAGGAACATAGCAGTGGTTGGATTACGCACGTCTTCCTCGCGATCGTGGCACTGCTATTTCCCGACTTGCAAGCGTTTAATCTGGTTGACGATATCGTCGCGGGGACTGCGATCTCGCTGGGCGTCTTTCTTAAGACGGCCATCCTCGGAGCTTTTTATACGACGATCTACACATTGCTGGCTGTCTTCGTCTTTTACGGAAAAGAGCTGTAATGCGTCTCCTTCTCGTGCTCGTAACTCTGATCGTGATCGGGGCGATTAAATTGCCAGTCGAGCGGGATCTCGCTGTCATCCATCGACAAGAACATTTTCGCGGGGTCGAATTTAATCTCGACCTGCGTGAAAAACTCGGACAACTTGGCTTCATTGCCGCGTTGAGTGGATTCCGGGCGATCGTCGCCGATGGTCTTTTCATTCAGGCACATGTCGCTTGGGAGCGGACAGAATGGAGCCGGGTGCTGCTGTTGTTCCGGCACGTCACCACGCTGCAACCGCGCTCGATTTTGTTTTGGGACATGGCGGCATGGCACATGGCTTGGAATGCAAGCGTAGCCGCAATGAACGATCGCGCCCAGCCACGCCTCGCACTGCGCGTCAAAGCACAACGCGAATATTTTGCACTCGGAAAAGATTTCCTCGAACGCGGCATAAAAAACAATCCCGATCGCCCGCAGCTCTACGAAGCGCTGGCCCGTCTCTATAAGGAAAAATACAAAGATCACGAGCGCGCCTCCGAATTTTTTGCTAAGTCCGCAGCCTTGCCCGGGGCCCCAAGGTACGAGAAGCGTTTCTCTGCCTATGAACTCTCCTACTGCGAGGGACGGGAACGCGAAGCGTACGAGCGCCTCCGCCAGATTTACGACGAGGGTGAGAAGGAACGGCTGCCGACTTTGATCACGCGGCTGAAATTCCTCGAAAACAAACTTGGAATCCCGCAGGATCAACGAATTCCCGACCGTGCACCGTAGCCCGTTTTCGATCCGATGCGCGTCGCAATTTTTAGTGATGTCCACGCCAACCTGGAGGCACTCGAGGCAGTGCTGACCGACGCACACAAACGCAAATGCACACACTTTGTTTGTCTGGGCGACGTGGTCGGTTACAATGCAAATCCGCATGAGTGCGTAGAGCGCATTCGCGAAATGGATTGCCCCATCGTCAAGGGCAATCACGACGAGCAAGCATCGCTCTCCGAATCTTCGACCGATTTTAACGAACTCGCTGAGCGCGCCATTGAGTGGACCCGCGGCAATTTGACAGAGCAAGACAAAGAATGGCTGCGCAGCTTGCGATTACAGCAACAGGTGCGCGGTTTTACCATCGTCCACGCAACGCTCGATACGCCGGCGCAATGGGGCTATGTCTTTAACAATCTCGACGCCGCCGCGAGCTTCACCTATCAGCACACGACCGTTTGTTTTTTCGGCCACACGCATGTGCCGATGGTATTTATTCGTGACGATAACGGTGTAAGACAGGAAAGGACCGAACATCTCCGCATCGAGATGACCAAGAAATATTTCATTAACACGGGCAGCGTTGGACAGCCACGCGATGGAAATTGGCGAGCGGCCTACTGCGTTTACGACATCGATAACCACATCGTCGAACAACTGCGAGCGAAATACGATCTGGCGACTGCACAAAAGAAGATCATTAAAGCCGGCCTGCCTCAGCTGCTTGCCGAGCGGCTTGCGATTGGGCGTTGATTACTTCTGGCAATCTGAAATCGATTCTAATCATCAAGCCCAGTTCACTCGGCGACATCGTCCACACCATTCCGGCGGTGGCGTTGCTGCGCGACGCACATCCCCGTGCTGAGATCAACTGGGTAATCAATCCGGAATTCGCGCCACTGCTCCGCGGCAATTCCGATATCAACCACGTTCACATCTTTCCCCGTCGCGAATTTCGCGGTCTCGGTGCGACAAGCAATTTGATCCGGTGGTGGAGGGCGACCAAACTCCTGCGGCCCGATCTCGCGCTCGATTTCCAGGGCCTCTTGCGTAGTGCGCTAATCGCAAAAATCAGCGGGGCGCGAGAAATTTATGGTATGAGCGATGCACGCGAAGGATCTCGGTTGTTCTACCATCGCGTCGCCAAAGTCGATCGACGCGCCCACGCGGTCGAACGTTACATAAAGCTGGCGGAATCGGCCGACGCCACAGTCGGCGAGTCCGTTCGCTGCCCAATCCCGACAGGCGATCCGCTCCCGCGTTTCGATGACTATCCGCCGTTCATTCTTCTTCACCCTTTTGCCCGCGGCGGTGGCAAATCGCTCTCGAATGCTGTGATCGAAGAATTTTGCCGTGCGTTTTTGCCCACGCGGGTGGTCATTGTCGGGCAAACGCAGAACAAGATCGAGCCGCCTGAAAATTGCATCGAACTAACCAACCAAACTTCGCTGCTCCAATTGATCTGGCTCATTCGCGCAGCACGCTTTGTCGTGAGCGTGGACAGTGGCCCGATGCACATCGCCGCGGCCGTGACTGATAATCTATTGTCGATTCATACCTGGACTAATCCCCGCCGAGTCGGTCCGTACAATCCCGACGCCTGGGTTTGGAAACACGGCCAACTCCTTCGCGTCAACGAACTGGCAACGGCAAAGATGAAACGACATGGCCGTCGCTTTAAGCCAAAAGATGTTCCGGCAATAGCCGAGTTCATTCGGCCACTTGTCCCAGTCGATCCAATGCTCGCTTAGATTGGATATTCCGGAGCCGAGCAGACCCAGTACGGGCGCGATTTCTTTGGCGAAGTCGCTGGCTCATAACAACCTATTTTTTTTGAGTTTTTGTTAGAATCTCTCAGGCAAGAATTTGAGTTACGTTACGAAGTATCCGGTCGATGCCCAGCCCAGTTTTTGGCTTCTTTTTTGGCAACCGCGTGACCGTCGTCGTCCGATTCAGTATACAAAGGCTGACGCGCATTCTTAATGCGTCGAGGGAATCATTGGCGGGGAGCTTCTATCCCTCGCAAACAACAAACAAGAAGGGAAAATATATGAAAAAACTTCTCTTAATTGCATTGGTGGCAAGTGGATTCGCTTTCGCTTCGGCGCCGCGTTCTGACGCGGGCGTTGCGGTTGGAATTGGGCCAATTGGAATTGGAGTGGGAGTTGGCTATCCCTATTATGGATACGGCTATTATCCCTACGGGTACTATCGCCCGTATTCCTACTATCGACCCTATTACTATTATGGTGGGCCGTCATATTACTGGTATAACGGGCATCGAGTCTACCGGCACCATCGTCATCATTACTACCGTCACCGGTATTAAGCTGACGTAGGATCTAAAATCCACTGAGCTGGTTCGACGGCAACGTCGGGCCAGCTCTTTTTTTACAGCAAAGGTCTCCGCTGCAGCGTAGGCGCGGGCACAACCGAGGCGATTGGGTCAATTGCCCTTACCAGGACGGGCCCGCTGGTTTAGCACAAATTCCGCCAGCGGCAAATCGCATGGGTAAGTGATTTTGAAATTAAGTTCGTTGTTCGACACAAGGAAAACTTTGTGACCGAGCCGCTCGACGGCCGAAACTTCATCCGTCGCCAAAACTCCTTCGGCAATGGCGCGATATGCTTCTTCGATTAAGCCGCGTTTAAAAATTTGCGGTGTTTGCATGGCGTAAAGTTGATGTCGATCCACCGAATCGGTGACGACAAGATCGACACCGGCATACTTTAGCGTATCGCGGACTGGCTCAGCCAACGCCGCAGCATCATGCACCTGGGACTGCTCAAAGACGCGCTCGATTTGCTCCGGCGTGACCAGCGGGCGTGCTGCGTCGTGGACCGCAACATAGCGAGCATCACGGCTGAGATTTTCCAGACCAGCACGAACGGAATCTTGCCGATGTTCGCCGCCAGTAATAATGGCCTGGACTTTTTTGAAGCTTTGATCGCGACTGATCTTTCGGATTTCATTGCATCGATCTTTTCGCGTGACGACAATGATTTCGGCGACGGAATCGGCCAGTTCGAACGCGTCGATCGTATGCGCTATCACTGGTCTACCGGCGATTGTCTCGAACAATTTATCAAAGCCAATGCGCCGGCTGCTGCCCGCCGCAACGATAATGGCCGTGAGCATTCGGATTGGCCTTTAGAGCCCTAGCAGAGTTGAAACATCGGAGGATTTCACTCTCAATTATTCAACTGCTTTTGCACTTCCTGGCTCAAGGTCTTGCCGTCGGCGCGGCCCGCCACTCTGGTTTGTAACGCTTTCATGACCGCACCCATCTGCGCCTTGGAAGTCGCACCGACTTCGGCAATTGTTTCGCGAATAAGTGCTGCGAGCTCGTCGGCGCTCATTGCTTGCGGCAAATATGCATTCAAGATCGACAGTTCTTCCTTTTCCTTCGCCGCGAGTTCCGCGCGACCGCCTTTTTCGAAACTCTCGATCGAGTCCTGGCGTTGTTTGGCTTGCTTGCGAATGACCTGTGCGGCCTCTGCGTCGCTGAGCTCGGCCTCCGAACCGGATTTTGCAATCGCCGCGTATGTTAACGCGGACTTCAGCATTCGCAAAACCCCAACCTTGCTCGCGTTTTTCGCACGCATGCTTTCTTTCAGATCGGAGTCGATACGCTCCTGGATTTTCATGTGCGAAACCTACGTATCCAAATGTGATTGTCGATCTTGCGAGATGGGAGTAGTCACTGAAAAGCGATTCACATGCTCCGCACGTGATTTCGCAGCATTACGTTACGTTGAGCGTGAAGCGGTTATAGAGCGGCAAGCCGCTCGGCGCATTTTCCTATCGATTCCGCGTCGTTCACGCTCGTTACATCCACCCCTTTGCGCGTGCGTTGCAACAAACCGGCCAGCACGCCGCCCGGTCCGAGTTCTATAAAGAAATCACAGCCAAGATCGGCAAGTCGCTCCATGCAATCGACCCAGCGTACGGTACTCGTCACTTGATCTTGCAACGTCCGTCGAATTTCAATCGGAGTTGTCGCTTCCAGGCCGGTGACATTACTAATCACAGAAAAACGCGGCGGCAGCACCGGGATATGGCGAAGCGTGGCGCCTAGCTTTTGGTAGACGCTCTCCATCAACCGCGAATGATACGCCCCCGCGACATTAAGCAAGGTCGCCCGGCGAACCCCATGCTCTTTCGCCATCCCGATCGCAGCTTCAACTTTGGCGCGCTCACCGGAAATGACGATCTGACCGGGCGCGTTGATATTAGCGACATCGACATCGGCAGCGGCAGCCAGCGCACGCACCGTGTTTTCATCCGCACCGATCATCGCCGCCATTGCGCCGGAGGTGGCAGCGCACGCTTCATCCATCAATTCGCCGCGCCGCTGCACCAGTTTCAATCCCGTTGCGAAGTTAAACGCGCCGGCCGCCGCGTGCGCCGTCATTTCGCCTAGCGATAAGCCCGCTGCTCCTGTGATTGGGAAATCACCTGCGACTTCGCGCAAGGCCGCGAAACAGGCAAGCCCATGAACGTAGAGCGCAGGCTGGCAATTCGAGGTCTTCGTCAACTCTTCAATCGGTCCGCTCCACGCAATCTCGCTTAACTTGCGTCCGAGAATCTCGTCCGCTTGTCGAAACAAATCGGCTGCGACAGAAAATTGCTCCGCCAAATCGCGTCCCATTCCAACGCTTTGCGCACCTTGCCCGGCGAAAAGCAGTGCGATCTTTTTAGGCATATGCGCAGTAGTTAACGCGCCTCATTGTGGCCCGCGAGCAGATTCTGAAGGATCGCATGCCGCTCGCGTGCTCGTTTTGGCGGCCCAGCCGAGACTGACTTTTCCTAACGATTCGCTACTCTTCAAAGTTCGCGACCACAAAGGTGTCGCCGCGCCTGCACGCCAAGCACCTGCACCTACCATCACTTTACGCTTGCGCCCTTACTCCCTGTCGCGAGCGTAGTTACGCCTGTCGATTTTATGGCCTTCACCACACGTGAGATTGAATCGCCTGACCCAGTAACGCGAGTCGTCGCGGCGGACGCAAAATTGCGCCATCCCAATGACGATATCGGCGAAAAGATGGTGCTGAACATGGGACCGTCCCATCCGGCCACGCATGGAGTTTTGCGGCTTGTCCTCGAGCTCGATGGCGAAATTATTACCAAAGCGACTCCGGACATTGGCTTTTTGCATCGCGGCGACGAAAAAATCGCTGAGAACATGCAGTACAACCAATTTGTGCCCTATACCGACCGACTCGATTATCTCGCCCCACTTTCGAACAACGTCGCTTACGCGCTCGCAGTGGAAAAGCTGATGGGCTGGGAAATTCCGCCGCGTGGCAAAGCGATTCGCACAATTTGCTGCGAAACCTCCCGTATCTCGTCGCACTTATTGGGTATCGGCGCGATGGCCCTCGACCTCGGCGCAATGACGGTCTTCCTCTACACCTTCACCGAGCGCGAAAAACTTTACGATCTTTTCGAGCTGTTGACGGGAGCGCGCTTCACCACCTCTTATACTCGCGTCGGTGGACAAATTCGCGATCTCCCAGAAGATTTCATTTCGCAGCTCAAAGAGTTTCTCGACGGATTTATGCCGAGCCTCGACGAATGCGATAAATTGCTTACCCGTAATCGTATTTTTGTCGATCGAACAAGAGACATCGGCATCATCCCGAAAGATCGGGCGATTGCCTACGCGCTTTCCGGTCCAAATCTGCGCGGAAGCGGGATCGAACATGATTTGCGGCGTAAGCATCCATATCTCGATTATGAGAATTACGATTTCGATGTCGTGATCGGCAGTGCAGGAGATTGTTATGATCGTTATTTGGTGCGTATTGAGGAGATGCGGCAAAGCGTGCGGATCTTGGGCCAGGTTATCGATAAACTGCCGAACGGGCCGATTAATGTCGTGGATTGGAAGAACATGGCGCCTCCGAAATCGCATGTCATGACGAAGATGGAAGAGTTGATCCATCATTTCATTGTTGTGACCGAAGGACTCGACGCGCCGCCCGGCGAAATTTATTTCGCGGCAGAAAATCCAAAAGGCGAGCTGGGCTTTTACATCAACAGCAAGGGTGGCGGCGTGGCGCACCGGCTGAAAATTCGTGCGCCATCGTTTGTCAATCTCAGCATCCTGCCCGAGCTTCTCCCGGGTTGCATGGTGAGCGACGTGCCCGCTGTGCTGGGCAGTCTCGACTTCGTGATGGGCGAATGCGACAGATGAACATGCCGCCGAACCTTTGAAACAGGGCAGCTTCTTCGATCGAAACAAGACGATGCGCAAAGATCATAAACGGAACGGAAGGAGCTGGGCGACCCAGCTGATTGTTTCAATCGGCTGGCTTGGGCGCGAAGCGGGTCGATCTTACAGCGACTCTCGCGACTCTTACTCTTACTTGTTCTAGTGCTCTGTGTCTCTTGCGGTGGCAAGCGAATCACAAAAGCGAATGTCGATGAAGTCGCCGAGGGGATGTCGAAAAAACAGGTGGAATCGATCCTTGGACCACCTACTTCCATCGACAATCAGGATTTCATTATCATGAAAAAAATGACTTATGTTTACCGACAGGGCAAAGACACGGTGACGGTCGTTTTTAAAGGCGACAAGGTGCAGTCAAAGGACAGCACGTTGTCCGATTAATCCGCCTCTTCCGTGGACTCGACGAGCACACGCGTTCCCGCCGAGTTGGAGCAGAAAATGGACGAGGCGATCGGCCGTTATCCGGCCGATCAGCGACGAAGTGGGGCGATGCCGCTGCTGCATCTTTGGCAAGAACACTTCGGATTCATTAGCGACAAGGGCTTGCAATGGATCGCTGCGAAACTCGGGGTAGAGCCGATCAACATTCTCGAGCTAGTCACGTTTTACCCAATGTTCCGCCGGGAGCGCGCGGGCAAAACGCATATTCGTGTTTGCCGTACACTCAGTTGCGCCATGGCCGGGAGCTACCAGTTGATGGAAAATTTCCGTGCGGCGACTGGAATTGAGCGCAAGCACCAGAGCGATGGAATGCATAATCCGATTTCGATAAGCGCTGATGGAAATTACAGCATTGAATTTGTCGAATGTCTCGCCAGCTGCGGCACCGCGCCGGTCTGCATGGTGAATGACAAATTGCACGAAACTGTTTCGCCGGAATTCGTGGCAAACATTGCCTCGAATCCGAAATCCGAAATCCGAAATCCGAAATCGCCTCATCCGCTTGAGCATCGATTGATTTTCAAGAACATCGGACGCCACGATTGGAAGATCGACATCGACACTTACCTGCGCGACGGCGGTTACGAACAGTTACGAAAGGCCGTTACGATGTCGCGGGAACAGATCGTCAACGAAGTCAAAACATCCGGTCTCCGCGGTCGTGGCGGCGCCGGATTTCCGTGCGGAGTGAAGTGGAGTTTTATCAAACCCGATGAAAAGAAGCCGGTCTATTTGATCTGCAACGCGGATGAATCGGAGCCAGGCACGTTCAAAGACCGCTACATAATTCATGAAGACCCTCATCAGCTACTCGAGGGAATTCTGATCTCGTGTTTCGCGCTAAACGCGCGCACGGCCTATATCTATATTAGAGGCGAATTTCCCGAAGGAGCGAAGATTCTCGAACGTGCGGTTGAGGAAGCGCGGGAAAACAATTTCCTGGGCAAAGATATTCTCGGCTCTGGGTTCGATGTTGAGGTTTATATCCATCGCGGCGCCGGCGCTTACATTTGCGGAGAAGAAACCGGCTTGATCGAATCGCTCGAAGGCAAGCGCGCTTATCCACGCATCAAACCGCCGTATTTCCCAGCGGTGCTCGGTCTGTATATGTGCCCGACGATCGTGAACAACGTCGAAACTCTCTGCCACGTGAAACACATCATCGCCATGGGCGGCGCAACTTACGCGCGGCTTGGGCAGCCAAACAATACCGGAACACGAATTGTCTGTGTAAGCGGTGATGTGCAGCGATCGGGTTACTTCGAAATTGAAGTCGGCGCGGTCACGATGGGTCAGCTGATCTACGAAATGGCAGGGGGGTTGAAAGCCGGGCGAAGACTAAAGGCGGTCATTCCGGGCGGAAGATACCGGAACACGAATTGTCTGTGTAAGCGGTGACGTGCAGCGATCGGGTTACTTCGAAATTGAAGTCGGCGCGGTCACGATGGGTCAGCTGATCTACGAAATGGCAGGGGGGTTGAAAGCCGGGCGAAGACTAAAGGCGGTCATTCCGGGTGGAAGTTCTGCTAAAGTTCTTCGAGCGGACGAACGGTTCAAGCTCAAGCAAAAGCAACCCGATGGATCCACAATTGAACGCGACATGTCGATCGATGAAATCCCGATGGATTTTGATTCGCTCGCGGCGGCCGGTTCAATGGCTGGATCCGGCGGCGTCATCGTGCTGGATGACTCGCGCGATATGGTTTGGACGCTCAACAACATCAACGAGTTTTACGCGCACGAGAGCTGTGGCCAATGCACACCGTGCCGCGAAGGTTCGCTTTGGATGCAAAAAATCACCGACCGCATGCTGCGCGGTGGCGGCGTGACGGAAGACCCGCGGACATTGAAAACAATCGGCGACAATATCGCCGGCCGGACTATCTGCGCGTTCGGCGAAGCCTGCGCCTGGCCGACGCAAAGTTTTGTCGCGAAATTCGCGGAGGAATTTGCCGCGCGTGCCACGAAGCCGGCGCCGCCGCCGCTTCCGCCGGAATACACCCCAGAAGCATTGATCGAAGAGGAACAAATTTCCACCACGGCGATGGCGCATGATCCCGGTTGGGAACGCGCCGGCACTGCGGGAACAATTTGAATATGTCTGAGGAAAGCAGGAACGAAGGAAAGGAACTAAGGCACTCGGAAATTACCGATGTGATCATTGCCGCAGCGATTGCGGTCCATCGCGACTTAGGTCCGGGATTTCTCGAATCGATTTACGAACAAGCTCTGGGCGTTGAGTTTGCGCTGCGCGGAACTGCTTTCGTTCGCCAGAAGCCGATTCCGCTTTTCTATCGCGATCACCAAATTGGCGAACACCGCCTCGATTTCCTGGTTGAGGACAAAATCGTGGTCGAACTGAAAGCAGTTGAAGCACTGGAGAACGTGCACTTCGCGATCGTTCGCAGTTATCTTAAAGCGGCCGGTCTAGCTGACGGTCTAATCCTGAATTTTTCAACAATGCCGCTGACAGTTAAGCGAGTTTGCCGGGAGCGAGCTTTCGAGAGAGGCGATTTGCATTTGTGAAGCCTTCCTGCGTTCCTGCTTTCCTTAGCTATGTCTGAACCGAACGCGAAGATGTTCAACGTCCAAATTGACGGCGTCTGGCATCAGTTTCCAAAAGGCACGCGCCTGATCGAAGCATGCGAACAAGCCGGCAGTTATGTGCCCCGTTATTGTTATCACAAAAAGCTTAGCTCGCCATTTGCATTTGTGAAGCCTTCCTGCGTTCCTGCTTTCCTTAGCTATGTCTGAACCGAACGCGAAGATGTTCAACGTCCAGATCGACGGCGTCTGGCATCAGTTTCCAAAAGGCACGCGCCTGATCGAAGCATGCGAACAAGCCGGCAGTTATGTGCCCCGTTATTGTTATCACAAAAAGCTTAGCTCGCCCGGCAATTGCCGGATGTGTTTAATCGAAATGGGTATGCCCAAGCTCGGCCCCGATCGCAAGCCGGAATTGGGGCCGGACGGTAAACCCGTGATTAATTGGATGCCGCGTCCGCAAATCTCCTGCGCACAGGATGTTAGTGAAGGACTGGGTGTACGCACAAATTCTCCACTGGTGAAGGAATGCCAGCGCGGCGTAATGGAATTCCTTCTCATTAATCATCCGCTCGATTGCCCGATTTGCGATCAAGCAGGCGAATGCCGGTTGCAGGAATTCAGCGTCGAGTACGGAACGAGCGAATCTCGTTTTCTAGAAAATAAAGTGAAGAAGCCGAAAAACGTCGTGCTCGGCCCGCGCGTTACGCTCGATGATGAGCGCTGCATTCTTTGCTCGCGCTGCATTCGTTTCTGCCAGGAGATTGCCAGGGACGACGTGCTAGGCTTCGTCGATCGCGGCAGTTACACGCTGTTGACCGCGCACCCTGGGAAGCGCCTGGAAAATAATTATTCTCTTAACACCGTCGATATCTGTCCCGTCGGCGCGCTTACCTCGAGCGATTTTCGGTTCAAGATGCGCGTCTGGTTTTTAAAGGAAACGAAAAGTATCTGCACAAGTTGCGCGACTGGTTGCAACACAATAATCGGCACGCGCGAAGACGTCATTTATCGGCAGACGCCTCGCGAGAACAACGCTGTCAACTCCTGCTGGATGTGCGATTACGGCCGCCTCAACTTCGATTACGTGCAATCGGAACGCCGATTGCTCGAACCGCAGATTGTTTCTAGAGAAAAACTTGTCGCTGCCGACTGGCGAATAGTAATCGCGCAAGCAGCGGAGCAGATAAAACAGTTTTCGGGACCGGAAATTGCCATCGTCGCCTCGGGCCGGATGACCAATGAAGAACTTTGGCTCACGCTCCAACTCGCCAAGACCCTCGACGTTCAGTTGATCGACATCGTCCCGCGTACGGGACCCGGCGACGACATTCTTCTGAGCAGAGATCGCAATCCCAACACGAATGGCGCGCGATTGCTCGGGGTAACTTTGGAACCCGGCGCGAAGTTGCCAATAATCGCTGATGCCATGAAAAGTGGACGGATCAAAGCATTAATCACTCTCGGCGAAAACCCGATGGGACTGGGAATTTCGGCCAAGCAGCTCGCAGATCTTTCGGCATTTATCGTGATGGATATTTTGGCAAACGATGCGACGGAACATGCCACGGTCGTGCTCCCGTCGTTTGCGTTCGCAGAAAAACGGGGCTCGATGATTAACGGCGAAGGCCGTTTGCAACGATTAAATCGCGCCGTCCGCGCGCCTGGCCAGGCGCGAGACGATTGGGAAATCTTGCGCGACTTGATCCAGGCATGTTCCGGTCAAAACAGCATCCATTCGATCGAAGAAGTTTTTCGCCAGATGGCTGAAATTGTTCCACAATTCGCCGGATTAAGCCTGACTAAAATCGGCGACCTCGGGATTCAAGTAATGCAAACGCATGAATCTCCTCCTCCGCCTATCGATCCTGCGGCTAGTGACATCGAAACGGCGGAATCCAAGCGACCGCCAGGCCGTTGAAAGATCGACATGGATTATTTTCTGATCGTCACCTCTCTGCTGAAAATCGTCGGGATTCTTTTTCTAGTCATTTTGCCGATGGTTTCCTACAGCGTTTATGCGGAACGCAGGGTCAGCGCGTTCATTCAGGATCGCCGAGGACCGAATCGCGTTGGCCCGGCCGGACTTCTCCAGCCGATTGCCGACATCTTTAAATTG
>Ga0209268_1000574_pt1 | contig 19155 bp, 10 predicted proteins | sample GraSoiAngelo_143_FD_185900 | JGI IMG/M metagenome (GOLD analysis project Ga0209268, IMG submission 185900) | Grasslands soil microbial communities from the Angelo Coastal Reserve, California, USA - 14_1009_02_30cm (SPAdes) (version 2) | ecosystem: Environmental > Terrestrial > Soil > Grasslands ... | reverse complement strand
ACCTGCTGACTGGGCCGGCCAGGAACCTGGCCCATCTCGCTGGCGACACCCGGTTCCGGTTCCTGCGGCAGGACGTCACGAAGCCGTTCGTCATCGATGACCCCGTCGACCTCGTCCTGCACTTCGCCTGTCCTGCCAGCCCCAGAGACTACCTGCGGCATCCCATCCACACCCTCAAGGTCGACAGCGTTGGTGCGCTCCACACGCTCGGGCTGGCGAAGGCTCACCACGCTCGCTATCTCCTGGCCTCCACCAGCGAGGTGTACGGCGATCCCCAGGTCCACCCGCAGCCCGAATCGTACTGGGGCCACGTGAACCCGCTCGGTCCGCGTAGCGCGTACGACGAGGCCAAGCGCTTCGCCGAGGCCTTGACGATGGCGTACCACCGCTCGCACGGGCTCGATGCCCGCATCGTCAGGATCTTCAACACGTACGGCCCCCGCATGCGCGCCGGGGACGGTCGCGTGATCCCGCAGTTCATCACCCACGCACTGGCGGGGATCCCCCTGCCCGTTCACGGCGACGGGCGGCAGACGCGGAGCTTCTGCTTCGTCGACGATCTGGTCGAGGGCATCTACCGGCTCGCCACCTACGACGGACTGGCGGGCGAGGTGTTCAACCTGGGCAACCCCGAAGAGATCACCTTGCTCGAGCTGGCCGAATCTGTCGCCTCGCTCGTCAAGACCCCCCTCGACCTCGTCCACCTGCCCCTGCCGCAGGACGATCCCGCGCGTCGGCGGCCGGACATTCGCAAGGCCCAGGCCGGACTGGGATGGAGTCCGACCGTGCCCCTCCGAGAGGGACTGCGGCGAACGATCGAGTGGTTCGCGAGCGTGGCGCCCGCGCAAGACGACCGCATCTCGGCATAGGGGGGCCGGCGTGTCAATCGCCCCTCCAGCCAACGCGACCACGACCGATGGATTGCCCGCTCCGGCGATCACCCCGGACCTCGCCCGCGCGAGCGCGCCGACCCGCGTCCCTGAACTCGTCCGGCCGCGCGCGGGGGGCAAATTCCTTTTTGCCGGCGACGCGAAGCTCTACGTTCGCGGCGTGAGCTACGGGGCGTTTCGTCCCGACGCGAGCGGCCACGAGTACCACGACCGGGACCTCATCGAGCGGGACTTCGCGCAGATGGCGGCGAACGGAATCAACACCGTCCGCATTCCGCACACGATGCCTCCCCGTTCCCTCCTCGACGCCGCCGGACGGCACGGCCTTCGGGTCATGGTGGGGCTGTCCGCCGAACAGTACCTTGGCTTCCTCATCGATCGGAAGAAGAGCGTCTCCGAGATCGAAGCGCTGGTCCGCGCGAAGGTCCGGGAGGTCGCCGGTCATCCGGCGCTCCTGTGCTACGCGTTGGGCAACGAAATCCCGGCCCCGATGGCGCGCTGGCTCGGCCGCCGAAGGATCGAGCGCTACCTCAAGCGGCTGTACCGCGCGGTCAAGGCGGAAGACCCTGACGGGCTCGTGACCTACGTAAACTACCCCACGACGGAGTACCTCCACCTTCCGTTCCTCGACCTCGTGTGCTTCAACGTCTACCTCGAGTCGCCGGAGCGGTTCGAGGCGTACCTCGCGCGCCTGCAGAATATCGCCGGGGAGCGGCCGCTCCTCATGAGTGAGCTCGGGCTCGACGGCCTGCGCAACGGCGACGGCGTCCAGGCGCGCTCCCTTGACTGGCAGGTGCGGACGGCGTTCGCGGCCGGATGCGCCGGCGTGGTCGTGTTCTCTTGGACCGACGAGTGGTACCGGCAGGGCCACGACGTCGAGGCCTGGGCCTTCGGCCTCACGCGCGCCGACCGGTCGCCGAAGCCCGCCCTCGACGCGGTCCGAGGGGCGTTCGCCGAGCTGCCGTTCCCGCCGAACCTGCCGTGGCCACGGATCTCGGTGGTCGTGTGCACGTACAACGGCGCGCGCACCATCCGCGACTGTCTCGAGGGATTGCGGCGACTCGTCTACCCCGAGTACGAGGTCATCGTGGTGGACGACGGCTCCACCGACGCGACCGCGGCCATCGCGCGCCAGTACGACTGCCGACTGATCCAGACCGAGAACCGCGGCCTGGCCAGCGCGCGCAACACGGGCCTCGGGGCGGCCACGGGCGAGATCGTCGCCTACATCGACGACGACGCCTACCCCGACCCGCACTGGCTCACCTATCTCGCGGCCACCTTTCTCTCCACGCCGCACGCCGCGGTGGGTGGACCGAACCTCGCCCCGCCGGGCGACGGACCGATCGCCGAGTGCATCGCGCGTGCGCCGGGCGGGCCCGTTCACGTCCTCCTGAGCGACCGTGAGGCGGAGCACCTCCCCGGCTGCAACATGGCGTTTCGCAAAGCCCGCCTCGAGGCGATCGGCGGGTTCGACCCGCAGTTCCGCACCGCCGGCGACGACGTGGATGTGTGCTGGCGGCTCGAGGAGCGAGGCTTCACACTGGGCTTCAGCGCCGCCGCCATGGTCTGGCACCATCGGCGGAACTCGGTGCGCACCTACTGGAAACAGCAGATCGGGTACGGCCGGGCGGAAGCGCTGCTCGAGCGGAAGTGGCCCAAGAAATACAACGGCTCGGGGCACGCCCGCTGGGCCGGCCGCATCTACGGCAACGGGCTGACACGGGCGCTCCGCTGGCGCCGGGCGCGCGTCTATCACGGCATCTGGGGCGTCGCGCCGTATCAGTCCCTCTACGAGCCTGCCCCGAGCCTTCTCGGTTCACTGCCCCAGATGCCGGAATGGTATCTGGCGGTCGCGATCCTGATGGCACTGTCGACGGTGAGCTTGATCTGGAGCCCTCTCAAGCTCCTGCTGCCGCTGCTCCTCGGCTTCGTCTTACCGCCGCTGGCGCAGGCGTCCCTCAGCGCGGCCCGTGCTTCCTTCAACGACGCGCCGCTTCACGGTGCGGCCCGGCTCAAACGGCGGTTGCTGACGGCCGCGCTCCACCTGCTCCAGCCGCTGGCGCGCCTGCGTGGCCGGCTGCAATACGGCCTGGCGCCCTGGCGGCGGGGGTCGCCGGGGCTCGCGGCGCCCTGGCCGCGGACTTTCGCCCTCTGGAGCGAGCGCTGGCGCGACCCCGACGAGAGACTCCGGCGGATCGAAGCGGACCTCAGGGCCGCCGGCGCCGCGGTTCGGTGCGGGGGCGACTATGACCGCTGGGACCTCGAGATCAGTGGCGGGCCGTTCGGCTCGGCCAGGCTGCTCATGGCCGTCGAGGATCACGGCGCGGGTACGCAGCTCCTCCGCCTCCGCTGGTGGCCGCGCGGCTCTCGTGGCGGGGTCGCCCTCACCGCCCTCTTCGCGGCCCTCGCGGGCGGCGCCGCCGCGGCTGGGGCGTGGGCCGCCGGAACGATCCTCGCGGCAGTCACCCTCGCGCTCGGTCTCTGCGTCGTCCTCGAGTGTGCCGGCGCCGCCGCTCTCATCGCCCGGACCGTCAGGCGGCTAGGGACAGGAGGCACCTGAGGATCATGGCTGGTTACACCGATGTCGTCCTTTTCCGGCGGCTACTCGGCCAGGCGCGGTCCCACTGGGCGCACATCGGCGCGCTGTTCCTGCTCACCCTGCTGGCCAGCCCGCTCTCGTTGCTCGCACCGCTCCCCCTCAAGATCGCGGTGGACAGCGTGATCGGCTCGCACCCGCTCCCGTGGTTCATCGCCCCGTTCGTACCGGAGGCGATCGCGCGCTCCGCGGGCGGCCTGCTGGCCCTGGCGGTGGGGCTCGTGCTGGCCGTCGCGTTAGTCAGCCAGCTTCAGGGACTGGGGAACACGCTGCTGCGGGCCTGGGTCCAGGAGAGGCTGGTCCTGGACTTCCGGGCCCGACTCTTCCGCCACGTCCAGCGCGTCTCCCTCGCCTACCACGACACGCGGGGAACGACGGACTCGACGTACCGAGTCCAGCGCGACGCCCTGGCTATCCAGCACATCCTCACGGAGGGCTTCATTCCGTTCGTCTCCGCCACGATCACCTTCGTCGCCATGATCTACGTCATGGCCCGGATCGACTGGTCACTGGCCCTGATCGCCCTCGCCGTCTCGCCGGGCCCCGTCGTCATCGCGCGCGTATTTCGCCGGCGCCTGCGCCGCCAGTGGCGGGAGGTGAAGAAGCTCGAGAGTGCCGCCCAGTCGGTCGTGCAAGAGGTCCTGGGCGCGCTGCGGATCGTCAAAGCGTTCGGTCAGGAGGCGCGGGAAGAGCAGCGCTTCCTCGGCCGCTGCGGGGACGGCATGCGGGCACGGATGCGCGTGGCGGGCCTCGAAGGCAGCTACCAGCTCCTGGTCGGGCTGACCACGGCCGTCGGCACCGCGGCGGTGCTCCTGATCGGGATCGGCCACGTCCGCGCCGGCGCGCTCACCCTGGGCGAGCTGCTCATGGTGATGGGGTACCTTGCCCAGCTCTATCAGCCGCTTCGGACCATCGGCCAGAAGGCCGCGAGCCTCCAGCTGCATCTGGCCAGCGCCGAGCGCGCCTTCGCCCTGCTCGACGAGCCGCCGGATGTCGAAGAGCGGCCGGATGCGCGGCCACTCCCGCGCGCCGGCGGAGCCATCACCTTCCGCGACGTCTCGTTCACCTACGGCGATGATCGTCCGGTCCTGCATGACATCTCCTTCGACATCGGACTCGGCACACGTCTCGGCATCGCCGGCGCGTCCGGGGCCGGCAAGAGCACCCTCATCAACCTGCTCACCCGGTTCTACGACCCGACAGAGGGAGAAGTGCGGCTCGACGGCGTCGACCTCCGCGACTTCAAGCTCGAGGATCTCCGCCGTCAGTTCGCGGTCGTGCCTCAGGACCCGGTGCTCTTCTCGACCAGCATCGCCGAGAACATCGGCTACGCGAAGCCGGGCGCTCCCCGGGATGAACTGATCGCGGCAGCCCAGGCGGCCAACGCCCATGAGTTCATCGTCCGGCTGCCCCAGGGCTATGACACCCAGGTGGGCGAGCGCGGCGTCCAGCTCTCGGGCGGCCAGCGCCAGCGCATCGCCATCGCCCGCGCCTTCCTGAAGGACAGCCCGGTGCTCATTCTGGACGAGCCCACGAGCGCGGTGGACCTGGAGACCGAGGCGGCGATCGTCGGCGCGTTGGAGCGTCTCCAGCAAGGCCGCACCGTGGTCATCATCAGCCATCGCCCCACTACGCTCGCGGGCTGCTCCGCCGTTCTCACGATCGAGCACGGCCGGGTCGTGCGGGATACGACGCGAGCCCTCGAAGAGACCGGTCCCATCCGGCCGACGCCAAAGCGCGCGCCTGCGCTCGCCGCGACGGGAAGGCGTCTGGAGAGCGTGCTCGCCCACCCCGCCGTCCAGGCGTGGCGCCGGCTCGGGCACGATCGCCCGATACCCGACCGGGTCGCCCCGGCGACGAGGCGCAGGGGGGTGTACCGGCTCGAAGGCGCGGGCGCCGAGGGCTCGACCGTCATCGCGAAGCGATGCAAGCGAGGCGACTGCGTAGTCGAGCGCACCGTGTACGAGCGGATCTTTCCGTTCGTGCCCCTCCCCGGACCCCGCTACTACGGAGTCGCCGCGGACCCGAACGAGGACCCGGAGAAGGAGGTCTGCTGGCTCTTCATCGGGGAGATCCAGGGCGAACAGTACGACGTTCTTCTACCGGGCCATCGCGCGGCCGCGGCCCGATGGCTCGGGATCCTCCACACCGAAGCGCGCTCTGCCGCCGACCAGTTGGAGCTGCCCGACGCCGGACCGGGCCGATACCGGACGCAGATGTGCACGGCGCGAGAGCTCTTTCGGAACCACCTCGACCATCCCGCGTTCAGCGCCGACGACCTGGCGTTCCTCGATGGCCTCCTTGCGCGGTTCGACCAGCTGGACGAGCACTGGGATCGCCTCGAACATGCCTCCACCGGCCTGCCTCGGACCCTCGTGCATGGTGATTTCAATGGGAAGAACCTGCGTGTGCAGGCCTCGCCGGCGGGCCCTCAGATCGCAGCCTTCGACTGGACGGATTCCGGTCTGGGCGTGCCCACCGCCGACCTCGCCCAAGTGGTCTTCGATACGATCGGGTTCTCGGCGAGTCCCGACCTCACCACCTACTTGTCAGTGGTGCGGGAGCGCTGGCCGGACTGTGACCCGGAGGACGTAGAGCGCCTCGCAGCTTGCGGGACCGTGTTCCGCGCTCTGGCCGCAATCGACTGGGACTCCCATCATTTCTTCCCCGATTGGGCAAATTGGTTCGTCCCTAATCTACGGTTGTACGAAGCCGAGCTGGCGCATGCCCTCGATCGCCTCGGCTGGGCGGGGCGAGCTGGACGGTCAAGCCGCATGCCCATCGTCACGCGAGCGAGAATCTCATGAGCCTGACCGTCTGCCTTGCGCCGGCCAACACAATGGCGTACCCGAATGGCGGCGGCCATCTCTGGGTCTATCTCCAGTGGGCCCTTGCGCTGCGAGCCCTGGGCTGCCCGGTGATCTGGCTCGAGGTACTCGATCCGGGAAAGCCCCTGGAGGCGACGAAGGCCAACGTCGCGGCCTTGCGGGATCGTCTGGATCGATATGGCCTGGCCGAGTCCCTCGCGCTCTGTTCGCCGAACGGCGCGCCGCCGCCACAAGACCTGGCTGCGCGGGTCCTCGATCTCGAGGCGGCCGCGCAGGCCGACCTGCTCATCAATCTCTCGCACTTGCTTTCGGCCGCGGTTGTCCGGCGGTTCCGGCGCGCGGCGCTGGTCGACACGGACCCGGGGCTCCTGCAGATCTGGATGACCCGAGGCGACGTGCGGCTGGCGCCGCATGACATCTATTTCACCATCGGCGAGACCGTCGGGACCCCAGCGGCCCGCTTCCCCCACTGTGGCCTCCGCTGGCACTACACGCCACCGCCGGTCTTCCTACCTGAGTGGCCACCGGCCCCGGCGGACTCAACCGCGCCCTACACGACGGTTACGCACTGGTGGGGAAGCAGATTCGAGTTCCAGGGGCGGACCATTAATGAGGAGAAGCACGTCTCCTTCCTGGACTACAAGGAGCTGCCGTCACGGACATCTGCCGGGCTTGAGCTCGCGGTGTGCCTCGGGGAGCACGACGAGCAGTGCCGGCGGCTGATGGAGCCTGCGGGCTGGAGGCTTCGGGAGGCGTGGGATGTGAGCTCAACCCCAGAGGCTTACCGCGCCTACATCCAGCGCTCGCGAGGCGAATTCAGCTGCGCGAAGCCCGCGTATGTGACCCTTCAGACCTCATGGCTGAGCGACCGCACCCTTTGCTACCTGGCGAGCGGCAAGCCCGCCATCGTTCAGCATACTGGTCCCAGCCGGATCCTGCCAGACGCGGAAGGCCTGTTCCGGTTCCGCAGCCTCGACGAAGCCGCCCGCGCGCTCGCCGCCGCCGAGGCCGACTACGAGCGGCACTGCCGGCTGGCTCGCGCGCTGGCGGAGGAGCACTTCGACGCGCGCCGGGTCGTCGGGCGGGTCCTGGAGCGGGCGCTCGAGCGCGGGGCGAGGTCGGCCGCATGAACGAGGTGATCGAGCTGCGCAGAGGCCTTCGGAGCGCGCTGGAGGCGACCGGCGAGCCGGGATGGGCCGAGCTGTGCGAGTCCTTGGAGGCGCTCCTGGACGGCGCCGACCCGGCCGATCGCGGCGCCGGGCTCCCGGTCGTCAGCGTCCGGCTTCTCAAAGCACGAGTTTATCGGCTCGAGATCGAGACCCGCGGCCCGTGGCGCACCGCCGTGATCAAACGGCTGGAGCCGACCCGGGCAGAACGTAACCGGCAGCTCGCGGAGCGCTGGCTGCCCGCCCTCGGGCTGGGCGATCGGTGCGCGCGGCTGCTGGCCGTAGCGGCCGATCGCCGCGGCGAGAGCGTTTGGCATATCTATGAAGACCTCGGCGACGACACGCTCTCGGCGCGGCCCGCTCTCGAGCGGGTGGACGCGGCAGTCGACCTCGTCGCCGAGCTGCACACGCGCGCCGCCCGCCACCCCGTGCTGCCTGACGTGCGCCGATACGGTGGCGACCTCGGAATGCCGTACTTCGTCTCGAACGTGGGTGACGCCATCGCGGCGCTCGAAGCGCTCGCGGCATCCGGGATCGAGACCCCGCCGGAGCACGCGGGGCTCCCAGACCGTCTGCGCAAGCGGCTGATCGGGCTCCTGGCCGAGGTACCCCGGCGGGCCCGGGCCTTTGAAGACGCCGCCGGGCCGGATACGCTCCTCCACGGCGACCTCTGGACGACCAACATCTTCGTGAGCGGAAGCGCCGAGGGGCCGCGCGCGCGGCTCGTCGACTGGGACCATGTGGGTGTCGGGCCGTTCAGCTACGATCTCTCCACGTTTCTTTTCCGGTTCCCGGCGGCCCTGCGGCCGCGGATTCTGGAGCGCTACCGGAATGCCGTGTCGCGCGCGGGCTGGCGGCTGGCCTCGCCGCCGAAGCTCGATTTCCTCTTCGACACGGCCGAGAGAGCGCGCTACGCCAACCGCGTCATCTGGCCGGTGCTGGCGCTGCTCCAGGACAACGCCGAGTGGGGATTCCCCGAGCTCGCCGAAGTCGAGCGATGGTACCAAGCCCTCGAGGGGCTCCCGTGACGACCTCCGTGCCGGAGGACACTACATGATCACTATGATGAGCCGCGCCCTATCGCTTCCCCTGGTCGTCGTCGCGGTCGGAGCCGGGGTCTGGGGCTACCTCTACGCGCAAGACGAGGGGGGCGCCCCAAAGTACCGGACCGAGCGGGCGGAGCGTGGACCGATCGTCGCCGCAGTCTCGGCGACGGGCAACCTCAACGCCGTCACGACGGTGCAGGTCGGCACCCAGGTCTCGGGCCAGATCAAGGGGCTCTACGCCGATTTCAACTCCGTCGTGCGTAAGGGCCAGGTGATCGCCAGGATCGACCCCGCGACCTTCGAGGCGAAGGTCAAACAGGCTCGCGCCGACGTGGATTCTGCCAAGGCGAACGTCCTCAACCAAGAGGCCCAGGTCGAGCGCGCGCGGGCGGAGGTGGGGAACGCGCGGTCGGCGCTGGCCGAGGGCAAGGCGCAGACGGCGCGCGCGCAGGTGGCGGTCGCCGACACCAACCGTGACCTCGGCCGGAGGGCAGAGCTTTTCCAGCGCACGCTGATTCCCAAGAGCGAATACGACACGGCCCAGGCCGCCTATGACGCCGCCGTCGCTATGCTCGACGCTGCGCGCGCCAAGGAGGAGTCGCTCGCCGGCGCCATCGGGTCCGCCCAAGCACAGCTCCGCGTCGCCGAAGCGATGTTGCAGGCCGCCCGCGCGCAGGTGGAGCAGAAGGAAGCGGCGCTGTACCAGGCGAGCCTCGATCTCGAGTACACCACGATCCACGCGCCGGTCGACGGCGTGGTGGTGTCGAGGGCGGTGGATGTCGGGCAAACGGTCGCGGCGAGTCTGGCGGCGCCGACCCTCTTCACCATCGCTCGAGACCTGACGAAAATGCAGGTCGAGGTGAGCGTCGACGAGGCTGACATCGGGCGTGTCCGGGTCGACGGGCCCGCGAAGTTCACGGTGGACGCCTTTCCGGGCGAGACCTTCAACGGCCGGGTCGTGCAGGTCCGCAAGGCCGCTCAGATCGTGCAGAGCGTCGTCACCTACACCGTGATCGTCGCTGTCGACAATCCCGACGGGCATCTCCTGCCGGGGATGACCGCGAATGTGAAGCTGATCGTCGCCGAGAAGCCGAGCGTGCTCAAGGTCGCGAACGCAGCCTTGCGGTTCCGGCCGCCCGGAGGAGAGACCAGGCCCAAGGAAGGCAAGTCCAAGGACGACAAGTCCAGGGAACGCAAGTCCAAGTCGGAGCGCTCCACGGGCGACGACGGGCGGAGTGGCGTTGGCGGGCGGGTGTGGATTCGGGGCCCGGACGGCGAGCCCCAGCCCGTGGCGCTCAGGCTCGGCCTCACCGACGGCAGCGCGACCGAGGTCCTCGGAGGCGACCTCAACGTGGGGCAAGAAGTCATCGTCGGCCATGGTGGTAGCGGTAGCGGGAAGAAAGCGCGCAAGGGCGGGAGCGCGCCCAGCATCGGGCGCTGAGCCATGGCGCTGATCGTCACCGAGGGGCTCACGAAGGACTATCCACTCGGCCCACACACGGTTCATGCGCTCCGTGGCCTGACGGTCGAGGTCGAGCGCGGCGAGTTCGTGGCGGTGATGGGCCCCTCCGGCTCGGGGAAGTCCACCTTCATGAACCTTCTCGGCTGTCTCGACTCGCCCACGGCCGGCCGGTACGTCCTGGACGGCGAGGATGTCGCCGGCCTCTCGCGGTCGGAGCTCGCACGGATCCGCAACCGCAAGATCGGGTTCGTCTTCCAGACATACAATCTCCTGCCCCGGACGAGCGCCCTCGAAAACGTCGAGCTCCCGCTGATCTACGCGGGGCTGGCGGCCGGAGCGCGGCGCACGCGCGCGCGCGAGCGGCTGGCCGCGGTCGGGCTCGAGGATCGCGCCAACCATCATCCGAGCCAGCTCTCGGGGGGGCAGCAGCAGCGTGTCGCCATCGCACGCGCGCTCGTCAACGACCCCGCAGTACTGCTGGCCGACGAGCCGACGGGCAACCTCGACACCCGGACCAGCGTCGAGATCCTCGTCCTCTTGCAGCAGCTGAACCGCCAGGGCATCACGATCGTCCTCATCACTCACGAGCCGGATATCGCCGAGTATGCGAGTCGGGTGCTGACGTTTCGCGACGGCCGCCTGCTGCGCGACGAGCCGGTCCGGTCGCCGCGGGACGCCGCCCGAGCGCGGGCGCTTCTCGGGGAGGAGGCGGTGGCGTGAACGTCTGGGAGAGCGCCCGGAGCGCCCTCCGCGCGCTGCGCGTGAACAAGCTCCGCAGCGCATTGACGATGCTGGGCATCATCATCGGCGTGGGCGCCGTGATCGCCATGGTGGGCGTGGGCACGGGGGCGCAGGCGAGCGTGACCGAGCGGATCGAGAGCCTCGGGACCAATCTCATCATCGCCACGTCCGGCAGCGTGACCTCGAGTGGCGCCCGCCTCGGCCAGGGCACCCAGTACACGCTCACCGAAGACGACGCGGTTGCCATCGCGCGCGAGATCCAGGTCGTGCAGGTGGCGGCGCCCTCCGCGAAGGGCAAGGGGCAGGTCGTCTTCGGCAACCTCAACTGGTCCACGGACATCTACGGCGTGACCGAGGATTATCTGGAGGCCCGCGACTGGCCGCTCGACTCCGGTCGACCGCTCGGGCCCGAGGACGTCGACGGCGCCACGAAGGTCGCGATCCTCGGGCAGACCACCGCCCTGAATCTCTTCGGTGACGCCGATCCGCTCGGCCAGATCATCCGGATCCAGAAGGTCCCGTTCACCGTGGTCGGGCTGCTGGACGCGAAGGGGGAGAGCTCCTACGGTTGGGATCAGGACGACGTCATTCTGATTCCGCTCTCGACGGCGAAGAAGAAGGTGCTCGGGACCCAAGGCAACCCTCGTTCGGTCAGGAAAATCGAGATCAAGATTTGGCCCGGTGAGGACCTGGCCGAGGCCGAGGCGCAGATCCGGACGCTTCTCAGACAGCGCCACCGGCTCCAGCCCGGCCAGGACGACGACTTCAAGCTGGGCAACCTGACGGACGTGCTCGAGACAAAGGAGCAGGCCGCGCAGGTCATGACCTACCTCCTGGCGGCCATCGCGTCGGTGTCGCTCCTGGTGGGCGGCATCGGGATCATGAATATCATGCTCGTGTCGGTCACCGAGCGGACGCGCGAGATCGGGCTCCGGATGGCGGTGGGGGCCGAGGGCCGAGACATCCTCATGCAGTTCCTCGTCGAGGCCGTCACGCTCTCGGTGATCGGCGGCCTGATCGGTATCGCGGCCGGTCTCACCGGCTCGCGTGCGATCAGCTACTTCGCCGAGTGGCGGACGCTGGTCGCGCCGGATACGATCGTGCTGGCCTTCGGCTTCGCGGCCGCCGTCGGCATCTTCTTCGGGTTCTATCCGGCGAGGAAGGCGGCCCGCCTCGACCCGATCGAGGCGCTCCGTTATGAGTAGCCACCGATTCGTCGTCGGCAGAATTCTGGCGACCCTCCTGGCCCTCGCCCTGGTACCCGCGCACGGGCACGCACAGGGAGCGTTGGGCCCGATCCCTACGGACCCGAACGTGAAAGTCGCCTTCATCGGCGATAGCGGGAGCGGCGACGGGTTCCGACGCGTCCTCGAGCTCATCAAGTCCGAACGCGCCGATCTGGTTCTGCACCAGGGCGACTTTGACTACGCCGAGAACGCGCGTGGGTTCTTCCAGACGATCGACAGCGTTCTCGGACGTGATTTCCCATACTTCGCGTCAGTCGGAAACCACGACACCGACAACTGGCGGGAGAATTGCTGGGATCGAGACGGATGCTACGCTCGGTTCCTGAAGGCCCGCATGGCCCGCCTCGGCGTCACGCCGGACGATCCCGACCTCGACGATCAGATGTACTCAGTGACATACCGCGGGCTCAGGCTGGTCTTCGTCGGCGAGGGCGGCGTGCGCGCGGGGGACAAGCGCTACGCTCCGTATATTCAGAAGCAATTGGCGACCGACGCTCATCTCTGGAAAATCTGCAGCTGGCACAAGAACCAGCGCGCCATGCAGGTCGGAGACAAGGACGACGAGACGGGGTGGAGCGTCTACGAAACTTGCAAGGACCTTGGCGCCATCATCGCCACGGCCCATGAGCACAGCTATCAGCGGACCCGGACGCTGACCAGCATCAGAGATCAAGTCGTCGATGCGTCGTGTCCCGACCCCAACGCGATCTGCATCGCCAGGGGAAATCCCGGGAAATCCTTTGTCTTCGTCTCGGGCCTGGGAGGACAAAGCGTGCGGGAGCAGGTGCGCTGCCTTCCCGCCACGTTCCCGTACGGCTGCAAAGGAGAGTGGGCCAAGATCTACACCACTAACCAGGGGGCGACGTTCGGCGCACTCTTCGTCGTCTTCAATGTCGACGGCGATCCCACCAGGGCGCAGGGGTACTTCAAGAACATCGACGGGCAGATCGTCGATCGATTCGATATCACGGTCGACGCGAGCGGAGCCAAGAACCGTGCGCGCCGGTAGGCTCAGGCGCCGACGCCGACGACCCGCGGCAAGAGCTCGCTGATCGAGCCCCGCAGGACGGCATCGGCCAGCTCGTCCATCTCGGTCGGCTCCGCGTTCACGATCACCACACGCGCCCCCGCCTCCTTGGCGACCGGCACGACGCCCGCGATCGGCCATACCGAGAGCTTCGTGCCCACCGCGAGCAGGAGATCAGAGCTCCGCGCGGCGCCCTCCGAGCGCGCGAGGTCCCCGGACACCAGGCCCTGACCGAACGAGATCGTCGCGGTCTTGAGGATTCCGCCGCACGAGCGGCACGGCGGGTCCGCCTCGCCCGCCCGCACGCGCGCGAGCACGCGCTCGGTCGGCGCGCGCTCGCCGCAGCCGAGGCAGAGGACCTCGTGCAGGGTCCCGTGGATCTCGATCACGCGCTCGGGCGAGGAGCCGGCGGCGAGATGGTGGCCCGCGTTCGGCTTGGCCTGCCACGCGGGCGACTCGAGCCGGCTCCGCCAGGCGCGCCGGCGGACGTCGGGGTCGGCGAGATAGTGCTGGAGCGTCGCGAGCTTCTCGGCGCCGGGGTTCCGCGTCCACACGCCCTGCGGCCCGCGGAAGTCGGGGATCCCGGAGTCGGTCGAGATCCCGGCGCCCGTCAGCGCCACGACGCGCTCCGCCCCGTCGATCCAGCGGCGGACGGTTTCGATCATTTGAGCTCGTACTGGCGCATACCCCCAAGAGTCTAGCCGAGTGCATCGCTCGACAGGCGTGGTAGATTGCCGAACGTCATGATCGGTGCCTCTCCCCGCCGTACCGAGGATCGCCGCCTGCTCGTAGGCGGCGGGCGCTTTGTCGACGACCTCACACGGGAGGGCATGCTCCACCTGGGCGTCGTACGCAGCGTGGAGGCGCACGCGCGGATCACCAAACTTGTCCTCGACGAGGCGCGCGCACTGCCGGGCGTCGTCGCGGCGTGGAGCGCGGCCGAGCTCCCCGAAACGGCCCGGCCGATGCCGAGCGCCTACGGCGCCGTCCGCAAGGGTCGCCCCTGGAGCCAGCCGATCCTCGCGCGCGACCGCGTGCGCTACGTCGGCGAGCCGGTCGCCGTCGTGGTCGCCGAGAGCCCGTACCGCGTGGCAGACGCCCTCGAGCTAGCACGCGTGGGCTACGAGCCGCTCCCGGCCCTCGCGACCGTCGAGGCGTCCCTTGCCTCCCCCACGCGCGTGCACGACGGCTGGCCCGACAACACCGCTCTCGGCGTCAGCGGCGCCATCGGCGACGCGGAGCTGGCGCTCGCGACCGCGGACGTCGTGATCCATGAGACGTTCAGGCACCCGCGGCTCGCCGCGGTGCCCATCGAGACCCGCGGCGTCCTCGCGTATCGCGACGCCGACTCGGGCGCGCTCGTCGTCTGGTCGTCGTGTCAGAACCCTTACAGCGTCCGGGACATCGTCGCCGCCGCGCTCGAGCTCCCCGCCGAGGCCGTGCGCGTCCTCGTCCCCGACGTGGGCGGCGCCTTCGGTCCCAAAGGGTCCGTCTATCCCGAGGAGGTCCTGGTCGCCGCGGCGGCGGTGCGCCTCGGGCGGCCCGTGAAGTGGATCGAGACGCGACGCGAGGACTTCGCCAGCCTCGGCCACGACCGCGAGCAAACCCACCACGCCCGCATCGGCTTCGGCCGCGACGGCACGATCGTCGCGATCGATGACCGGTTCTTCGCCGATGTCGGCGCCTACCCGGCCCAGGGCGACGGGCTCACGGCGAACACGGTCAACCACCTGCCCGGGCCCTATCGCGTCGCGCACTACCGGAACGCCGGCACGAGCGTCGTCACCAACAAGACGCTGAACGCGGCGTACCGCGCCGCCGGCCGCCCCGAGGCGGTGCTCGTCATGGAGCGGCTCATGGATCTCGGCGCGCGCCGCCTCGGCCTCGATCCCGCCCAGATCCGGCGGCGCAACCTGGTGCGGCCCGACGAGATGCCCTACCGCCCGGGCCTCACCTACAAGGACGGCGTCCCGATCAGCTACGATCCCGGCGATTTTCCGCGCGCCTTCGAGCGCGCGCTCGGTCTCCTCGGCTACGACGACTGGCGACGGCGCCAGACCGCGCAGGCCGGCACGGCGCGCCGCATCGGCGTCGGTCTCGCCTGCTACGCGCAAGGGACCGGGCTCGGACCCTACGAGGGCGCGACGGTGCGCGTCGACCCGAGCGGCAAGGTCTACGTCCTCATCGGGGTCGCGGCACAAGGTCAGGGCCACGCGACCACGCTCGCCCAGATCGCGGCGACCGAGCTGGGCGCGGCGTTCGAGGACGTGATCGTCAGCGCGGGCGACACGGCGCTCTTCCCGTTCGGCATGGGCACGGGCGGGAGCCGCGTCATTGCCAACGCCGGGCCCGCCGTCGCGCGCACCGCACGCGAGGTGCGCGCGCGGGCCGCGCGCGTCGCCGCCGAGCTGCTCGAGTGCGCCCCCGAGGATGTGCGGATCGAGGCGAGCCGGGCCTTCGTCGTCGGCGTGCCGGCCCGCTCCGTCGGCCTGGGCAGGCTCGCCCACGCCGCGGTCAAGTCCAAGGCGCTCCGTACCCTCGGCGAGCCCGGGCTCAACGCCTGCACCTACTTCCATCCCGAGACGGTCACGTGGGCGTTCGGCACGCACGCGGCCGTCGTGGAGGTCGATGTGGAGACGTGCGCGGTCCGGCTCCTCGCCTATGCGATCGTCCACGACCCCGGCCGCGCGATCAATCCGACGATCGTCGAGGGCCAGCTCCAGGGCGGCGCTGCCCAGTCGATCGGCGCCGGGCTCATGGAAGCGGTCGTCCACGACGAGCACGGCCAGCTCCTGACCGCGAGCCTCATGGACTACGCGATCCCCAAGGCCGATCAACTCCCACCGCTGCCGGTCGCCCTCGAGGCGCACCCCTCGGTGATCAACCCCCTCGGCGTCAAGGGCGTCGGCGAGAGCGGCGCCATCCCCGGCGCCGCGGCGATCGCGAACGCGGTCGAAGACGCGGTCGCCGACCTCGGCGTGGTCGTCCGCGAGGTCCCGGTGACGAGCGCGCGGCTGTTCGACGCGCTCCACCACGTGGCCACGGGTGGTAAGATTTCCCCGTGAGCCCTCCTCGAGTCGCCATCCGTGTCATCCGGCCGGGTGACCGGAACCGCGAACCCAGACTTCCTCGACATATTGTCCGCGTTCTCGAAGGGCGGGAGGTGTAAGGGTGGCGACTCCGAGACTCATGGGCGCAGAGGTCAAGCGCAAGGAAGACCCGCGGCTGATCACGGGCCGCTCGACCTATGTCACCGACGTCGTCCTGCCTGGCATGCACCACGTCGCGTTCGTGCGGAGCCCTCACGCTCACGCGCGCATCCGGAAGATCGACGCCTCCGCGGCGTCGCGGCGTCCCGGCGTGCTCGCGGTCGTCACCGGCCAGGACATCCGCACCCGCTGCGCGCCCCTGCCGCTCGAGGGTGCCAGCGCCGAAGGCAGCGGCCCCGGCGGCGACAACATCGGCCGCAAGCACTACCCGCTCTCGGTGGACCGGGTGCGCCACGTGGGCGAGGCGGTCGCAGCGGTGGTCGCGACCTCGGAGGCCGCGGCGGTGGACGCCGCCGCCGACGTCGTGGTGGACTGGGAGCCCCTGCCCGTCGTGACCGACCCGTTCGCGGCGATGGCGGCGGGAGCGCCGCGGGTCCACGACGACGCTCCCGAGAACGTCGAGCACCGGAACGCGATCAAGGCGGGCGATCCCGACGGCGCCTTCGCGCGCGCCCGTCGGGTCGTCACGCAGCGCATGGTCAGCCAGCGGCTCTGCGGCGTGCCGCTCGAGCCGCGCGCCACGGTCGCCGCACCCGACCCGGCCACGGGCGGCATCGTCGTGTGGGCCACGACCCAGGCGCCCCACAGCCTCAGGAACGATCTCGCGACGGCGCTCCGCCTGGATCAGAACCTCGTCCGCGTGATCGCGCCCGAGATCGGTGGGGGCTTTGGGGTAAAGTTCGGCCTCTACCCGGAAGATGCGACGCTCGCCGTGCTCGCCCGCCTCTACGGGAGGCCGCTCCGCTGGGTCGAGACGCGTCTCGAACACATGCTGGCGACGACGCACGGGCGCGCCCAGGTCGCCGACCTCGAGGCCGCGGTCGAGGACGACGGCACGATCACGGCGTTGCGTATGCGCGTCACGGCCAACATCGGCGCCTACGCGGTCTTCACCTTCATCCCCGACCTCACGCTCATGATGGGCGTCGGGGTCTACAAGATCCCGAACATCGACCTCCAGTCCACGTGCGTCTTCACCAACACGACGACCGTCGCCGCCTACCGCGGCGCCGGTCGTCCCGAGGCGGCGTACTATCTCGAGCGCCTCATGGACATCGTGGCGCTGGAGCTGGGGAAGGCGCCCGAGGAGGTGCGCCGCAAGAACTTCATCCCGCCGAGCGCGTTTCCCTACAAGGCGCCCACCGGCCAGAACTACGACAGCGGCGAGTACGATCGTGCCCTGACGAAAGCCCTCCAGCTCGCGCGCTACACCGACCTTCGCAAAGAGCAGCGCGAGCGGAGCGCACGCGGCGACCGTCACCTGCTCGGTATCGGCGCGTCGTGCTACGTGGAGATGTGCGGCTTCGGCCCCTTCGAGTCGGCCGTCGTGCGCGCCGAGCCCGGCGGTACGGTGACGGCGATCACGGGCACCTCGGCGCACGGTCAGGGGCACGAGACGACGTTCGCCCAGATCATCGCCGACCACCTCGGGGTGGACTTCGACAAGATCGTCGTCCGCCACGGCGATACCCTCAACACCCCGATGGGCAACGGCACGGGTGGGAGCCGCAGCCTCGCCGTCGGCGGCTCCGCCATCCTCCAGGCCGCCCTCCGGGTCCAGGACAAGGCCCGGCGCATCGCCGCCCACATGCTCGAGGCGGCGCCCGTGGACGTCGTCTACGCCGACGGCCGCTACCAGGTGAAGGGCGTACCCGATCGCGCGCTCGGCTTCGCCGAGATCACGGCCCGCGCTTACTCGGGCGAGCTGCCACCCGACCTCGAGGCGGGACTCGAGGCGACGGAGTTCTTCCGCCCGCCCCAGCTCGTTTATCCGTTCGGCGCGCACGTCGCGGTGATCGAGCTCGACACGGAGACTGGACGCGTACGGGTCCGCGACTTCGTGGCGGTGGACGACTGCGGGGTGCGCATCAGTCCGCTCATCGTCACGGGCCAGGTCCACGGCGGGCTCGCGCAGGGAATCGCGCAGGCGCTCCTCGAGGAGCTCGTCTACGGTGAGGACGGCCAGCTCGTGACGGGCACCCTCATGGACTACGCGGTGCCTCACGCCGACGACCTGCCCCGGTTCACGACCGATGCGACCGTCACGCCCACGCCCCACAATCCGATGGGCGCCAAGGGCATCGGCGAGGCGGCGACGATCGGCTCGACGCCGGCGATCGTCAACGCCGTCGTCGACGCGCTCCGACCCTTCGGCGTGCGGCACCTCGACATGCCGCTGCGCCCCGAGCGTATCTGGCGGGCGGTCCCACGCCGCCCGAGCGTGACGGCGTGAGGAGGGGCCGGTGAGACCCCCTCCGACTTTTTAGCTCCCCCGGTAGACCGTGTAGCTCCACGGCGAGACGAGCAGCGGCACGCTGTAGTGCGCCGCCGGGTCAGTGATCGCGAAGCGCAGCGGGATCTGGTCGATGAACGGCGGCTCCGTCACGGCGGCGCCGACGGCCTTGAAGTACGCGCCCACGTGAAATGTGAGCTCGTAGCGGCCCGGGTGCATCTCGCCCGCGGCGAGCAGCGGCGCCTCGGTGCGCCCCTCGGCGTCGGTGGTCATCGTCTTGACCCGGCGCGGCCGGCCGTCGGGCCCGATCACCGCGAGGTCGATGCGCAGCCCGGCCGCCGGACGGCCGTGAGCTGTGTCGAGGACGTGCGTGGTCAGCGTGCCGGTAACGCGACCGGCGGTCACTGTAGCGGGGTCCGCGAGACCGGGGCCATCGGTGGGTGGCCTGAGACGAGGTGCGACCCGGCTCCGTTCTGCTTCGCGCTTCTCATTCCATCGGGGGTCCGCGAGACCGGGGCAAGCGGTGGGAGTGCGAAGCCGCAGCGCGTCCGACGCGTGAGGCGAGCCTGCGTGAGTCGGCCTGAGACGAGGTGCGACCCGGCTCCGTTCTGCTTCGCGCTTCTCATTCCATCGGACGGTCGCCGACC